>JYMV01035827.1_pt1 | contig 25130 bp, 20 predicted proteins | sample 338911 | NCBI WGS metagenome assembly JYMV01 (sample SAMN03354496, study PRJNA234377) | hydrothermal vent metagenome | biome: Deep sea; feature: Hydrothermal plumes at the Eastern Lau Spreading Center, Western Pacific Ocean; material: Seawater | place: Tonga | collected 2009 | depth 2000 m m
GTATTCAACGCACTGGCTATCCAGTGTTTATTGCCTGTTTCCTCAGCCAGGTTTAGCTGCAAACCAGCAAGATAAAAAGAAGAGTCGGGTTGGGAAAAAAGATAACCTTCCCAAGATATTTCTTGCATGGCCTTAAGCCGCATGGTGTCATGCTGGCTTTTGTCGTTCCACAAGCCCCAGAGGGAGTCGAGGTTTACAGCCGAGGCCATGCTGAGCCAAAGGCAGAGGGAGCTTACCAGGGTTAGGCGTTTGTTCATTTTACTAAATTACAGAAATTTGCGCTCAACCGCGCAACCAGCGAACAAAACGTCTTTCTCTATATCAGGTGGGAGGCCCTCCTACTCTATTTTCAGCACTTTATAGGTACTGGACCCCACCTTTAAAAAGTAGATATTGGGAGGCAGGTCCGACAAGTCTATCTGCCGGCTATTGATGTCAAGACGGCCTGATGCTATACTTTCTCCTAAAATGGAAAAAAGCTTATAATCCAAGGGCCTTGAAAAATTGCCCTTAATCAAAATTTGGGCATTGGATGGATTCGGATAAATTCTGTACTCTGCATCATTTACACTTGTCAATTCCATTGACCCTGTAAATCCATGAATGTCGTATTTGGAAAAGAATTTCCACACCTCAACACTTGCCTTGATGTCCATATTACCCCACGCACCCGGCCAATCATGGCCTCCTCCAAATACCTTAAAATGTTCTGTGGTAGTGCCATTATCACCTCCACTATAAATCATGTGTTCAACAGTACTATTGTCAGACATATTGATATCAGGAATTGCTGTCGTGGAAGGGGATATATCACAATTATTATACGCAAGCCAATATTGCAGCACCTCATCAATTGATTTTGTCCATGAAGGAGCTCCGGTATATGGAACTGTAAGGTCAGCATCTCCATGTATTTGCAATACAGCAGTTGGATGCTGCGGATTGCAGGCACCGTACGTCTGTGGGGTCATGGAGCCTGTAACAGAAGCTATGGCCGCAATTTTATCACTTAGCTGGCAGGCCAGTAAAAAACTCATATAACCTCCGTTAGACATACCGGTGCTGTATACTCTTGCAGTATCAATATTGTATGTATTTACAATTGAATCGAGCAAGGTGCTTGTGAAGCCTATATCGTCAATCGTACTCCCTAAGGTCCATCCGCCAACATTCCAGTGAGCTTTACCCGTATTGTCTATGGTCCCCTGTGGATGGATGAGGATAAATCCAGCCGTATCTGCAATTTCAGTGAATTTAGTGTAGGACATATTTACTGCTGCAGAGCTTCCATAACCATGAAAGCAAAATACTAAGGGCGCTGCTGTGCTGGCATTATAGGAAGCGGGAACATATAATATATATTCGCGCTGCAGGCTATCATGCATGATGGTACCATTGATGGTTTGCTGTCCCAATACAATAATTGGTGCACAAAGTAATAGGAGTAGTAGCTTTTTCATGTGCCTAAATTAAGAAATTTTATAATCATGCCACAAAGGCATCAATAATCATCAGGTGTTTATAAGTTACTCTGGCTCCTTGGTCTAATTTTTTGGCCGTCCATAAAATATTTTATAATTTCCATATAATTTTGCGAAAAATTTATGAATACAGCCATGAATCCTAAATACTTGCTTTTATTATTATTGACTGTTTTAGGAAATGTGATATACGCTCAGGATGAGGAGCATCGAGAAGAACATCATGAGGGTAACCATGACCATTATGAGCATCATAGAAATGAAATCGGTATTGCAAATGCTCCAGTATATTTTGTTAATGAAGGGGCGGTCTCCTATGGGCTTCACATTCACTTCCTGACCAATATAGCAAAGACAAAATTTAGCCTTGGCCTTGGATACGAGAGGATCTTTGACGAGCATCAGCACAATACCATAGGATTGGTGGGAAGCTACAGGCCAACAGACAGGCTGTCCTTCAATCTATCTCCGGGTATCACCTTTGAAGGTGATGAAGCTTTGGGTTATTATCAAAGAAGCTTAGAAATTCTGGAGGAGATTAATAACATAAAGGGGATGACCAAGGCATATAATAATATGGGAATTATTTATAAGAATCAGGGCAATGAAAAAAAAGCCCTGGAGTATTATCATAAATGTTTAAAAATAAGTGAAGAGATCGGCGATAAAAAAGCTATTGCCAAAGCTTACAGCAATATAGGTAATATTTTCAGGGGCCAAGGCAATCATAAGCAGGCCCTGGAATATTACCGGAAATCTTTTAAGCTCGATGAAATATTAGGCGATAAAAGAGGAATGGCAAATACTTTAATAAATATTGGAAACATATATGCTGATAGCAGTAAGGGTGATACGGCTTTAAGCTATTACAAAAGGGCTTTGGAAATTTATGAAGAAATCAGTGATAAAAGAGGAAAGGCTGCTTGTTATGGCAATATTGGGTCAATATTTAAAAAACAAGGAGATCCTGAACAGGCATTGATATATTATCAGCAAGGGTTAAAGATTTTTGTAGAAACGGGTAACAGAAGGGGAATGGCCGTTTCTTACAATCACATTGGAAACCTTTATTTCATTAAAGAAGATTATTCGGAGGCCCTTAAATATGGAAATCAGGCAATGGATATGGCTACGGAAGTAGGCGGAGTGCTTGAAATTGGCAGTGCCGCTCACCTGCTTCACAAGGTTTTTTTAATAAATGATCAGCCTTCCAAGGCTTTAGAAATGTATAAGTTATATGTTGAGATGCGTGATAGTATTTATAGCCAAGAGAACAAAGAAGCCTCTATCAAGCTTGATTATCAGCACGCTTACGAGAAAGAGCAGGCATTGGCTGAAGCCAAGCACCAGGAGCAAATGGCGCTGTCAGCAGAAAGAGAAAAGCGGCAAAAGCTTATAGCCTATGCCACAGGTGGAGGCCTCCTTATAGTCTTCTTATTTGCTATTTTTATCTTCAACCGTTTGCGGATCACACGTATGCAAAAGAAGATTATAGAAGCGCAGAAGGAAATAGTAGAAGCGCAGAAGAAAGACATTACCGACAGCATCCAATATGCAGAAAATATACAGCAAGCTCTGCTTCCATCTGCCGAGGAGCTTTCCTTGATACCGGATGGATTTGTGCTGTTTAAGCCCAAGGACATTGTAAGTGGGGACTTTTACTGGATGCAGCACTTTAATGACAGGATTTACATTGCTGTTTGTGATTGCACAGGCCATGGGGTGCCAGGTGCATTCATGAGTATGATTGGTTCTTCATTGCTCGATGAGGCTGTTGTGGAAAAAGGGATCACCAAGCCTAATGAGATCTTCTATGATGTGAGAAAGGGTTTTATAGAAGCACTCAAGCAGACAGGTGATGCAGGCCAGCAGAAAGATGGCATGGATGGAGTGCTCATTGCCTGGGACAAAAAGATCACCCTGGAAATTGCTACAGCCTTTAACCCTGCATTCTTCATTCGCAATGGAGAGATCTGGGAGATAAAGGCTGACCGGCAGCCTGTAGGTTTTCTCACCGGCGAACAAAAGGAATTTACACACCATGAGTTTACGGTGCAGCGTGGAGATACATTGTATTTATTCTCTGATGGCTTTCACGATCAGTTTGGGGGTCCAAAGGAGAAAAAGTTCATGATGAAAAATTTCAAGAACCTCTTATTATCTATTCAGGACAAAATCATGAATGAACAAAAAGTGATATTAGAAGATACGTTATTGGAGTGGAAAGGTGACTTGGAGCAGGTGGATGATATCCTGGTGATGGGAATGCGGTTTTAGGTTACATGATTAGTGGAGCTGGTGGTAATATCTTAAGTGCTCTTGCCGAATCCATTCACGGATCTAAGCCTATTAACTTCACTCACATTTTCCTTTTTAGGTATTTTTCTTCCAGCTTGTTTTCTTTATCTTTTTGGATGCCCGCAAAATGTCGTGCCTGCTAACCAATCCTATCATCTTTCCATCACGTACCACGGGATATCTTCTGAAATTAGAGTTCAGGAACAGGTTGGCTGCATCAGCCACATCCAGGGTTTCCTCAACGGACACCACCTTTTTGGACATATAATTACTAACTTTCTCCTTATTTGGTGGTAAATTATGATATTTATCATCATAAATAACCCGAAGGCAGTCTTTTTCTGAAATAATACCGACCAGCTCTTTTTTATCATTTATTACTGGTGCCCCTGAGATCTTATTGCTAATAATAATTTCAATTACCTCACGGATATCTTGGTCAGGCGTAAAGGTGATAAGCTCCGTTGTCATGTAATCTGCAACGGTTTCATATTTGATATTACTCTTGTCGGTTTCCTGTTTAAATTTAGGGGTAAAATTGATCATAATTCATAGTTTATTAATATCCGTTTAAAGGTGTTTAAAAATACAAATATCTTTAAATAATATCCAAATTATTATCAATTAAAATTTGGCTCAAACAATTTTGCCCGCACAAAATAAAAATATGCACCACATTGAGTGGAAGGGGTCTTCGCTTTAATTAACAATTGCAATACCACAATACTAAAAATCCAGATCCTTTAGAGTCTTCGTATAATAGTTCTCATAATGAAATAATACTTTTATTTTTAAAACACATCATATAGAAATTGAAATTAATGATTGTATGAAATATTATAAATGTGTAATTTGGATTTTCTTGGAATAGTGGTTCGTTCTAGTTTTGATAAAAATTCTTAATCATGAAGAAACTATGTACGCTGACTCTAGGCATGTTTATGGTAATGTGCGTTAAGTCTCAAACCTATACTCTTACAACAAGCAATGTAACTTATGTGGAATTAACTGGCGCAACAGATATAACGGGTGGTCAGTTGTGGGATGATGAAATCTGGCAAGTTCCAATTGGGTTTACTGCCGAATTGTTTGACAGCTCTTTTACGACACTGAATTTAAACTCAAATGGTTTTTTATTTGATACTATTGGCAATGCTGAAGTAATGATAGGCATGTCCAGGGCAGATCTGGTAGATGGTGCTTTTCTGATAGGTTTCAACTCCCCAATTCCTGTTACCTACCTTACAGAAGGTACGGCTGGTACAAAGATTTTTAAGGTCGAATGGAAATTGGCAAATGTTTGGGGAGCAGACTCCACCAATGTCATAAATTATCAAGTTTGGATCTATGAAGAAACCGGAAACATTGAATTTCATTTTGGTGCCGGATTCCTTGGGAACATGTCAACTTTAAGTGTTCAGAAATATTCTGGTACGCCATATTTTGAAGATGGCATCAGTCTTATAGGCGATCCTCTAAATCCACAAACCTCGACTGTAATTAATCAGAAAATGGACAATTATCCATCAGACGGAATGGTTTATTCTTTTGTAAAAGGTGAGCCTGGGGTACCGACACAAATTGATGAGAATCAAGAAATAAATTTAAGCTTATATCCAAATCCGGTTTCTGAACTGCTTAATGTTAACGGTAAAGATCTTGATGGTACTCAATGGAATATTATAAATAGTCAGGGACAGAAGATAAAGACGGGAATCTTGATGAAGAACAATATGTCCATACCTGTTAATGATTTAAATCATGGATATTACTTAATCCGGTTGATTACTACTGATCATCAAATGGTTCATAAGGCTTTTATTAAGTAAGATAAATCAATTGCCTCCCTTTTTCTAAACAGAGTACTAATAAACTACTCTTTCACCACCTTTATCTCCTTTACTCTATCTGCATAGCTTACCTTAAACACATAGATACCCTTAGCGTAATCTCTAAGTGATAGGGTGGTGGAATTAGTGGTTTCCAATAGTCTTCCAGACAAGTTGTACACCTCAACCTTAACAGGGCCATTATAACAATTTATGTCAAGGGTTATGCGGTCATTGGTTGGGTTAGGAGAAATGGTCAGTTTTTCATTTAAAATATCAGCTCCATTAGATAATACTGGGCAGGTAAATGTGTTTATGAGCGCATTTGCAACTTTATCCCAACCTGTTTCATCATCCCTTAATTTCGATTGCTCCTGTTCAAAATGAAAGAATCTGCCATTAGTAGTAGTTGCATTTGAGTTGCAATAATCAGAGCTTGAATTAACGAGCCTGCTCTGTACGTTGTAAAAGCCCCTCAACCTTGTCCAGGTCAAATCCACATGGGCAACTTTGAATGTCAATGAAGTGTCTTCCTCGTATAATTCCATTTTAAAAGTTGACATATGATCTGGAGAAGGTGTTATTTGTGTTCCGTTGCTCAATATTACATAGGGGTCTGTGCTTAATTTTGTAAATCCGTGCAGCTGGATAAAGTGTGTATTGTCGTAATTTCTAAAAAGTGAATCTGTAGTGCTTTGGAAGACAGTAGAGAGGTTATGCGGAAGGTCTGATATGCGGTAGCTCTCTGAACTGCTCGAGCACATTAATGTGGTGCCATCACAGGTAGAATACGTTGAATTGTTACATCTGTTTGTCCCACTCAAACAAAAAAACAAAGCTTCTGTTCTTTTAAAAACATGGATGCCCTCTATTCCTGTATTAATATCTAATATGGGATGTGGTGACTGTATGACCAATGGCCGGCAATAATTGGGATTGTACACATAGGTGCCCCAGTAATTACTACTATTGGTTTTCAATATATAATAAGTTGTACTGTTAGTAAGAGTGGTATCCAGAAACTGTATAAGGTCATAGCCTATGGTATTTGCTGAATCGGAAGCATTAGCGTAATCACCCATGATAAGGTTTTTCAACACATACCCCCAGGTGTTTAACTGGGCTGTGCCAGGAGCCATATAATCATTACCAGAATGACCGGGCATAGTGGAAATTATAGATGATATTTCTACAAATACATCTCCGGTGTCTATAACAACCTGACCATTACTTTGCTTACATATAGTAAAGGATATAATAAAAACCAGGACTAACCTTTTCATAGGAGTCAATTTATACTAAAATAGTTAAAATATGGGAGATCTGATTGATCAGTGTAGCCAATGGGACAAAGTTGAACTTTCATTTTATATTACTTGATTCCATTAAATCCCAAATAAACATACTTTTACAAACATTTAATCCGTTTTATTAAAATCTCATCATCATTACTAAATTGATTTATTATGCTTAGAAATATTTCATATCTACTTGTTGGGGCTATTTTCACAATTGGATTACTTTTTAAATTTATGCATTGGCCGGGAGCAGGTGCAATGCTTATTACCTCACTTGGCGGAATTGCTATTGCTTTACTGGAATATGCGTTTCGCAATAGAAAGTCAAAATCATTAATACTAGATATTATTTCCCCATTACTGGGTGTTGTTTATGTGCTGAGTGTCCTTTTCAAGGTGATGCATTGGCCCGGTGCAGGTATTATGCTTGTTATTTCAATGATTGGTTTGTCATGTGCTTTAGCTCAATTTGCATTTATTTTAAGGAGATCAGTTTACGCCATCTTGCCTCTGCTATTTTCAATTACTTTGTTTTTTGTGCTTTTTAAAATCATGCACTGGCCAAAGCCGCCATATGTTCTTTATGGTTCTTACTTTGCTTTTGCCCTTTTAGTACCGGTTATTATGTTTTTAAAAGGGAATAATTACAAAGGTTCCAATGCTTCCTTAAGCAATCATTTTTTATTGTTGGGGACGCTATCTTTAGTGCTTTTTCTTTTTGAAGGTCTAAATAAGGCCACTCAACTGGGAAAAATAGATTTGATTTCACTAAATCATTTAATGTTGATAGATGCCCTTTTGTTTGTTTCTCTTTTTCTGGCTGTTTCAAAAACTTTGCGCATAGAACAACTGGAGGAAGAGTACGAAAACGATTATCAGCTGCTAAAATGCCTTAACGGTATTTATTTGATCGTATTGGTGCTGTTTGTTCTGATAAAAGCCAATTAAAGCATTTTGTTTTATTACGTCGTTTAATGGAATTAGTGTGCCTCGAGAAACTATGGTGTTATGCTCCATATCTAAATTATAGATATTTGAGGTAAATTGCCGAAGGATAACCAAAACATTCCATGACATACGACTTCATAATAATAGGAGGAGGCTCAGCAGGATCTGTGCTCACCAACCGTTTAAGTGAAGATCCTTCCAATAAGATATTAGTGCTGGAGGCAGGCAGACCCGACTATAAATGGGATTTTAGAATACATATGCCCGCAGCACTCACCTACTTGCTGACCGGAACAGACTATAACTGGTGTTATTCTTCTGACCCGGAGCCTTTTATGTATGATCGCAGAATTGCACAGCCCCGGGGAAAAGTTTTGGGTGGTTCCAGTTGTATCAATGGTATGATATGGATTCGTGGCAACGCTATGGATTATGAGAAATGGGCCGGTGATGAAGGACTTGAGAATTGGGACTATGCCCACTGCCTGCCCTATTTCAAAAAGGTAGAAACAAGGCTGATTGGCGGTGACGATTATCGGGGAGATAAAGGAAATCTAAAACTGACCACCCCCGCTTGTGAAAATCCGCTATTTGAAGCCTTTTTTAAATCCGTGCAAGAGGCGGGATACCCTTTGACTGATGATGTGAATGGCTATCAGCAAGAAGGCTTTGGCAAGTTTGACCAGACCATCTACAATTCGAGAAGGCTGAACGCTGCACGTGCCTATATCCATCCCATAAAGCATCGCAAGAATCTCAACGTAGTGACGCAAGCCATGGTATTGCGTATCCTGTTTGAAGGTAAGAAAGCTGTGGGTGTTGAATATAAAAAAGGCAGAAAAGTAGAGAAGGTTTTTGCTAATGAAATCATTTGCTGTGGAGGAGCCATCAACTCACCCCAGCTGTTGCAGGTATCAGGCATTGGAAATGCAGAGCATTTAAATAGTTTGGATATTCCCGTGGTGCAGGATCTTCCCGGAGTAGGGGAGGACCTACAAGATCATTTAGAAGTATATGTACAATGGGCCTGTAAGAAGCCGATTAGCTTATATCCCGCTTTAAGTCCGTGGCGTGCACCGAAAATTGGGTTTGACTGGTTGTTTAGGAAAAAAGGGATAGGTGCCACCAATCATTTTGAAGCCGGTGGATTCATACGAAGCAACGAAACTGTGAAGTATCCCAACCTTCAGTTCCACTTCCTGCCGCTGGCTATCAGGTATGATGGTACCGCACCCAGCGAGGGACATGGTTTTCAATTGCATGTCGGTCCGATGGGTACTGATGTCAGGGGTCGTGTGAAGATCAAATCTGGCGATCCGCTGGAATATCCAAGCATTTTGTTCAATTACCTCTCCACATCGAATGAACGTAAAGAGTGGTGTGAAGCAGTGCGCTTATCCAGAAAAGTTATCGAAACCGAGGCGATGAGTGAGTTGATGGGAGAAGAGCTATCCCCAGGTCCAGAAGTACAAACCGATGAAGAGATACTGGACTTTATTGCTAAAGAGGGAGAGAGTGCATATCATCCAAGCTCTACTTGTAAGATGGGTGTTGAGACCATGTCAGTAACTGATGCGAACTTGAGAGTGCACGAAGTCAAAAACCTTAGGGTCGTGGATGCCTCGGTATTCCCTTATGTTACTAATGGAAACATCTATTCGCCTGTAATGATGGTTGCTGAAAAGGCTGCTGATCTTATTCTGGGAAATAGCCTTTTGAATGCCGAGCATGTTCCTTTTTATAAAAAGGAAATTAAAGCCTGAGCATCACTTATCAGTTTCTGAATCAGCTTGATATTTCCTCAGGGCTTTTAATATGGAATAGCACATAATCAGCATAAGGATACAAACCGGTAATCCTGTCACCAATGATCCTGTTTGCAAGGCAATAAGACCTCCACCAAAAACGAGGGTGGCCGCTACCACACCTTCTATCAAGGCCCAGAATATACGTAACCGCACATCAGTTTTTTCTCTGCCACCGCTGGTGATAAAATCAATGATAAGGGAGCCGCTATCTGAGGAGGTTACAAAAAAGATAACTCCGGCAATAACTACGAAGAAGATGCTGAAGAGGGGTGTCGGGAAATGTTCCAGTAAGCTAAACAAGGCTGTTGCGATATTTTCATTAACAACTTCAGTGATGCCACCTTGTCCAAAAAGCTCAATATGAAAAGCCGTGCTTCCGAAAATTGAAATCCAGGCGATGCTAACGGCTGAGGGTATGAGCACCACACCCAACATAAATTCCTTTATTGTTCTGCCTTTGGATATCCTCGCGATGAACAACCCCACAAAAGGCGCCCATGCAAACCACCAGGCCCAGTAAAAAAAAGTCCAGCTGTCCATCCAGTGTGTTCCCCTGTACACTTCCATCCAGGTTCCTGTTCCGATTAAGTTCTGCAGATAATATCCTGTGCTTTGAACCGTAGAGCCAAGAATAAACAAGGTAGGTCCCACAATTAATATAAAAACCATCAACATAATGGCCATAACCGATGCAATTTTACTTAGCATTTTGATGCCTTTATGTAAGCCGGAAACTACTGAGGCCGTTGCGAATAGGGTGATAATAGCGATCAGTATCACTTGCACATTTGCGTTCTCCCCAATGCCAAAAAGGTAGTGCATTCCTGAATTAATATGCTGAATGCCTAAACCGAGTGTGGTAGCTATTCCGAACATGGTGGCTACCACTGCCATGATGTCTATGAAATGGCCTATCGGACCTTTTAAGCGATCTCCGAGCAAAGGATACAATACCCAACGGATACCCAATGGAAGGCCTCGGTTATAGCAAAAGAATGCGATGGACAATCCCATTAACGCATAAATGGCCCAACCGTGAAAGCCCCAATGTAAATACGAAATATTCAAAGCGTTTTTAGCGGCCAATAAAGTGCCTGCTTCTCCATAAGGAGGATTTGAATAATGCATAATGGGCTCGGCAACGCTATAAAACATCAATACCAATCCAATGCCTGCATTAAACAACATGCTAAGCCAAGCCCAGGTGCTGAACTCCGGATTGCAGTCAGGCCCACCCAGTCTAATGTTTTTGAAACGACTAAACCCAAGGTATATACAGAACAGGAGGATGACATTCACCGCCATCACATAAAGCCATCCGAATTTTGTGGCGATAAATGCTTGTGTCGTTTCAAAAAGAGTGCTTATTGATTCCTGGTAGACAAGGGTCAGTGTAACGAAAAGGACTATTAATCCGGCAGACGGGAAAAATACCCAAGGCTGAATACTTTTAAGAAAGGGTTGATTTGTAGATTCTTGTTTTTCGATAATAATTCTCCTTTGTTTAAAAGTTGTTGGCTTTCTTTTTTTAGAATACAGGTAATCTTATTTAGATTTCTTTAGTCTCTTTTCTGCTTTTTTTTCTTTTGCAGTTTTAGCGGGTTCTTTTTTAACGTTCTTCTTTGAGTCTTTACCTTTTGCCATGATATTTTCTTTTAAATGATTGGTTTTAGTTTATCTATTTTAGATGCATGCACAAAATAGGGAATAAACGGAACTTTGGTATGAAATAAGTTAAACCCATTTTCTACAAGATTAAATATATAAAATTATAACGTAACCATGGTCAGGAGTTTAATAAAATGATCTTTGAAGCCAACGGTACAAAAGTCGAACTTTTTTGATTGGGACCTGGGTGGGGTCGTGGAAATGATACGAAACAATTCTTAATTGCTTATAATGTTCCGTGTATGGTTTCGTAGCTATCCTGTAGGGTAGATGTGCACTATACACATTGTTGTATGTAGTTATTTTAGATTTCATTAATACTCTCCAAGGCTTTCCTAAGTAGAGGGACTATTTGACGTTCATCAGTAGTTTCAACAATTTTAATATCTTCACCTTGGTGTTTTCGCACCAAGTTTCGGTACTCTGCAAGTCCCCAACCTTCCGATAGTGAACGACTACCTGGAATGGATGATTTTGTCGCATCATATCTACATGCTCCTGGTGCAAAGTGAATAACTGACCACTTTTTTCTCTTTAGTTCTGTGATGAAATCATCATCGTTTGTAACCGAAACCATTTCAGGGTTACCCAATAATGGGGGTAATAACTCAATTGCACGTCTACCCATTTCTGGGTCGCACCCTCTTGCAAGAATACTCTTGTTGGAATTATCACCTACCTGCGTAGTATCAATGCCATCGTTGATACGTCCTATTAAGATATCTCTTGAATCCATTGTCATATTTGTTTTAGTTTAATTACATACAACGATTACTGCAAAAGTGTGCTTTACTAAAATAGTTAAAATATGGGAGATAGCTGTTTTCAGATCATAAAATGATCAGTGGAGCTGGTGGGAGTAAGTTCGGACTTTATTGCAAAACATTTTTTATAAGTTTGCTTTATGAAAAAACTATTACCACTATTACTATGTGTGCCTTTGATTGGCTGGGCTCATGGTGTACCAGAATCAACAGTTAAGGCTATGGCTGATGCGTCATTAATTGATTTTATTTATTTTGGTGCAGAGCATATGGTTACCGGATATGATCATATTTTATTCTTAATTGGAGTAGTGTTTTTTCTTTCAAGCTATTTTGACATTTTTAAATTTATAACGGCCTTTACAATTGCTCATTGTATCACTCTTGTTTTTGCCACTTTTTATGGCATTACAGCAAATGCTTATTTAATAGATGCTGTAATTGCATTTAGTGTTATCTATAAAGGGTTTGAAAATTTAGATGGCTTTAAAAAGTACTTCTCTATTGGTCCTCCCAATTTAATTTTAATGGTTTTTATATTTGGATTAATTCATGGCTTTGGTTTATCAACAAAACTACAAGAAGTAGCAGTTGCTTCAGATATTCATTTATCGTTATTTCAAATATTATCTTTTAATGTAGGTGTGGAGTTTGGTCAAATAGCAGTATTGATAATAGTTTTTCCGCTGCTTTTAATGATTAGAGGGAAATTCTTCGATAAAATATCAAAAGTTTCAAATTCGATACTAGTTATAGCAGGTATCTTGTTATTGGTTTATCAGCTTAATGGTTATTTTACAGATCATACACACCATCATCCAGATCAATTAGCACCGCAAGAACCACAAAATGAGCAAGTCATTAAGTTAGATACTAATGACCATGATTCTAAGCATGACCATGATCATAAGCATGGCCATGACCATTCTCATAGTCATTAATAAATTTCAATCCTGCTACTCCGACAATTAATATATAAGAAATAATTATTTGGTGGAGCTGGAGGGATTAACTTCGTTGATCCCGCCGTACCCGTGCAATGGATCAAAGCCCAATCGCTTCGCTCATATGTCCTTTTTTATTTCCCCACTCGCACAAGCAAGCTTGACTCGTGTTCAAATAAAAAAGCCCACCACTTGTCGTGGCGGGCTTTGATCATCAAGTGGAAGCCAATGGGACAAAAGTCGAACTATTTTGATCTGGATCTGGGTGGTGTGGTGAAGATGATCACTCGTTTATTCATATGGTGAGATTTTCTTATATTTGAGTATGAAACAGATCATCACACTTATAGCAGTATTGAGTTTTAGTTTCTGTTTTGGTCAGTCCACTTTAATCCCTGACCCAAACTTTGAACAAGCACTCATTAATTTAGGATATGATACAGGAACACCTGATGGTTCTGTGCCTACGGCTAATATTAGTTCTGTAGACTCTTTGGATGTAAATACTGGTAATAATATAACTAATTTAACCGGAATAGAAGATTTTGCTGCTTTAGCGTATTTGTTGTGCAATAATAATCAACTAGCCAGTTTAGATGTAAGTAATAATGCTGCTTTAACTTTTTTGGATTGCCGCAATAATCAACTAACCAGTTTAGATGTAAGTCAAAATGCTAATTTAACTTATTTGAATTGTGGTGGTTTTAGTGGCCAACTCGCCAGTTTAACTATAAGTGGAGCTAATGCTTTAGAGACCTTGTCCTGTTTTGGAAATCAACTACCCAGTTTAGATGTAAGTAATAATACTGCTTTAACTTATTTGGATTGTAGCAGTAATCAAATAACCAGTTTAGATATAAGTCAAAATCCGGATTTATCTACCTTGGTTTGCAGCAATAATCAACTAGCCAGTTTAGATATAATTAATAATACGGCTTTAACTTATTTAAGATGTCATTTAAATCAACTCACCAGTTTAGATGTAAGTAATCATATTGCTTTAACTAATTTGGATTGTAATAGTAATCAACTACCCAGTTTAGATGTAAGTAATAATACTTCTTTAACTTATTTGGGTTGTGGATTAAATCAACTCACCAGTTTAGATGTAAGTAATAATACGGCTTTAACTACTTTAAATTGTCGTTTTAGTCAACTCACCAGTTTAGATGTAAGTAATAATACGGCTTTAACTACTTTGTTTTGCAATAATAATCAAATAACCAGTTTGGATTTGAGTAAACATGCTGCTTTAACTACTTTTTATTGCGACGGGAATCAACTAATCTGCTTAAATGTTAAAAATGGAAATAATACTAATCTGTTTCTTGATGCTACTTCGAATCCAAATTTAACCTGTATAGAGGTAGATAACTCAGCTTATTCAGCAGGTAACTGGACAAATATAGACTTCCAAACCTCCTTTAGCAAGGATTGTAACAACTCTTGTTCTTCCTGCTTGACAACATATGGACTCGATGCCCAAACTGCCTGTGACACCTACACATGGATAGATGGCAATACTCATACATCAAGTAACAATACTGCAACTCATACCCTTAACAATGCTGCAGGATGTGATTCTGTGGTAACATTAAACCTTACCATCAACAATAGTAATACAGGAACGGATACTCAAACTGCTTGTGGTAGTTACACAGCACCTGATGGTCAAGTCTATACAAGCACTGGGCAGTACATGGCTGTCATTACTAATATAGCAGGATGCGATAGTGTGGTCACTCTAAATTTAACCATCAATACAGTAGATAATGGAATAACTAACACTTCTCCTAAATTAACAGCCTATGCATCTGGGGCTACTTACCAATGGTTGGATTGTGATAACAATTATGCACAAATATCTGGAGAAACAAGCCAAAGCTTTACAGCAACGGTTAATGGGAATTATGCTGTTAAAGTAACTGAAAACAATTGCACAGATACTTCAGCTTGTGAGCTGGTGAATAATTCATTGATCATGGAAAATAGCTTTGAAAACACACCTATGCTTTATCCAAATCCAACCACAGGTGAATTGACCCTTGAGTTAGGAAATCTTTATGAAAATATAACTCTTAATGTAAGAACTGTGACTGGTCAGCTGGTTTCAACTCACAACTATAGATCAAACAGCAAGATTACTTTTGAAATAAAAGAAGTGCCTGGCATTTATATTGTTGAAGCCCTAAATAAAAAAGGAAATTCTGCTAAATTCAGGGTGGTCAAGCAATAATATCCAAGCCATGGAAGAATAAGTGGAGCTGGAGGGATTGCCTTCGTTGATCCCATCGTACCCGTGCAATGGATCAAAGCCCAATCGCTTTGCTCATATGGTCTTTTTTATTCCTTTGCTCACTCAAACAAGTTTGGTTCGCACGAAATAAAAAAGCCCACCACTTGTCGTGGCGGGCTTTGATCATCAAGTGGAGCTGGAGGGAGTCGAACCCTCGTCCAGATAAGGTATCAACATACCGTCTACATGCTTATCTTGTAATTAATTGTCGGCAGCGAGCCGGAAACAAGAATCCTACTCAAAGCTTATCCCCTGGTGTTTCATGCCTGCTTAGGGGAATCGCAGATCACTATCCTAACTTACCGATACCTCAATAGAACAAGTGTTAAGAAAACTCACTCATGAAGTAGATGTTGCTTAATTCCTAGAATTATGCAGCCATCGCATAGTTGGTGTTGCCTGTTAAAGCAATGAGAGTTTCTTTTACGGGATTGCTCTCAAATCCCGGCATGCAAATACATCAAATGGCTTACTGTCAATTCCGGTCAGCCCCAATGAAATATTATGTATTATTCTTAAAAAAACGAATAGTACAAGTGCAAAGTTACGGAATCCTTATATTTTATTTAATTCCGGCATTTGCAGCCTAACATTTTTCTATTTTTGCGCCATGAAAAAAATTACTTTAGGCATAATACGAGAGGGCAAGCAGCCGCCAGACAGGAGAGTGCCGCTTACTCCGGCAAATTGCTCGGAGCTGCTAGCAAAATACACAGGCCTTAATATTGTCGTGCAATCCAGTACTATCCGTGGTTATACCGATGAGGAATACCAGAATGCAGGCATTAGGGTGGAGGAAAATATGCGCGAATGTGATGTGCTGATGGGGGTAAAGGAAGTACCCGTGGATCAACTGCTACCTGGCAAGCAATACTTTTTCTTTTCCCATACTATCAAGGAGCAGCCCTATAACAAAAAGCTGCTGCAACAGGTACTGGAAGATAAGATCCAGCTAATAGACTACGAATGTCTTACCTATTCCAATGGCTTTAGAATTATTGGTTTCGGACGCTATGCCGGTATTGTGGGAGCCTATAATGCCATGATAGGATACGGACAAAAGACCAGGCTGTTCGACCTAAAGCCTGCACACCAGTGCCGCGATAAGGCTGACATGGTAAAGCAAGCCGAGAATATCCATCTCCCCAATCTGAAAATAGTGATTACGGGTGAGGGCAGGGTAGCTGGTGGTGCCAAAGAAACCCTCGATGCGATGGGGGTAAAGCAGGTGGCTCCTGATGCATACATCAATGAAAATTTCGACCATGCAGTGTATTGTCAGCTTGGAGTACTTGACTATAATCGCCATAAGGATGGAATAGCTAAGGATGAAGCCCATTTTTTTGAACATCCGGAAGAGTACAAAACAGGATTCACACCTTACCTTAGTGTAAGCGATATTTTTGTTTCCTGCCATTTCTGGGATCCTATGGCGCCCAAACTTTTCACAAAGGAAGAGATAAGCGGAGATAAATTTAAGATCCAGGTGATCGCAGATATCAGCTGTGACATTGGTGGTTCTGTTCCTACCACTTTGGAGGCCTCTTCCATTGAGGAGCCTTTTTATGGGTTCAACCGTGAAACAGGAGAAAAAGGAGCAGCCTTTGATGAGGGCAACATAACCATCATGGCGGTAGATAACCTGCCTTGTGAGCTGCCCAGGGATTCATCTGAAGGGTTTGGCAACGACCTGGTAAAGGATGTGCTTCCTCATTTGCTGGGTGATGATGCAGATGGGATCATTGCCAACAGCTCCATAACAAAAGAGGGAGCGCTGACGGAGCAATACACTTACTTAAAAGACTATGCCAGCAACTAGGCTTCAATAGAATTACAGGCTTTAAGCGCTGCAATAGTGCCGGTGGGGTTTTCTGAAGCAAACACGGCACTTCCGGCTACCAGCACATCAGCTCCTGCTTCAACCAGCTGCCGAGCATTTCCTTTATCCACGCCGCCGTCTACTTCTATTTTTGCAGATGCACCTTTATCTTTTATCAGCTGTTTGAGATGTTTTACCTTGTCGTAAGTTGCCGGAATGAACTTCTGCCCACCAAATCCGGGATTTACAGACATTACACAAACTAGATCTACATCTGTAATGATGTCTTCCAGAAGCTTGACTGATGTATGCGGATTGATAGCAACTCCAGCCTGCATGCCTGCAGCTTTTATCGCTTGTATTGTTCTATGCAGGTGCGTACAGGCCTCAAAATGAACTGTATAAATATCGGTGCCCACGGCTTTGAAAGCATCAATATAATCATCAGGTTTTGTTATCATTAGATGCACATCCAGAGGTTTCTTCGCATGTTTTCCTATGGCTTTTATAACAGGCAGCCCAAAAGAGATATTGGGTACGAACACTCCGTCCATCACATCCAAATGAAACCAATCAGCATCACTCTGGTTAATCATTTCCGTATCCCTTTGAAGGTTGGCAAAGTCAGCGGCTAATAAGGATGGGGCGATAAGAGGGGCCATATTTTAAAATGATAATTCTGTGTAATTTAGTTGAGGTAAAATTACCAATTAAATTAAAGCGCCAAGGTATAAAATTGGAAACTGGAATAATCCAGGCCCAGCATGTTCTTGAAAATGGACTCGATTAGGTTTAACCGAGATAAGATTTTAGCAGCTTGCTCTTAGATGTGGATTTTAGCCGTCTGATCGCTTTGTCCTTTATCTGGCGTACACGCTCCCTTGTCAGGTCATATCTTGATCCGATTTCTTCGAGGGTCATAGGTGGTTTGCCACCCAAGCCGAAGAAACATTGTACCACCTCAGCTTCCCGTGGTGGCAAGGTAGCCAGCGCCCTTTCAATTTCGTTTTGAAGAGACTCATTGATCAAACCAGAATCCGGTTTTGGGGAGTCCTCACTTTGCATGAGGTCATATAAGTTTGCTGAATTTTCTTCATTGTTGGAAACAGGTGCATCCATAGAAACATGCCTTCCGGAATTCTTCATGGATTCATTCACATCTTTTGTGGACACCTCAAGACATTCTGCCACTTCATCAGCAGAAGGCTCTCGCTCAAATTTCTGTTCCAATTTTGAAAAAGCTTTATTGATTTTTTGGATAGAACCAATTTTATTCAAGGGTAATCTAACCACCCTGGCTTGTTCAGCCAATGCTTGTAAGATCGATTGCCTGATCCACCAAACGGCATAGGAGATAAATTTAAATCCCCTGGTTTCATCAAACCGCTGAGCAGCTTTGATCAAGCCCAGATTTCCTTCATTAATAAGGTCAGGCAAGGAAAGACCCTGATTCTGATACTGTTTGGCACAAGAAACGACAAATCGTAAGTTAGCTTTGGTAAGTTGTTCTAATGCTATTTGATCTCCAGCTCGGATTTTTATTGCTAACTCTACCTCCTCTTCTGCAGTAATAAGCTCCAATTTGCTTATGTCAAGTAGGTACTTGTCCAGAGAAGCAGTTTCCCTGTTTGTTAGTTGTTTTGTAATCTTTAATTGTCTCATAATTGCATCTGCTTTTTTTCAGCTCTTTATAATGGATAGCTAACTTTTATGTAATGGATAGCCACATTGTAACGGAATTAAGGGCTATTTGGTTACATTTTTTAGCATTATTTTGCTAGGTAAATAAAAAAGTTCATTTTGCCCACAGAACAAAACGTACTTTTATCGATGCTCCATTTAATTTTATGCTTCCTCGGCTGTGCTTTCAGGCTTGGGTAAAAGTACTTTTCTGGAAAGCTTGAATTTTCCTGATCGCTCATCAATTGCGATCAATTTTACTTTAACCTGATCACCTTCCTTTAAAACGCTGTTAACATTTTCCAGTCTTGACCATTCAATTTCAGAGATATGAAGCAATCCTTCCTTTCCAGGCATGATTTCAACAAATGCACCATAAGGCATAATTGATTTTACAGTGGATAAATAGACCTCTCCAACTTCAGGCCTAGCAGTGATACCTCTTATCTTTGCCAGCGCTGCATCAATTGACTCTTTATTTTCAGAAATAATATCAATGATACCTTTACCATCCACCTCCTCAATCACTATGGTAGCTCCTGTAGTTTCTTGCATCTCCTGGATGATTTTTCCACCAGGACCAATTACAGCACCAATAAATTCCTTGTCAATTGTGATCTGGACAATTCTTGGCGTATGAGGCTTGTAGTCAGCGTTTGGTTTTTCCATGGTCTTCTTCATCTCTCCCAAGATATGTAGCCTTCCCGCTTTTGCCTGCTCCAATGCCTCTGTTAACACTTCATGCGAAAGCCCATCAACTTTAATATCCATCTGGCATGCAGTAATACCATCTTCCGTACCTGTAACCTTAAAATCCATATCTCCCAGGTGATCTTCATCACCAAGGATGTCAGATAAGATACAGTATTTTCCATCTTCATCAGTTATCAGCCCCATAGCAATACCAGATACCGGCTTTTTAATTTGCACACCTGCATCCATCAGTGCGAGGGATGCTGCACATACTGTTGCCATGGAGGAAGATCCATTTGATTCCAGAATGTCAGAAACCACCCTTATTGTATAAGGGTTTTCACTTCCACTTGGAATAACTGGCTTCAGAGCTCTCAATGCTAAGTTGCCGTGACCTACCTCTCTTCTGCTAACGTTGAATCGCATTCTTGCCTCGCCCGTTGAGAATGGGGGGAAGTTATAATGAAGCATAAAATTTTCTTTCCCTGAGTAAACAACGCCATCAATAGTTTGTTCATTCATCTTGGTTCCCAATGTTACGCTTGTCAAGGCTTGCGTTTCTCCTCTTTGAAAGATAGCAGAGCCATGTGTGCTGGGGGTATAGTTGACCTCAGACCAGATGGGCCTGACCTCATCCATTTTTCTTCCATCAAGTCTTACATTTTCGTCGAGCATAACCCTTCTGATAGCTTCTTTCTCTACATCATGGAAATACTTACCTGCTAATCCTTCTTTTTCTCCACGTTCTTCTTCACTTAAAGTTTCGAGGTACCCTTGCAGGATAGCTTTGAAACCCTCTGATCTTTCCTTTTTATTAGGGTTGCCTTTTTTAGCAATGTCATACGTGGCTTGATAAGTAGCAGCCCTTACTGCTTGTCTTAGGTCTTCATCATTATCTTCATGGTTATATTCTCTTTTGTTTTTTGAGGATTCAACCTTTGCGGCCAGATCAACCTGTGCCTGGCACTGCACCTTGATGGCATCATGAGCTGTTTTAATGGCTTCCAGCATTTCTGCTTCAGTAATCTCGTCCAGCTCTCCTTCTACCATCATAATATTATCAGCCGTACCAGCTACAATCATGTCAATGTCGCAGTCTTCCAGGTCTTCCAATTTAGGGTTGACGATAAAATTTCCTTCTTTTCGGATCACCCTAGTTTCAGATACAGGACCTGCAAAAGGAATGTCAGAAACAGCAATCGCCGCTGAAGCGGCAAGACAGGCCAAAGATTCGGGGGTGGAGTCTTTTCCAAGTGAGATTAAACTTACAAGTACCTGAATTTCAGCATGATAATCTGATGGAAATAAAGGGCGTAACGCTCGGTCAATAAGTCTTGAGGTTAATGTTTCATGATCACCAGGCCTTGCTTCTCTTTTAAAGAAACCGCCGGGAAACTTTCCGGCTGCTGGATATTTCTCTCTGTAATCTACAGATAGTGGAAGGTAGTCAATTCCTACTGCTGGCTTGGTGTTGGAAACAACGGTTGCTAAAAGCATGGTGTTTCCTTCTCTTACCACCACGGCACCGTGCGCTTGTTTAGCAAGTTTTCCGGTTTCAATTGTTATTGATCTGCCATCTGGCAAATTTAAGGATTGGGTAATTGGTGTTATAGACATAATTGTTTGTTTTTGTTTCACTATTTGTAAATAGCTTGTTTATATGTGATTCGCCGTTTGCGAAATTATTAGATAATTGACTGAATGTAGCTGTTTCAGCTAATGCTTAAGGTACAAGGTTATAGGTCATCGGTATATTTTACCGCTTGACTTATTTTCTCAGGTTCAATTTCTTGATGATCGCCCGGTATCTTTCAATATCTTTAGAATGTAGATATTTTAGAAGCCTTCTTCTCCTACCTACTATTAATACCAGGGCTCTTTGTGAAGCTAAATCTTTCTTGTTAGCTTTAAGGTGCTCTGTTATCTCTGCAATTTTTGCTGTAAATAGGGCAATTTGGCCTTCAGCGGTACCTGTGTCCGCCTCCTTGGAATTATGTTTTTTAAATACTTCCTTTTTAGTTTCCGCAGTCAAAGACATTTTCTTTGTTTCTTGTTTTTCTAATCGTTCATTTTATTTAAGGTGCAAAGGTAATATTATTCTTTTAAAGAAACCAGATAAAATACTTTTGGTAAAAATGCCAAGAATAATAATGGAAGCCTAAGTTTTGTATTATTAACAATAAGGCCGGAGTAAATTGTTAAAGCATTAATTTCCCAACATCCTGAGAAGTTGCGAGAGTTTTTCTTTCAGGTCCTTACGTTCAATAATCATATCAAGGAATCCATGTTCTAAAACAAATTCAGAAGTCTGAAAGTCTTTTGGAAGGTCTTTTCCTATCGTTTCTTTAACAACTCTAGGGCCTGCAAACCCTATCATTGCACCAGGTTCAGCAATATTAATATCACCAAGCATTGCAAAAGAGGCTGTTACGCCTCCGGTAGTAGGATCTGTAAGCATAGAGATATATGGGAGCTTGGCCTTAGAGAGTCTTGTTAACTTAGCCGCTGTCTTTGCCATTTGCATTAAGGAAAAAGCAGCCTCCATCATTCTCGCTCCTCCAGATTTGGAAATAATGATCAATGGCACCCTTTCTTTTATGCAGAAGTCAATTGCTTTAGCAATCTTCTCCCCAACTACAGAGCCCATGGAACCCCCAATGAAATTAAAGTTCATGCAAGTGATTACCACAGGACGTTTATTCATATATCCATAACCGGTAGTAATAGCATCCTTTAGTCCCGTCTTTTTTTGTGTATCAGAAATTCTGTCTTTGTATTTCTTGGTATCCTCAAATTTCAGTGGATCAGTAGGTGAAATACCAGCATTCAGCTCCTTGAATAGCGTTTCCTTTCCATTATCAAATAAGATATTAAAGTATTCCTCATAACCAATCCTCTGGTGATACCCGCATCCGCATACATATAAGTTGGCGATATGATCTTCGGTAGAAGTGAGCTCATTGCATTTTGGGCATTTGAACCAAAGACCTTCAGGGGTTTCTTTTTTGTCTTTAGTGGAAGTTGTAATTCCGTCCTTGATTCGCTTAAACCAACTCATGTGAGTTTGTGATTTTGGATCTTAATCGTTAATTGAAAGCTAAATGCTTTTAAATTGTCTTAAGCAACGGTAATAGCCTCCGACAAATATACGTCTTGTATTAAATTTAATAATTCAATCCCTTCTTCCATGGGTCTTTGGAAAGCCTTTCTCCCTGAGATCAGGCCGGTTCCTCCAGCTCTTTTGTTAATAACAGCAGTGGTTACTGCCTCAGCAAGGTCAGATGCTCCACTTGAGGAACCTCCGGAATTAATCAGCCCAGAGCGGCCCATATAGCAATTAGCCAGCTGGTACCTGCAGAGGTCTATTGGATTATCAGAGGATAGTTCATCATACACTTTCTGATGTGTTTTTCCAAAACCAATAGCTGTATAGCCATTGTTATTGGTAGGTAGCTTTTGTTTGATGATATCTGCTTGTATGGTGACACCAATATGATTTGCCTGTCCTGTGATATCTGCAGCAGCATGATAATCTGTTCCATCCTTTTTATAAGAAGGGTTCCTTAAATAACACCAAAGAATGGTAGCCATTCCCAGCTCATGTGCATATTCAAAGGCCTCAGCCACTTCAATGATTTGCTCGTTTGATTCTTCAGATCCAAAGTAAATGGTTGCACCTACTGCTGTAGCTCCCAGGTTCCAGGCCTCTTCAACTGAACCAAACATTATTTGATTGAACTTGCTGGGATAGGTGAGTAGCTCATTATGATTGAGCTTAACAATAAATGGAATCCTATGGGCATATTTCCTAGAGCAAGAAGCCAGAACACCAAAGGTAGATGCTACAGCATTACACCCGCCTTCTAAGGCGAGCTTTACGATGTTTTCAGGATCAAAATATTCATGGTTTGGAGCGAATGATGCGCCTGCGGAATGTTCAATTCCCTGGTCAACAGGCAAGATCGATACATAGCCAGTTCCAGATAAACGACCATGGTTGAAAATCTGGGCCAAGCTTTTGAGTACTTGTGAATTCCTATTCGTGTCTTTATATACTCTTTCAATAAAGTCAGGCCCCGGAAGGTGCAATTTGCTCTTGTCTATGGTTTTGCACTCATGCTGTAGCAAAGACGCATTTTCTCCTAAAAGACCTTCTATTTTACTTGTGGTTGCTGTGATTGTATCCGACATAAAATGATTTTCTGGTTAAAATGGAGACAAATTTATGCAAAAACCCTTTAATATCATTAAAAAGGATATCCTATGCCCAAATTATAATTGATGATATCAAAAGAACTATCACCAATTATCCACCTTGCCCCCTTAGGTTGTGAGGGGTCTTTGATGGGAAGGCTTGCATCCAACCTAATAATAAAGTAATTGTAATTCAGTCTAATCCCCAATCCTGCACCAATTGCTATTTCATTAAGAAATTCATTTCCCGAAAATAATGCTCCTGGCCTTTCCGGATCTTCATGAGTTAACCAAATGTTTCCAGCGTCAATGAAGGCAGCTCCTTCCAGCACTCCTATAAACTCATATCTTGATTCAATATTACCTTCAATTTTTATGTCTCCGATTTGATCATAATTACTTGGCCCAGTATAGGAGCCAGGCCCTAATTGTCTTGCTTGCCAAGCTCTAATGCCATTTGATCCACCAGCAAAGAAACTTCTTTCAAACGGCATTACAGTAGAGTTGCCAAAGGGCAGCCCAAGCCCCGAAGCAATCCTGAATACCAACGTACTGTGTTGGTTAATAAATAGGTAATTCCTCCAATCAACATCAACCTTACTGTATTGGGCATATTTAATGCCGAAAATTTTATAGCTATTATCAATGCTGTCAATAACAGCATTGCTTAGTTTACTTGCAGTTCGTAGCATATTGCCAGCTATTTCGAGATTTCCCCTGAAATAGTTAAAGTTGGCCTTTTTGTTGAGTTTCTGGTCGCTATATATAAAACTATACCTAATGGCTGTAATTAATTGATCTGTGAAACTATTTCTGATAAAATCATTGCTGATAAAGTTTATGGTATCCAGGATCAGTGAGTTTTTGTCTAGCTTGACTGAGCTGAGGTCTATTGGATATAGAATATGTGTTTTTGGTTTTCCTTCTTTCCATTCATATCCAAAGGACAAATTGGCTATAGTTCTGATATAATCAGTTCTCTGCTGATAGTTATAGGCGGCTGAAACAGCTGTTCTGGGGTTATATCGTTTGGGGATCATCTCCTCCTTAATTGGAAACATCAGCTTTGGAAAATTGATTTTTACTGATGTTCCAATTTCAATGGTATTAAAGACATCCAATGGTTCTATTGTTTCACTTTTTGTACCACCAAATGTATTTTGAGCTTCAAGGCCTCCGTTTATCGCAAATTCAAACAATTCAGCACCCTTTATAAGGTTTTTAGATCGGTAGATAAAATTTTCGGCAATTCCTAAGTTGCCTGAAGAGTTTGTGCCTTCTGTTTCAATAAGGAAAGACTGTCTTGGAACTGGTGATAGCTTAATCATGCAATTCAGTTTATTATCATGGTCATTTGGTAAGAATTGAATATTAGTGTATTTAAATATCTGCAGGCCGGATAAGTGTTTG
>JYMV01045020.1_pt1 | contig 25120 bp, 19 predicted proteins | sample 338911 | NCBI WGS metagenome assembly JYMV01 (sample SAMN03354496, study PRJNA234377) | hydrothermal vent metagenome | biome: Deep sea; feature: Hydrothermal plumes at the Eastern Lau Spreading Center, Western Pacific Ocean; material: Seawater | place: Tonga | collected 2009 | depth 2000 m m
TGAAGGTGATAGTTGTTTTCCCATCTTTGTCTGTCTTGGCTGATGGATTGATGACAACTTTTTCCTCAGGACTAACCTTTAACTCAACTTTTTGTCCACTCAATGGCAACCCATCATCACTTAACAGCATTACAACTATGGATATCTGTCCACCCGTTTCTGTGTTGCTACCAATACTTATTTCCAGTGTAGATTTGATAGATGAAACAGCTGTTTCCACTAACTTTACTGAGACTGAACCAAACTTGCCATTACTGGCAATTGCTGAGATTTGAACCTCACCCACAGTATCAACAGCCGCATAAGAGGCAGTATAAGTCCCATCACCATTATTAGCTGCCGGAGATTGGATTGTTCCTTTATCTACTGTCAGATCCACAGTTTCCCGCTTGACTAACTTCCCACTGGCATCTGTAACAGTGACAGTGATATCAGTGGTTGAGGCTAGACTGGCTGGTATGGCTGATTTTTCTGCTACTAGTTCTACTTTAGCTGCTGCAGACGTACCTAAGTCCACTGTAATACCTGCTGATTCCAGTTCAGGGATTTGAACTAGGACAGCATTAGCACTCAGTGGATTGTTGGTTAGGTTGATGGATTTCAGCTTAGTAAGTGCTTTAAGTGCTTCAACATCCAGATCCACAACGCCAGTATTGGAGAGGTTCAAGTCAGTAACAGCTGAGGTATTGGATGCTGTTATGGTCTCAGTTGGAATGTTAAGACCTTTTCTAAGAGAAGCTTCAAAATTAGAATTAGACATTTTTATGATGTCTGCAGGTGCTTCATCATATTCAACTATGATACCTCTTTCCATCAATGCTGGAATGTCTACTATGAGAGCAGTGTTAGAGAGTTGATTGCTTGTGAGTTTGATTTCGCCTGATATCCCTGTGTTTCTCACTAGTGGTCTAATTTGCGAAATTTGGTTATTTCCCAATTCAAGCTTTGTTAACCTTGACAAGCTCTCTAAATGACTTAAATCATAAATCTTTTTGTTTTCACTTAAGCTAAGCCAATCCAGATTATCTAAACTCCGCAAAGGGGTTATATCAAAGATCTCATTTGCATCTAGTTCTAGTCGAGTTAATCGGCTAAGGTTAGATAAAGGACTTAGATCACTAATTTGATTATAAATCACACTAAGGTGAACTAGGTTGGTCAAATCAGCTAAAGCTCCAATATCGTCTATTTGATTTCCCTCTAGATTCAGTCTGGTTAGCTGAGAACAAAACTCTAGCCCTGTTAGATCCGCAATTCTCTCATTTTCAGCCAGTTTAAACCCAGTATATTCCAACACCTCCAACTTAGCCAAATCCTCTTTCTTCAGCAGTTCAGTTGGTATTTTTAGTGCATCACGAATGGCCTTATCTAAATTAGCATCCTTAAACAGCACCACACCTTCAGGCATGTCATATTCAACCTTGATTCCTCTAGCTTCTAAGGCAGGTATGTGAGTTGATAAGGCTGTATTGCTGAGTGGGTTGTCATTAAGTTCTATTATGCCTGAGATGCCAGTGTTTTCAACTAGTGCCGATATATCGCTGATCTGGTTTGAGCGAAGATCCAAATAACCCGTGGCCAGGTTAACTAAAGAACTTATATCACTTAGCTGGTCGTCATCGAGCTTCAGCCTAGTTAGGTTAGCCAAGTTTGCCAGAGGACTTAGGTCACTTAGCTGGTTGCTTTTGAATTCCAAGTTAGTCAAGCTAGTACAATGCTCTAGCCCTGTTAAATCAGATATCTTAGCACCTCCTTTCCCTTCATACACCAACACTTCCAACCCAGCCAAATCCTCTTTCTTCAACAATTCAGTTGGTATCTTTAAAGCATCACGAATAGCTTTCTCTAAATTGGCATCTTTGAAAGTAACAGTACCTGCTGGTGCTGCATCATATTCAACTGTGATTCCCCTTTTGATTAGAGCTGGAATGTGGGTGGTATATGTGGTGTTGCTGAGTGGGTTGTTTTTGAGGTTAATTTTGCCTGAAATACCAGTATTTTTAATAAGTGGAGTAATTTCTCTGACCTGATTTCCTTCTAGATACAACTCCTGTATTCCAATCATATCAATTAAAGGACTTAAGTCACTTATCTGATTATAGTGGAGACTTAGATAAACCAAGCTAGTCAGTTTAGATAATGCTGAAATGTCAGTAATCTGGTTGTTTGAAAGTATTAGGTCATTTACATTAGTAAGGTTAGCAATTCCACTTATATCTTTAAGCTGGTTTCCACGAACGTAAAGTTGGGTCAAGTTGGTCAAATTAGATAGAGGGCTTATATCAGCAATTTTGTTGTCGAATAGGTGAAGAATTTCCAGCTTCTTCAAGTTAATAAGACCATCAATGTTTGTCAGTTGATTGTTATTAAGATATAGATAAGTTAGGTTAGTTAGGTTAGCTATATCATTCAAGTCCGTAACTTGGTTAGCGTTGAAATCAAGATGAGTCAGACTAGATAAGTTAGCCAGAGGACTGAGATCACTGATTTGATTGTGATAGAGACCCAGATGTTTCAGGTTGGTCAAATTGGCTAATGGATTCACATCTCGAATCTTGTTTTGTAGTAGAACCAACTTAGTCAATCCTGTGCAATATTCAAGACCAGTAAGGTCTATAATCTTTTCACTGGGTTTACTATCACGATCTGCCCTAGCATTCAACTCAGTCAACTTCTCCAAATCCTCTTTCTTCAATAGTTCAGTTGGTATCTCTAAAACATCACGAATAGATTTCTCTAAATTGGCATCCTTAAACAGCACCACACCTTCAGGCATGTCATATTCAACCTTGATTCCTCTAGCTTCTAAGGCAGGTATGTGAGTTGATAAGGCTATATTGTTGAGTGGGTTGTCATTAAGTTCTATTATGCCTGAGATGCCAGTGTTTTCAACTAGTGCCGATATATCACTGATCTGGTTTGAGCGAAGATCCAAATAACCCGTGGCCAGGTTAACTAAAGGACTTAGGTCACTTAGCTGGTTGCTTTTGAGTTCCAAGTTAGTCAAGCTAGTACAATGCTCTAGCCCTGTTAAATCAGATATCTTAGCACCTCCTTCCCCTTCATACACCAACACTTCCAACCCAGCCAAATCCTCTTTCTTCAACAGTTCAGTTGGTATCTCTAAAGCATCACGAATAGATTTCTCTAAATTAGCATCCTTAAACAGCACCACACCTTCAGGTATGTCATATTCAACTTTGATCCCCCTAGCTTCTAGGGCAGGTATGTGGGTGGATAAGGCTGTGTTGGAGAGTGGGTTGTTTTTTAGATGTATTTTCCCAGATATTCTTGTATTTTTGGTTAGAGGTGAAATGTCAGCTATTTGGTTTTCAGGTAAACTCAGGTAGCTAATCTTAATTTCAGAAAGTGCGGAAATGTCATTTATGCTATTTTGATTCAGAACTAGTTTTACAATTTCCAATAAATTATCTAAAGGAGAAATATCGTTAATCAAGTTCCCACCAAGATTGAGTTCTTTAAGTTTATTAAGCTTAGAGAAATTAGGAATGATTGAAATTTGGTTTCCATTTAGTGCTACCCACCATAATTGAGTTAGATTGGTAAGCGGTGAAATATCTACTATTTTGTTATGGGCTAGGTCCAACATTTCAAGTTTAACTAAACCCGCCAAGGAATTGATATTGATTACTTGGTTATCTAGAAGGATCAATACCGTCAACTTAACCAGATTTGACAGCATACTGACATCGCTAACTTGATTATCTTGGAGGTGCAAAGAGGTTAACTCGGTCAAATCAGAAATCGGATTCAAATTAGTGATTTTATTATGCCTTAACTCTAACCGTTGGAGATTCGTGCAATGTTCTAATCCTGTTAAATCTGCTATTTTCACACTTTCGGATTCGTTCTCATTATTGACTCTTAACCCTGCCAATTTCACTAAATCCTCTTTTTTCAGCAGTTCAGCTGGTATTCCTAAAGCATCACGAATTGCCTGCTCCAGATTAGCATCCTTGAACAGCACCACGCCTTCTGGCATATCATATTCAACTGTTATCCCCTTAGCTTCTAAGGCAGGTATGTGGGTGAATAAGGCTGTGTTGGAGAGTGGGTTGTCCTTGAGGTTTATTGTACCTGAGATGCCAGTGTTCTCTACCAAGGCAGTAATGTCGGTTACTTTATTATCATCTAACCTTAATTCTATCAATTGACTTAAATTAGATAATGAACTTATGTCATCAATTTGGTTGTTATTAAGATGAAGAACAGTCAGATTTGTAAGGTTAGTGAGGGTGGAAATGTCACTGATCTGATTAATATCTAATCGAAGTTTAATCAGATTAACAAGATTGGCCAGAGGACCAATATTTTTTATTTGATTAACTCTTAGATATAACCTGACAAGATTAGTTAGGTTGGAGAGCGGACTGATATCGGTAATTTTGTTTGTTTCTAGAAGAAGATCGGTCAAGTTAGACAATTCTGAGATAGGATTGAGATCGATAATTTGATTATTTTCTAACACCAAATTTTCAAGCTTAGTAAGTTTAGACAAAGGGCTGAGGTCGCTGATTTCATTATCAGCCAAATGTACTATAGTTAGATTGAGGCAAGGATCTAATCCTGTCAATTCTGCTATGTTTAGAGAAGACAAATTATGCTCATCCATTAGGATCGTAAGGCCAGCCAAATCCTCTTTGGTGATCTCTTCACCAGCATTGATTTGTAGTACTGCTTCCAAAGCTTTACGCAAATTGGGATCGGGAATATTGATCACAACGATTGAAACCGTAGCTGCAACACTATCGGCTTTTCCATCATTGGCCTTGAAGGTAAAACTGTCATTGCCGGAGAAACCAGCATTGGGTCTATAGGTCACGTTGGACGCTGTTCCAGACCGGATTCTTTCAACGTATAGTGTGCCGTCACTGGGTTGGCTGACCACAGTGTAGGTTAAGACATCGTTGTCAGTATCAGTAGCTGACAGGGTGATTGACTTGGCTATATCTCCGTTCGTACTTACCGATTGATCATTAGCCACTGGTACCGTGTTTGCATTATCAGCCGTAATTGATACCGTGGTGATGTGACCTTTGTCACCCGAGTTAGCACCATTATTATTAGCAGCGTTGCCATAAGCCGTAAAGGTGATAGATCCAACATCAGCGGCTGGTGCAGTCCACTTCAGATCCCAGTTAGCGCTGTTTGACTGCCCCCGGAACGTCCCTGACGAGGTATGAGAAATATAACCGGAAAAAGTCTGAGCGTTATTGTCGATGCTGCTGAAATCACCTGCTGGGTTGCCAGAACCATCTCTTGCTTTTAGCAAGAATCCCCACCTTTTCTGACCGGTGTGCGAAATTGAGACGCCAATCTGATATTCTTCACCTGTTTGGTATTTCGGCGGCAGACTAGTGATGTTGATCGATCCACTGCCGACCGCTCCCGTGTGGCAGTTAGCGCAAGGCTCAGTCGGGGGCTTGGTTGACCTACTGAAGCATGGATGGATCGACCAGCAGATTAAGGTGCAAATAAGTAGAAACAGAAAGGCTAATTTGCACAATATTCGGTTCATTAGGTTCCAACTTCATCAAATGGTAGATACAAAACAAGGTCTATGTCAACCATAACAGTTATGAAAACAAATAAGCTAGTAGGTTTGATGATAGATGTCCGCCGCAAGTTAGAGAATTCATTGGTTGTTGTAAGATAACATAATTAAGCAAGAACGGATTAAGAATTAGTCATTGCAGTCAAGTACCTGCTGAAACATAGAGGTGAGTTTCTGAGTGCCGATATGCTGTACTCGCTGAAATATTTTAACACTATTAATATGTTGGGGTAAAGAGGCAGGTTGGCAATAGCAACTACTTCTCAAGAAGAGTCCAGGTGATCTAGATAAGTTTCTGGTCTTAAATATGGGGCCATGCAAAACGACACACTTGACAACACACTAAAGACCTTGGTAGGTTAGATTGAAATATATCCAAGCTCAAACCATATCATTAAGCTGATAACGAGGGCATACGAAGTAGGCACTGAGAATCCAAAAGAACTTGTGCCAAGCATATAGTAGCCTGTATTGAGATGCTTTTATGGTAGGGGTTCGATTCCCGCCACCTCCACCATTTCTCCTTGAATCCTTTACTGGTAAGGATTTCCAAACTTGTTTGATACATTTTGAGAGTGGTTTGACACTTTTAGTCACACCAGAGGTCACACTTTCATTATGTCAACTACTTACTCTTACCTCGTTCATCGTCAAACAGGTAGTAGTTATTTCTTCCGTTCCATAATCCCTAAAGACCTACAATCCAAGTTAGGTAAAAGAGAATTCCAACTATCTTTGCGATGTGGAATTCGAAAACAAGCCAAATTTCTCTCCTTTCAACTCTTTAATCAAACTCAGTTGATCTATGCTTCAATTAGAGACAACTCTACTTCCAAGCATATCTCAACTGAAGAAATTAAAGAATCATTAAAATTGGAGTTGGATAAGTCTAGACCTAAAAACCTGCCATCTCCACCAAAAGAGAAGATAGATACTGCTGAACCTAAAGCAAAACCCAACCCAACGAAACAAAAATCTTCAGATTGCATTTCTTTATTAGAACTGTCCAATAAGTTCATAAAATCAAGACAAGACAGAGGTTATAGTGAAAAGACCATCGTCGACTATATAAACTCAAATAATCTGCTCCTAGAAGCATTTAGAGACATTCCTATCGATTCTCTAACGCATCAGCATGGGAGAAACTATGTGGAACTATTGAAGCATCTACCATCAAATAGGAAGAAGAAATATCCAAACCAATCAATCAAAAAACTGATTGAATTGAAAGATGCTCAGCTAATGAGTCAAAGGACAATTAGTAAACACGTAGAGAGGGTATCAGCTTTATTAAATTGGGCAATCAAACAAGGATATATTTCACAAAACGTATTCAGAGGCAAGCTAGAACCCATCAGAAAAACAGAAGTAATAGAGAAGTATTTTACAGGTCAAGAAATGGATTTAATTTTGGGAGATCAATTGAAATCAGATTCATTAGCACTCAATAAGCCTGAGAGATACTGGGTAACAATACTTTCAGCCTATTCTGGTGCCAGGTTAAATGAGATCTGCCAGTTGAGCACCATCCGGAAATGTGCGCTATCCTTGATCACCCTTTAATACTTAGCCTAATCGGAGGAGTTTTGGGTGAGTATTTTAATTATTGTGGTGGTGACAGAAACTATTATCCTGGAGACACTGGCTGGCATCCAGACATGGAGGTTGGAGTCAATTTTGTAGACCTGGACAACGATGGCTGCCAGGATATCTTTGTAACTAATGGACACTATGATAACGCGGAGGAAATCCATGAAGGAGTTAACACATTCAGTAGCTATGCTCAGTTGAACCACTGCTCCCTAAATCTTGGAGATGGAACTTTTACCGAAGTTTCCAGCCAATCCGGCTCAGGATTCCTGATAAATAAAGTCAGTCGAGGGGGAGCCTTTGCTGATTACGATAATGATGGCGACTTGGATATACTGATAACCAACTCTAACCAAAAACTAGGTCTACTGAGAAACGATATTTCCAACACAAATCATTGGCTAACGATCTGTATCATTGGTATTCAAAGCAACAAGGATGGAATAGGTACGCGTATCAAAATCACAATAGGCAGGATATCACAAATACGTGAGGTCAAAAGTGGTTCCAGTTACCTGTGTCAGAGCGATATGCGGTTGCATTTCGGACTTGGTGGGTCTGCTAGCGTTAACCAAATAGAAGTTCAATGGACGAATGAGTTGGTTTAAAAAACAAGAAGTGTTAAGGCCAAACCAGCAGTTATGTCTAAAAGAAGGAGGAGGAACAGTAACGTCCGATACTCAGTAAAAAGATGTCAAATTGAAATCATTTTTGTTAAGCTTTTTATCCATCATTCATCATGTTTTAACATATGATATCCTATCATGGTTTTTTAGTTTACTTGAAACATGTTCGTATTATATTGCTCTCAATTTCCTGTGCATTATAAAACCGAGTGATCAAAATGTCATTTATAACTTGCCAGTGTGAGGGCTAAACGAAGTAGCACAATGGCCACTGATATCATGGCCGCGCCACTTCATTTTATTTCCTCTCTAATTTAATTTACGCTTATATAGAACTTGAATCACCGATTCGGAAGCCAGCCAGGAAAACCAAGATATGCTTTTGCTCACTGGTGAGAAATTTGGTGTACGATTTTTGATAGTAATAATGCTAAGCATCCATAACAATTTTTCGCAGACCATCGCCATGTTCTTTCCACCAACTATAGAGAATCGAAATATCAGTTCCAATACAGAAGTGTTTGACTCCTATGTCAAGGTAACGCTTGGCTTGTTCTGCACTGCCAATTTCAGCTCTGGGTGATACCCCCATCTTCAACGCAGTTTCAAAGACTCTTCGTTCAGCAGCTTTTATTTCATCAGATCCTCTTTGACCAGCTTTGCCTATGCTCATGGAGTAGTCAGCCCCACCCCATTGGATCATATCAACACCATTTACAGATAAGACCTCTTCCAAGTTGTTGACAGTTCCTTCTTTTTCAATCATGATTACAACCACGATATCTCGTAGCGCCTGTACATATTCGGCTCCACCACCATATCCCATATAACAAAAGCGTCGTGTAGCCACCCCATAGGATCCGCCATCTTCAGGGGTGTCCGCACGGCAGATGCGCACACATTCCTTCACATCGTCAACTGACCTGCAATCGGCAAACAAAACGCTCTGAAAACCAGAACCGATAGCACGCTGAGCGATAAACCCCCGCGGTTCTTGATCTACTTTAATCATGCTTGACATATCATAGAGTTCTGCTGCCCGGCAAAGATTGTCTAAATCATGAAGGTCAAACGGACCGTATTCCGCTACGAACTCGACATAATCGTACTCTCCCGTATGACCAATTACTTCCACAATAGAAGGCCAAGTGGTGTGGATATGAGTACCAATTGATGGTTTCCCAGCATCAAGTAATTCGCGTAATTTATTCTTCCTCAAAATGTTCTCCTCTACAAATTTGAATTATCTCTTGATGATTAAATACATACCGCAACAAATAAGGACAACACCAATAACGTACTGTCGGCTAATGGGCTCCTTTAACAAAATTATACCTGCCAGACTTACCAGCAGTACTCCCCCAAGTCGAATTGCGGGAACTGCAACCGATAACGGTGCGTTTGCTCCAAAAGTTGCGTATAGTCCTAATGTTACTCCACTGAATGAAATACCAACTCCAATAGCTGCCAGAAAGCCAGATATTTGGAAAAACAGTGGAATACCACGGGTTTTTTCCAATAAAACCCAAGTTAAACCAATTGTAAACGTACAACACCCATATAGAAGCACTGCCAGACTGTTTGAAAGTCTGCCAGATGCCAACTTGACAAAGAAATCTGCTGAAGCTAACGCTAATGAGGTCAATAACGCGTATTGAATCCAATGCATTTGAACTGATCTTTCTTTTTTTCAATTAGGATGAATTTAGTGTTGGACTTACCTGTTTTCCATAATCTACGACATCTATTTTAGCAGCAAGGTTATGTTATTCCAAGTATTACTATCGGAAATAAATTGGATTGTTAAAGGACAAAAAGGAGCTATCGATGTAAGGCAAGTTTTTTCGAGTTTGCCTATTAATTGTGATCTGAGAATGCTGCTTTGTCTAATCTGGGTAATTTTGGTAAAATATAGAAAATGAAGTTTATTTTAAGGATATACCTGAGTGTCAAGAGATAACAGGACATGGTGGCAGTTGCCGAATCGAGTTGATTATTTTATTGTTGGTACCTATGTTGTTCTGCTAGCATTGGTATTGAGAAAGCATGAACCGTGGGCAGATGAAGCACAAGCTTGGTTGATCGCTAGGGATTCAGGATTATTTGAGTTGCTTTTTCAGCGGTTACGGTACGAGGGACATCCTGGTCTATGGTACTTGATTTTAATGATTCCAAGCAGGATTTTCCCTTACTATCCAACAATTCAGATTGTGGCTTTTTTAATCGCTGTTTCTGGTGTGTATGTCTTCGTCCGAACTTCGCCATTTCCTGTTATCCTTAAAATTCTGTTTCCGTTTACTTACTTCATTTTCTATCAGTACGCTATAGTAGCTAGGAGTTACGTTCTCCTTCCACTACTAATTTTCCTGATTGGTAGTCTCTATCCACGGAAATCTGAACGGATTTATCTTTTTACACTTCTGCTTTGTTTGTTAGCATATACGAGTGTTTTTTCGGCACTTATCGCCATTTCCACAATGCTGGTTCACTTTCTGAACATTTTGCAGGTATGGAAAGAACTTGAGCCAGAAAACCGAAGACGACAAATGAGGGCATTTGTCGCTTTTGCGCTTTTTCTATTATTGATGGCCATCCAACTGTGGCAACCACCCAATTCATCCTTCGCCAGAAACTATCATTTTGGACTAAGCCGCATCACATCCATGTTTTTGAAAGTGTCGGACGAGATCCTCTTCGAAGTTAAGCCGTTATCATACTTGGCTCTAGCCATTTCGTGCCTATGGTTTTGGTCTCGGCGTGTGTTGCTATTGTACTTGCTATCGTCACTTTCGATCATCCTTTTGTTTGCCATCAAATATTATAATTCATGGCATCAGGGTATTCTGTTTTTGGCATGGATCCTGCCAATGTGGATCAGCTTTCAGAGATTGGACTCGTCAGCTAGAATCTCAAGGATCTATTTCAGTCGAATTGCAATCACAACTTTCGCTGGCGTTTTCATTCTACACATGTATTGGGCATATTCTTCCTCAATTTCAGATTATCATGGGAGTTATTCTGGTGGACAAGCTGTTGCAAATTACATTGAGGAAAATAACCTTTCCGATACCAAGATCTATGCAACCCGCTTTTGGTCGACATCCATCCTCCCGTTTTTCGGTAAGAATATTTTTGCTAATCACAACAATGGTCGAAGACCTGCATTCTGGTTTTGGTCGGATGATAACAAACACAACAACAATTTAGTCCTAATCCTTGAAGAACAACCAGATTTGATTATCATCGGTCGACCAGCGGAACCACTGTCTGAGATTGATGGTTATCAAGCGGTTGGCTTGTTTGAAAGCAATCTGTATTGGAAAAACCAGATCAAAGAGAAGAATCACTTTGCAATATATCTGAAAACCGAATAAAGCAAGCTATGTTGATTCTTTTCAATCCATTTGTTTTGAGATGAAAATCCTTCATCTTGTGGACGGGTAAGTGTAGTAGCTGAGCGATTGTTTGCAGATGGCCGATTTTCTCAACCGATAGGTGCATTATTGCCTTGACAGTTTAGGATAGCATCGGACTAGTTGTTGATTACTTCACCAAGCCAATTCAAAAAGCAATTTTACAGTTGTTAACATATTCAGGAGTTGTACAATTGGTTCTCCTACAACTGCCGAGTATGTGGGGAAGGATTCTCAGTCGATAAAATTGTTGATCAACTTGAAGAAATATATAAAAATTCAACAGGAGTTTATACATGAGTACACCATGGCTAAACGGTTGTAATGGGGCGATATCACTTAGTTTTGATGATGGATCTCAAACTCAGCTTGACATCGCAATTCCGATTCTTGATGAGTTTGATTTACGCGGCACTTTCTATATAAATCCGCGTGATACTTCCAATCTTGATCCGTGGCGGCAGGTTGGCCTCAACGGACATGAAATCGGTAATCATACAATTCAACATATTTGTACCCAGAACTTTGATTGGGCTGCACAAAAGACCCTTGAGACATCGACACTTGATGAGATTGAAGCTGATGTTGTAGAAGCGGAACGAAGACTTCAAGAATTATTGCCAGAACAACCTAACCGAACCTTTTGCTATCCATGTTACCAAAATTATGTGGGTCAGGGCTTAAACCGGAAAAGTTATGTCCCCATGATTGCCAGACATTTTCCGGCCGCTCGTGGTACTGGAGAAACGGCCAATCATCCGCTGTTTACAGATCTACATTATTTGACTTCGTGGATTGTGGCGGGATGGATGACAGGAGAGGATTTATGTAAAGCAGCGGAAACGACTGACAGTCACCAACGATGGATTATCTTTGTTTTTCACGGATTTCAAGATGGTTTAGCATCCGTCTGGAATCCAGCTGGCACCTACCATGCTGGCGCATTTTCAGGCGGTGAATTCCGAAAACTGTGCGAATTCTTGGTGGATAATCGCCATAGATTATGGACCGACACAGTCGTGAACGTTTCTCAAAGTATCATCGATTGGAGAAAATCGCTTTAAAATTATTCCATAATCCAGTTACAGCTAAAATAAATCAGTTTTTATTTGATTGGGATAATAGCAGATCCAGCTATGGGATCGACCAGCCTGATGTTGGTTCAGTCCTCATTTGCTCTATAGCGTACAGTTCAGCAACGGTGATTTCCCGCCCAAGTTTGGCTGAGAGAAGTGCTCCACTCATGATTTCCATTACCTTTTGACCGTCTTCTCCACAACTGATTGGGTTTTTATCACTGGTACAGGCATCAAGAAAGTTACTAATCCGGCTTGAATTCGGCATGTCCGGAACATCCAATTGTCCCTCAACTATCTTTCCATCCTGTTCAACAAGTAGTGTGTCCCCTCTGAAGGCACCTTTGGAGCCAAAGATAAAAATGCCTTGGGGTAAACCTGAAATATTTGTTGCCCATCCTTTTTCGAATGTAAAAGACATGCCGTTTTTAAATCGAACGAATATGGATACATGTTCCTCAACGTCATAGATATCAACTTTGCTGTCCGTGGGCCTATCGATACCACGGTAGGCAGTGGCACTTACAGTTGCAGGTTGTGGATCCCCCAGAAGATAAAGTGTCTTGTCAATGTCATAGACACCCGTATCATAGAGTGCTCCGCTGCCCGCCTTAGTTGAATCAATAAACCATGGCGAACCTAGCATCATATCTATGCCGGGACGGCCACGAACCCTAAAACTTGTCATACGACCGTAATAAACATCACCGATCTTTCCAGAAGTGATGTAATCGCGTATGGCGTAATTGGTTCCACCAAGACGTGTACCCCCACTTTGGTATCCTAATTTGACACCCGCTTGGTTACATGCATCGCACATGGCTTTGGCTTCTGTTGCAGTCATCGCCATCGGTTTTTCACAGTAGACATGTTTTCCTGCCTGTGCGGCTGCAATGGCAGCTGGGGCATGAACAAACGGCGGCGTGCAAATACTAATCGCATCCAGATTCGGGATATTCAACATTTCGTTATAGTCGGTGAAGATTTGAATCTGCTCCTCATTGTACTGTTCAAGGTACTTCCGTTGGGTTGTTAACCGCTCCTTTTCTTCAGACGTTTCTGCTGTCTCTGTTTGTTCAGTTAGCTGCTGAATCCGTTTGGAAGATTCTGACATAATACTCCCTACTCTATTCTGCGCCCTCTCCTCCAGGACATCGCAAACTGCTTGAATTTGCACTCTTTCGGGGAAATTCAGGTAACCGTTTACATGGGAACCTGATATAGCTCCACAACCTATAATTCCAACTCCCAGTCTTTTTTCCATTTCCATACCCTTTGCTGATCCTGTAAATATTCAATAACTGATGCAGGCGATTACATCCGGTAATGTTGAAGATCTACATCATATTACTACGAGACAATCTTTTTTGGAAGTCCAAGTAAATAAATCTAATAAATCTAGGGATTATTCGTATCGTAATGCCTCGGTAGGTTGCAGACGTGAAGCTTTGATTGCCGGATAGAGCCCAAATGTAACGCCAATTACGGTTGAAACCAAAAAAGCTGCTGCCGCTGCGTTAATTGAAAATGACGCTGGCCACTGAGTGTCTTTGATCAAAAACTTAGTTACCGCCAAGGCTGCCCCAAATGTTAGACCACTACTGATAAGTATACCAATTGTTCCTCCTATGATGCTTAAAAGAACTGATTCAAGTAGAAACTGCAAACGAATATCGAGCCCCTTGGCACCAACTGCTTTACGTAAGCCAATTTCGCGTGTCCGTTCGGTAACAGATACCAACATGATGTTCATGAGACCAATGCCTCCAACAAATAAGGAGATTCCTGCCACACCTGCCAACAGCAACTGAAGTATTTTACTAACATATCCAACTTGCTTAATTATTTCTTGAGCAATAAAAAAATCGAAATATTCTTCTGATTTATGCAGGCGGCGCAAAGCAACTTTAAGTTCGGCTACAGCTTGATCTACTAAATCCATATCGGCGGCTTGTATCCAAAAATGGAGTCCGCTATTCTGTTTGCCAGTAAAGCGTGTTTCCATGGTTGTAAGTGGAATCAAAACCCGGTTGTCCCAATCTGTAGTTGCCATTTTATTCCCTTTTTCAATCATGGTGGCAATAACGGTGAAACGCTGATCTGAAATTCGCAGGATTTCGCCTATGGGATCAATGTCTCCGAAAATATCCTTGCGAACTTTGGAACCAATTGCACATACCATTCGATTTTCGGTCAGATCCTGTTCTTTGAAAAAGTAACCAGATTCAACAGGCCAGTTACGTCCCTCGGAATACATTGGCGTTACCCCTTCAACATCAACAGATTTATTCTGACCACGATATAAGACAGTTTTTCCGCCCGATCCGATAATGCCTGAAATGTTTTTTATTGAAGGGCAGAAGTTGGAAATTGCCGAGATATCTTGATATTCCAACCGTTCGGTAGTTTTATTGCGAACCCATTTTCCGTCTTTGTCTTTTATCTCACCAGGACGATATAAAACGATCGTCGTGGCACCACCAATTCGGTCAAATTCTGCGATGACGAAGTATTTCAACCCACCGCCGACAGACACCATTGCCACAACGGCAGCAATACCGATGATAATACCAAGGACAGTAAGGAGAGATCGCAACTTATTTCGTCGAAGAGCCGATAAGCTGACGCTTAGCCCTTGCATAATGCGCATGGGACACACCTAAATCAGATTGTTTGCAACTGTTTTTAGACGAAATGGGCAATTAGAAGATTAGGCGAAAGCATTGGCTTAATAACCTAATAATCATTAGAACAACTTGTTTGTTTTATTCTGACCTTGATAATACAACTACTCACAATGGGGATTTCATGAAAAGGCAACATAGCCTTACTGACTGATCGAAAAAAACATAAGTTTTAATCAATCAACCACACGAGATTGATTGCTGGCAGACAGTTAAACCTCAACAACTAAAAATTATCCGTTGGCCAATATAACAACTGGTCTGGAGGGAACAAAATTGACAGGATCGGGTACTTGATCAAGACGGAAGAAGCATCCAGTTCACCGAAAATCAACTGTAAGACTTGCAATTGACTCAGCTTTAAGTCAATGGTTGGTGCGTCGGTTTCAGGATCAACTTCAATCTTACCATCGCTAATGGTTAGTGTTTGTGCCTCCAATTCATACTGAAGCCGAATTTGTCCCTGCCAACCTATCAGGTCGGAGGAACGCAACCGATTCTCCAGCATCGGAACCAGTTTGACAAGCAACGACCTGAAGTTGGTGATCCGAAACATGAAATACCTCTGTTCATCAGTCGAAGATGCAATACCCAACTGATCTAAGGCCTGTTGGATCTCAGTATAGTCCTCCACCCGGATTGTCTCCTGGCCTGTTGCTATCCGATTCTGCAGGAAATGTCTCACCAACTGGTTAAGCGCTAGCCTATCGTTCACCGGGTTCGATCGACAACCGACTTCCAGAATATCCTTATTCCCACCTTTCAAATAAGCAACGATTTTCCCTTCTTGCCTGGCCACCCAAAACAGGTCTGGGTCCTGCCCTCGCCATTTTGGCTGGTTTCGCCAATAGGTCTGATCCCGAACCGTGGTGCCGGTACGGCTTTGATTGAATTGGTCGTAGATCAATATTACTTCGGGCAGATCGGTTTCGACATCGTATTTCTCGACCAACACCTCGGCGGCAGTCTCCTGTTTGGGCAAATTCGATAGATTTATAGAACGAAAAGTGACCGGATAAGTGACCCAACCCGCTTTGGCATAATGGTCATTGATGCCAGTAAACAACAGTGACAAATCGAAGCAGGAGGTGGCTAAATGGTTGGCTGTATCCAACAGCACTTGCGACGAATACCCCTTTTTGCGATGGTCGGGATGGGTGCCCACACTGCCCAATCCTCCCATCCTCACAACGCTGTTTCCAATCCGCATGGGTCGCTCGAAGATCACCACCACACTGGCAACCCGGCCATCGACAAAGCAGGCACGCGTATTGTTCAAATCGTACCAGGGGTCAAACTTCACAATGCGGCTGAAAAAATGGTCCTCAGAGAATCCCCCCTCTGACCAATTAAAAGCGCACATACTGCAATAAATTGAATCGTTGAGTTCCTCTATATTTTGGGGAGCTCGGTAGTCGATCTGCATTTTTTGACCCTCCCACGATTAGCTATTCTGATCAGCCTCCATGATCCCACCACGAGCCCAGCTGTGGCTCTGCCCGCCGAGAAAACATGAGGAAAATAAAGCAACTCCCTATCAGAGATAGGGATGGATAAACGGCTTCAGCTGATCATGATTGGACTGGAAATAGCTGTTGATTCACCTTCTCTATCAATACCATTTATTATATTATATCAGAGATCACCCGCCGATAGTAAGACCTGTTTGAAAGAGATTAGATTCGCTTCAACATCAATTGAATCATAGCGATATCATGTTCTCCGCATGCTGACTTTTCCGTTCATAATTCAGGTTTAAGCGTCGATACCAACCCAATCAAGAAAAAGGTTGCTCCGCTATCCACCGCTTGGCAAGGACTTGAAAGCCTGTTCCCTTCAAGTTGACTTCTATTTCTAATTGACATTGAAATCGATTCCACAACCATCACCCTTCAGATCTTCCTGGTAGGCACCATCGGCCCACAACCGTTAAATGAAGTTAGACTAAAACCAAACGGCCGTCAATAGCTGATAAGCCGTTTGACTGTCGGAAACGTTGGCATCGGTCACTTTTACCTGTAACCTCCCAATATTTCAATCCATCTGTTTCCCAAAGTAGGTTCTTAGTCTAAAATAATATTTATCCTGTTGATTTTTAGCTGTTTTGCTTGGTTTGAATATATATAGTCAAAGTGAATGGGAGCATTTAACTGTCGAAAATGGGCTCGTGACCAACAATATAACTGATCTAGAAGACTCGGAAGACGATCTTTGGTTCGCAACATCAATCCGGTTTATGCTAGTTCAACGAGATGTCTTGAACCTATCTGAAGGTAATGCTAATTAAGCGTGCATTTCAGGCACCATATGGAAAAATCTAGGCGGGAGTTGGAGCCACTAGTATTTCTACGATGGTAACCAGCAGTACAAACACAACGTAGGTACACTTAGACCTTTTGCCGGCATCACAGATTTTTTTGAAGATTTGTTTTTAGTTTCCTGCCAGACCTAAGAATTAAATTTCTCATAGGCTAAGACTTTTCAGCGCATTTTGACCAAATCCCAATTTTGTATTAGAGTACCGCGTTCTCCATACATTAAGATCATCCAAAATCCAAACTGATTTTTAGTTGTGTGAGGCAAGATATAGAACTAACGCGAAGTGTTCAAACAGTCTTCAGGCTATGAGAAATAGAACTATGGTATATCCGCCGAGCAGCGGAATCCATAGTTGCTGTCGGCAGACATTGGAGAGCGGTGGCTGCGACGAGAAACACGCAAGGCTTTGGTATCACCTAGCCAGGACCCTCCACGTAAAACCAACCAACCGTTTGGACTTGAATCCGGTCCTTTCGGATTCTTCGCGGGGGAACTACCATAATAGTCACTATTATACCAATCAGCACACCACTCTAATACATTTCCTGCCATATCGTATAATCCGTAACCATTGGACTCGAAGCTCCTCACCGGGGCCGTTTGATTATCCCATTTGTCTTTTGGATTGTCCCAGGGATCTTTGCCTCCCATACCAGAATAATTGGCATAGTCGTGCGTAATTCTATCTCCCCACGGATATTGTTTGCCTGCAAGTCCTCCTCGTGCCGCGTACTCCCATTCCGCTTCTGTAGGCAACCGTTTCCCTGCCCATTTGCAATAGGATACGGCATCATTCCAGGTAACATAAACCATCGGATGCTTATCATCTGGTGAATATTTTTCCACCTCGTTCCACCGACTGTATTTATGTCCACTTTCATCTACAAACTTCTTGAATTGTTCCACTGTCACTTCTTGCGCGTCCATGTAAAAAGCGTCCAGTTCTACTTTATGGACTGGTTGTTCGTTAGCGTCACCTTCATCGAAATTGTCTCCCATCTCAAAGCTACCAGTGGGTATCAACATCATCCTGGCTCCGTCTGTCCGCCAAGTAATCACCTTCTTAGGACCTTCTTTCGGTTTTATTAGCTCATCTTCCCCACAACCAATGAAAACTAATCCCACCAAGATCAACACGATAACAGATTTCCTAAACATGGTATTCATCATTTATAATAAGCCTTCAATTTAGATCTAAGTATCTATAAATACAGGTTAACATAACAAAGGATCACTTCTCAACTTTACTGTCTGAAGACGATACGATCCAAGCACTGATTATTTGTTGTTTTACATGTATTGTTTCTCATAATAGGAGGTGCTTTTTTATAACTAATTTTTAGGGACAGAAATGATTTCAATTGTACTAAGTAGATATAGAAAGAGTGGAATATTAATGCTTAAAATGAACATTGATTTTACACTAGTAGAAAATCTCAAAATAAACTCAGATATATACATCATTATTTACGACGACCTTTTCTGATCCTCAAATATTTTTGTCCACGCAGCTGATTGAATAAGCAGAGTATCTTGGGCAGATGTTCCGATATCGGATACCAGATTGGTTAATAATTCCGCTGTTACCTCCGGTTTCAGTAAGCTAGGCAGTTGAGCCTTAATTGCCTCTTGTCGGGATCCTCCAGCCTTTTCTGCTATCTCACCAATTACGTTTAGTTTCAGAGTGGTTGCCATGTTACCCGGAAGGATAACATGGACACGAATATTTAGCGGTTTGAGTTGTCCTGCTAATGTCAATCCAAAGCCGTATACACCTCCCTTGCTGGCAGCATAGGCAACAGATGAGCTCCCTCCAAGTACCCCGGCGCCGGATGCTATCATTAAAATTACGCCGCTATCGTGTTGCCCCATTAAACTAACAGCATGTTTGACGCAGAGAAATGTTCCCTTTAAATTCACGTCAATTACCTTGTCCCAATCAGTGGCTTCAAATTGATCGACACGCGTGTTAGGACTCAACAAGATACCCGCGCAAGTAACTAAGGCATCAAGTTTAGCAAACTTTCCTTTAGCTACATTTATCATGTTGATGACATCATTTTCACTGGTAACATCTGTGTGGACGAATTCAGCAGTGCCCCCTTTTTCCCTAATCAACTCTACTGTTTTTTCCCCTCCTGAAGTATTCGTATCAGCAACAATGACACTGGCGCCTGACCCAGCATAACGTATTGCTGTGGCCTCACCCAGACCTGAAGCGCCACCTGTAATAATAGCAACTTTGTTTTCAAGTACCATCTTTCACTTTCGATATGTTAGTTAAAGGATTCATCCCATTCCAATCCAGCTTGAAGCATGGCAGCGTCCAGTGCATTTTTGGCTTTGGGAATCTGTTCATTTGATAAGTGTTCGATAATCGCATAGCCATCTGGGCATGAAACTTGAAACCGAGTCACTAAATTAACTAGATCCATTCTCCTATCCCCTGGCGTTGATTGATATGTAAGACCAATTTCTTTTCCACCTGCACATCCTTGATGTGCGCGGTAGCTATGTAAGGCCCAAGAACATCGAAGAATCGATCAAGAAAACTCGTCGTGTCATAGGCTGCCTCCAAAGTGCCAATAAAGTTGATCGGATCCTCACAAAATCGAAGAGCAGGTGAGTCTACAGTTTCAATAACTTCTCACACTTTCTCTGGTGTTGGTAACGGTGAGACAACGTGCCCTTCCAATACCAAACAAACTCCTTCTGATTCAGCTGCAGACGCAATTCCTCGCAAACTAGAGACCAAACGCTCTACAGTTGCCGGATCGGTGTTTTCTGGATGTGGCAACCACGGACCTCTCGGATTGATTCTACCAGGCTGAACATAGAGTGTGGCAGCGTTCAACAAGCAAGCTATTTGACACATTTTTTGGACTGCTTGCACACCCTTAGCACGCAGAGCATCTTCTTTGTTGACCAAGAAGGGATACTGTGCGTTGCTTTGTGTTACCCAAATGCCCTTGATCAGCCAAAATTGTTTTGGCTCGGATGAGATCCTGTGAAACAACGTTAAATAGGTCTGAAAATGTGATGTGTGCACCGGTGAAGTCTGCCTCCTGCACACGCTTGGCGGTATCTTCGTCGATAGCAGCAATATCACCGGGTAAGAATCCAGCTACACCTGGTCGCATAAATTTCCTCTTTCTAGGTGATTCAGCCCTGATGAGTTTTGAATATTGAAATCTAAAGTCACATTATAATTTTTAATTTACATAAATCATGTCTCTTTATCAATAACTATCTGATCCCCAGCTTTGACACTTTTGAATACTTTTGAGTCACCGTCTACCGATCCAAGTATGTTCACAGGACTATAGGCTTTGGGTTTGTCACTGGTGCTAACAGGAGTTCGGCCGAAGAATATACACAGTGCACTGCCCGGTGGCCAATATCCCAGAGTCCCAACTTCAACCTCCTGACGTGCGTCTGAAACCTGTTCTAAGGAGACAGGAATTTCAAAGTAAATTTCATCTCCCCAAATGTTAGCGCTACCATTCAACGGTAATGCTTCCCAAATGTTGTCCGCTGAAACCGAGTCGTTCAATTCTGCTGAAACCGACAAATTATTGACAGTAATTAAGATTTTTTTCATCAGTTTATCACCGGTTCGTAAATTTATTGCTCCATTTTATGATAGATACATTTACTTGTACAGCGAAAGAATGCTATCAACTTCTTTCAGTTGAAACGCAGCATAGAATTTGCTACTATACTTAATTATTTAAAATTGGACACTTAAGAATTGAGGAAATGTGATTATGCCAGAACAGAATAGCAAAGAAATCTATGTTTACGTGGGAACCTATACCAATAGTGGCAAAAGCAAAGGCATCTACGTTTACCGTATCAGCTTGGATTCTGGAGCCTTAGAGTTTGTCAGTGTAACAGAGGGTATTGAAAACCCTTCTTTTCTGGACATTGATTCTCAACGAAAATACCTCTACTCAGTCAATGAAGTTGGGGAATTTGCTGGTGAGTCTAGTGGTGCGGTGACGGCCTTCTCCATAGATTCGGAAACAGGAGAATTGACATATTTAAACCAGCAATCTTCACGAGGAAATGGTCCCTGCCACCTCAGTATCGATAAGACTGACCGATTCGTTCTAGTTGCCAATTATGGTGGTGGAAGTGTTTCTATCCTACCAATACAACAGGATGGGCAGATCGGTGAAGCGACTGATTTTGTCCAGCATCAAGGTTCTAGCGCAAATCCAAATCGTCAACAGGAACCACATGCTCATTCCATTATGCTGGGGCCCGGCAATAAATACGCTTTTGCTGCTGATCTTGGTGTGGATAAGATCTTGATCTATCAGCTTGATTTAGACGCAGGTAAGCTGATACCGAATGACCATCCTTGGGCTTCGATTACCCCTGGTGCTGGGCCTCGTCATTTTGCCTTTACTCCCAATGGTGAATATGCATATTTGATTAATGAATTGGATTCGACGATGACGGCCTTCACTTATGACGCATCGCAAGGGAAGCTTAGCCAGATACAAACGGTTCCCACACTTCCCGACGATTTTGAAGATGTCAGTCATTGTGCTGATGTGCATGTCTCTCCATCGGGGAAATTTGTTTATGGATCTAACCGTGGACATGACAGTCTGGTCATTTTCAAAATTGAGGACACTGGCCATCTCTCGTATGTTGGACATCAATTGACGCTGGGGCAGAACCCTCGCAACTTTGCTATTGATCCTACAGGAACTTTTTTGTTAGCTGCCAACCAGTCAACCGATAACATCGTTACCTTTCGAATAGATCAACAAACCGGAGAACTGACTTCAACAGGGAATATCGTCGAAGTTCCGATGCCTGTGTGCATAAAGATGATTTACTTGCCTTAACAAATCAAATCTGGATCATGAGGTAATTTCCAATGAAGATTACAGAGGTAGAACAATTTGTTGTTGCTGTACCGCATATTCAACCAATTCAGAAAAATCGTCCTCAGGATTATACTGACCGACCGATTTCCATTATTAAAGTTCACACAGACGAAGGGATCCACGGATTGGGTGAGAGCGGTCGGGGTGGACGGTTCGATGATGCCATGGAGAAATGGATCGGGTTGGATCCCATGACGTTAAAGTGGCAGGATCTTGGTGGTGGGTTTGGATCGGCCATATTCGATATTGTGGGCAAAGCTCTGGGTGTACCAGCTCATAAGTTGATGGGTGCGCAACATTGGGAAAAAGTTCCTGTTGGTTATTGGTCATGCCCAATGGAACCGGAGGAATTTGCGGCAGAGGCCGAGGTGGGTATCAACCTGGGGTTTAAAACGCACAAGCTTAAAGCACGTCCTTGGAATATTGTGGAGACTGTTCGGTTAATGACGGAAGCTGCTGGCCCTGATTACGGTATCATAGTTGATCCGAATTTCACTTTCGAAACACCCGAGAAATCAATTCGATTAGCTCACAAATTGGAAAAGTACAACATTGAAGCATTTGAAGATCCATTTTCATATGAGGAGCATGGTTGGGATAGTTATCGCCAGTTCCGCCAGCAGACTAATATCCCGTTAGCACCGCATTTATATGACCCCAAAAAGATTCTGGAAGCTATTAAAGCAGATGCGGCTGACATGTTCAACACCGGAGGCAGCCCCAGCCATGCTGCCAAAAACGCCGGTATTGCTGATGCGGCTGGAATGCCGGTTTGGTTGCAAGTGGTAGGACTGGGACTTGGAGTTTCCGGTGCCTTTGCCACCCACGTTCATGCCGTGATTAAGAACGCAACTATACCGAGTGATTCTCTGCATTTTGTTCGAGAGAGCGACTTGATCTATGGCGCGTTGACGCCCAAAGACGGTTTTGTCCAAGTTCCAACGGACCCAGGGTTAGGTATCGAACTGGACATGGATGCAGTGGAAAAATATCGTGTTGCCTAGTATTAAATGATGACTAACGCGATGCCAGACGAAGATTTGACAAAACTAAGGACCGAGGGGGATCTCAACATCTCTCCGCTTCGGTCGGCTTGGTCTGCAGAGAATATTGATTCACAAACACAAAAATTGTTGGATCAAGACTCCAAATATTTTTTGCACCAGTCTCTATCAACGCCATGTTTGAATGTCTTATCCAAGTGTGACGGTATATACATTGAAGACATCAATGGAAACCGGATCATGGATTTTCATGGGAATAACGTTCATCAAGTCGGCTTTGGAAATCCCGATGTTGTCGAAGCGATCAAGTCCCAAATTGATCAACTATCCTTTTGTACTCGGCGTTACACTAACCTTCCTGCTATCAAATTAGCCCAAAAATTAGTAGAAATAACATCTGGCCAATTAAACAAGGTGCTATTTGCTCCCAGTGGGTCCTTAGCTGTCGGGATGGCTTTAAAACTTGCCCGAGTTGTAACAGGGCGATTCAAAACGATTTCACTGTGGGATTCGTTTCACGGAGCCGGACTGGATACCATCTCGATTGGAGGGGAAGCAATCTTTCGTAACGATATCGGACCGCTTCTGCCTGGAACTGAACATGTGCCTCCACCATATCCTTCAACATGTGTCTGGGAGTGTGGTCAGACTTGTAACCTGAAATGTGCTAATTATATCGAATATGTTTTGGAAAAGGAAGGTGATGTTGGAGCCGTGATTGCCGAGACAATTAGAAGCACATCCATCACACCACCACCAGAGTATTGGAAGACTGTTCGAGAAGCCTGCAGCAAACACGGCGCACTACTCATACTAGATGAGATCCCACACAGCCTGGGACGTACAGGAAAGATGTTCACCTACCAACATTACGGCATTGTCCCCGATATGCTGGTAATTGGGAAAGGGCTTGGCGGCGGCATCTTCCCGTTAGCAGCGCTAATAACCCGGGAAGACTTTGATATTACGCCAGATCGTGCTCTTGGCCACTATACACATGAGAAGAATCCAGTTGCTTGTGCAGCTGGATTAGCGGCTATCGAGTATACAGAGTCTGAGGGGCTTGTCAAAAATGCTGAAACTGTCGGCGAATATGCAATACACCGCCTACAAACGATGATGGATACCTATGACATAATAGGAGCTGTTAGAGGTATGGGGTTGCTGATCGGTGTGGAATTGGTTAAAACCCGCCAAAGTATGGAACCAGCGATTGATCAAGCGGAACGGGTCATGTACATGTCACTCTCAAAAGGACTCAATTTTAAGGTGACTATGGGGAATATACTGACGTTGACACCGCCATTAACAATTACCAAACAGGAAATGGATAAAGCCATTGATATCTTATCAGAGTGCTTTAGCCAACTGTGATGTGGGTTTCAATATGAATCAGAATACCCAAATAAAATCAGGGTCAATACTACTGATAGCTTTCATACTACTGTTTAAGCACGGACTTATAGTTGGTTTCTGCGGCGGGGTGGATAAAGTCTTATGGTTCGATTTTGCCTTGAATTTCTCCGGTGAATCGGTAAGTCTCATTTTGGATCAGAGAGTAGGGTACATTGATCAAGCGGGGAGAATAATGATAGAACCCCAATTCAAAGGGATAGGCAGTTTCTCGGAAGGACTGGCACCGATACGAATGGAAGGAAAGTGGGGGTTTATTGATCAAACAAGTCAAACTATGATAACACCTCAGTTTGGGGGAGTAGGTCGTTTTCTGGGAGACATGGCTAGGATACGAGTGAAAGGAAGATGGGGATACATCGATAAATCAGGTCAAATAGTTATTGAACCTCAGTTCAATCAGGCCAAATCCTTTTCGCAAAGTTTAGCCGTCGTTCAAGTGCGCCAGAAATGGGGATACATCGATAAATCAGGTCAAATAGTTATTGAACCTCAGTTCAATCAGGCCAAATCCTT
>JYMV01021671.1_pt1 | contig 25119 bp, 27 predicted proteins | sample 338911 | NCBI WGS metagenome assembly JYMV01 (sample SAMN03354496, study PRJNA234377) | hydrothermal vent metagenome | biome: Deep sea; feature: Hydrothermal plumes at the Eastern Lau Spreading Center, Western Pacific Ocean; material: Seawater | place: Tonga | collected 2009 | depth 2000 m m
CCTTCAAAAAATCAATTTTTCGTCAAAATATGGTCAATAAGGGAAATTTTTCACATTATTTCTCATTACACTAGTTCTAGATAAAATTATATTTTTTTTAACCCCTTTAATTTCAATTATTTATGGATTTTTTTTTGGTATGGATTAGTGGCTAAAAATGGCATAATTATTGCTAATATTGTAGTGAGGTTAAACTATGTTGATAGATAAACTACTATTTTCAGACAAAACACCCCTGGTTCTCAAAAAAGGCTTAGACTTTCAATCTGCTCGTAATCTAATGCTCTCAACTAATATTAGTAACATGGAAACCCCTAATTTCAAGGCCCATGATATTAATTTTGAGCAGCAACTACAGGATGTTATTAAAAGTAGCAATCAGATTCAGATGAGATCCACTAATCCTAAACATTTTGGAGCATCAGATAATGCTTTAAAAGCTTTGGAGCCGTCGCCTTTTGAGTTGAAAGACCCTTCAAAGTCCAATGGGAATAATGTTAATATAGATAAAGAAATGGGTAAATTAGCGGAGAACCAGATTATGTATACTGCGTTCATCCAGCTCATGATGAAACGTGGTTCTACTATACGGAGTGCTGTTACTGAGTTACCTCAACAATAGTTAGCTGGAATGGACCTTTGATAATTAAGTGTTTGACAATAAACTTGGTTTAGGATTAGTCTGTTAGAGACGATACGTTTTTAAGGCTATTGAAATTATGAAGGATATAACTATACAAAGCAATTTAAAGGCCCTTGGCGGGGTTGGTGTCTCGGGAAATTTGGACACGAAAAAAATAGGTGTCGAAGAGGGGGGCGCTTCGTTTGCCGAGACTTTGACCGAATCACTCGACAAAGTAAATGATTTGCAGAAAGAGGCAGACGTGGCTATAGAGGACTTTGCGACGGGAAAGACTCGTAATATTCACGAAACGATGATTGCAGTTAACAAGGCCGATCTAGCTTTTCGTTTGACGATGCAAGTGCGTAATAAAATCGTTGAAGCCTATCAAGAGGTGATGCGTACTCAGGTTTAAGTGATGGGAAAGTCATGCTACTAAGCTCTTGGACTTGATGTTCTGGAGCTTTTTTTTCACTTTATTCTTGGTGGTTGACACGAGTATTTAATTGGCAGATGATTAAAACCGAATTGATTAAAAAAATAGTGACCGGTTGGTATATCGGAGGTCTTATGCTTGAGTGGAAAAAGATATTCATTGTCGTTGTCTGGCTCAGCTTATTTCTGCTTGTTGGAACGCAACAAGCATATTCACAAGCTAGTGGTCATGCCAGTGTTGGACTTGGACATGGAGAAGAGGGCTATTTGCATCTTGAAGAAATGATAAAGCATCTAGAATTTGGATTAAAAATGCCGGATGCGGGCCAGGATCTGCAGACCCATGGTAGTGTGGCAGTAAAGCATGCAAGAGAAGCACTTAAACACTATAATGAAGCATTAAAGCATGCCAACGAATCATTAGGGCGTCCGACTCGTAATCCTTTGATGGGCGGAGGTTCTGGCAGTGAGCATTCATATGAGGAAGGACCATCTAATTCGCATGAAGAAGGTTCTCACTGAGAAATTGAATAATTTAGATTTATCTTAGTAAGATTTTTACCATTTAATACATAGATTGACTGTTAACCTCAAAAAACTGAGAATGCCTGACGGATCTCTCCGCCAGGCATTTTTTTTGTAGTCATGGTTTTTTGCTCAATGCTAGATTCATGGATTCGTTCATATCATGTAATAGCGCGTAGTGAGCTGGAAGTTCGTTATAAATACCATCTGTGGACTTTTCTTTTGGTAGACTTTTTACTTTCTTATAATTTTTGATCACGGCAGCCCAGTCTAATTTTTTTTTCAGCCATTGTTTTTCTTCTACCCATTGAAAACACGCATCGTCGGTGGGAAAAACTTTTCCTTCTTGTTTGGCGAATGCGCGAATGACCTTAAGCGCAACTTCATAGGTCAGCCTAAACCGTTGTAGGGCCGCTCCTCGATAATACTCCGTATCTTCTTTTTCTATTACTTCTTTTAGTCTCGCAAGGGACCAGTTCAGGTGTGGCAGAATAACTCGTGGCGTTTGTTGGGAAGCCATATCGATATTTAAGTAATTGATTGGTTATGATATTTTTATATTAAATAGAATACGTTTGTTTTTTTTAGTTGTAATTTTTTTTTGCTTTGGGATGCTTTTATATGATTTTATCAAAAAAGAGCTGAAGTTTGTCTATCCAAGTTCTTTGAAATCTCATCGTGAAAATGCTATTTTGTTTAAATTTTAACAATCATTGAATGAGCATAGTTACAATGGATCGCTTTATTTTAGATGGGGAACATGCTGTTATTGATAGAGAGACGAATCTGATGTGGGCACGTACAGACAGTATGAATGATTTGGAAAAGTGGGTCAATTATCAGGAAAGCGTTGATTACGTACGGAACCTTTGTGAAAAAAAAATTGCTGGATTCAATGATTGGCGGTTACCTTTTCGAGAAGAAATGGATACGTTGTACAATGAATCCTATTCCCTTAAAGATAAATTTGAGAAAGACATTCATATCAGTGACTGTTTTTCTCCTGGAGGTGGATTTTCTATAATTGCGCAGCAAGTGAGTGGGCGCATGCGAACTTTTGTGCTGAATTTACGCACGGGAGAATATACTCATCCCGATGGATTGTGGACATTAACAGAGGCGGCTCGTGCCGTGCGCACTATTGGTGCGGATGAAAAAATTCCCGATAAACTATGATTTGGTCAGGAGATTTGTTGAATGAGTGAAATTTATAATTCCCCGGAAAAGTTTTCTTCTAATGCGTTGATTAGTAGTATGGATGAATATAAAAATAAATATCAACGATCTTTAGATGATCCGGATGGTTTTTGGGGAGAGGAAGCCGAACAGTTTATTTGGTTTAAAAAATGGGGCACTGTGCGTCAGTTTAATTACGATGTACGGAAAGGGAGCATTTCTATTGAGTGGTTTAAAGGTGGTAAAACCAATATAGCTGTGAATTGTATTGACCGACATCTTGAGACAAAAGGTGAGCAGACAGCAATTTTATGGGAAGGTAATGAACCGGGGGAAAACCGGTCTCTGACCTACAGTCAATTGTATGCCGAGGTGTGTCGTTTTTCTAATGTTCTCAAAAAATATGGTGTACATAAAGGTGACCGCGTCTCTATTTATATGCCTATGGTCCCGGAGTTGGCTATTGCAATGCTGGCTTGTGCAAGAATTGGAGCGATACACTCAATTGTATTTGGTGGTTTTTCGTCAACTGCCTTAGCAGATCGCATAACCGACGCTAGTTGTACATTTCTCGTTACTACTGATGGATCATTTCGTGGAGCAAAGCCAGTACCTGTTAAGGTTAACGCAGATAAAGCTATCAAATTAGCAGCAATAAAGGGAGTGGAGGTTAAAACTTGTATAGTGGTTGAGCGCGTAGGATCAAAAGTCCCAACAGAAATGATTTCAGGACGTGACTACTGGTGGCATGATGAAATGAAAACCGTCGATTCTACCTGTGAACCAGAACAGATGGATGCGGAAGATCCTCTGTTTATTCTTTATACATCGGGTTCTACAGGAAAACCAAAAGGTGTGCAGCATAATGTCGGTGGGTATATGGTTTTCACCTCATTGACGCATAAATATGTTTTTGATTATCACGCGGGAGATATCTGGTGGTGTACTGCCGATATCGGGTGGGTCACAGGCCATTCTTATATTGTGTATGGTCCTCTAGCAAATGGGGCAACCACTATCATGTTTGAAGGTATTCCTACATATCCAGATGCGGGTAGATTTTGGGATGTTGTTGACCGCCTTAATGTAACCCAATTTTATACAGCACCAACAGCTATTCGGGCCCTTATGTCTCATGGGGAAGAAATACCTAAAAATTATGACCTTTCCACACTTAGGGTATTGGGTTCAGTGGGTGAACCTATTAATCCAGAAGCATGGAGATGGTATCACAAGCATATTGGGAGGGGGCGCTGCCCTATTGTTGATACCTGGTGGCAGACAGAAACAGGGGGTATCCTTATAACTCCGTTGCCAGGCTGCACTCCAACAAAACCCGGTTCCGCGACTTTCCCATTTTTTGGTGTAAAGCCCGTGATCATTGAAGCCGAGACAGGAAAAGTTTTGAAGGGAAACGGAGTGGAGGGGGTACTCGCTATAGAAGAACCTTGGCCTAGCCAGATGCGTACTATTTACGGAGATCATGACCGTTTTGAAGAAACGTATTTTAAGTTATATCCGGGTTACTATTTTACAGGCGATGGGTGCCGCCGAGATGAAGACGGCTACTATTGGATAACCGGTCGGGTGGATGACGTTATCAATGTTTCAGGTCACCGTATGGGCACAGCCGAAGTTGAATCGGCTTTAGTGTTGCACAATAAAGTTGCCGAAGCAGCAGTTGTAGGATTCCCACACGAGATAAAAGGGCAGGGTATTTATGCGTATGTAACATTGATGGAAGACGTTGAATCAAATGAGGAGTTAAGGAAAGAACTAGTGTTGTTTGTTCGAAATGAAATAGGACCTATCGCGGCTCCTGATATTATTCATTGGGCACCTGGGCTTCCCAAGACGCGCTCCGGAAAAATTATGAGGCGAATTTTACGTAAAATTGCTGCCAATGAGTCCGACCAGTTAGGCGATATTTCTACTCTAGCGGATCCTTCAGTTGTAGAGTCATTAAAATCAACTTATAATCAGACGATCAAAAGTTAACCATTTTCAAGGCTTATGGCAGTAGATATTACGAAATTTGCCGGCAATCGAGCGCTGCATCACGTTACAAAAACACCCCCTCACCCCCAAACGCATGAGAAATAAACCTTTATATTTCAATTGATTATCTGATTATAACTTTTTTTATAAAAGTGTCAATAAAATAATTTTGGGTTTTTTAGCCGCTGGCTTTAGTAAGAGCCATCATGTTTATTACTTTGACCGGCCTTTTTTATTATGGTTGGAAGGTTCTGACTTAATTTAATAGCAGCCTTTCTCTGTTTAACTTCCCTTAAACCTTTATGCGTTCGATAGTTAAGGGGTTCGTTTTTGAGAGCGGCTTTAAATGCGGTACGGGATTGGGTGAGTTGATTTAGGTCAAGATATGACCATCCGAGCCCATCGTGTGCGACTGCCAGATTTGGTCTGAATTTTAGTTCATCTTGGAATAATACGATTGCCTCGTACGGTTTTCCCTGTTTTAGAAGTATATTGCCTAGTGTGGTACGAGCCGTGGTTATTGTTGAGTAAGGCGCGATAGTATTATCCTCAGAGATCATTTCTGTGACTGGGTTTGGATCATTATTTAACTCTAATGCCTGATTCAAATATTTCGCAGCTTCAGATAGTTTTCCTACTTTGTTTAAAGCGTACCCCATGCCCTTTCGTGACTCTGATTTATTAGGCTGTTCTTTTAATGCATTTTGAAACATTATGATCGCATCTTTGTAATCATGCCTTTCATAATATGCCCAACCGAACTTATTATATATTTGCCAACCAAAACGTTCTTTCGTTAAGAGGGTTTTGAATTCGTCAGTTAAAGCAAACCCTGGATCTAGCGATATTGCTTTAAGAAAATATTCAATACCTAAATCTGGATTTTTATCTCTGTAATTAAGCCAACCAAGTCCCATATATAAGGAAGATCTTAGAGGGTGATGAATAAGATTTTTTGAGAAGTATTCTCGTGCGCTTGCAGCATCCCAACCCATTAATATGCTCATATCTAATTTATAAGCTAGGTCCAATTGATCTGGGTCTAATTTGACAACAGATTTAAGAGTATTTGCTGCTTGTTTAAATTGACCCGCTTTATAAAGTGCAAGGCCCAGCCCTCTAGAAGATTCTACAAAATATTCACGATCAGTACGCGCGACCTTAAATTTTTTAGCTGCTTGTAAATATTTTTTTTTGTGGTATTGACTCCAACCAAGGCCGTTATATGCGTGCGCCAAAGAATTACTACTGGAAGATATCACAGGGGGAATATTGTTTCGATCTGAGTCTCTTAGTCCAAGTTTGTTCAGCATTTGAGAAAAAAGTGAAATGGGCGGGGTGAATGGTTTTTGTTTTGTCGAATATTCTCTCCAAGGATTATCCATGAATCCTAACTGGAATAGTGTTTTATCAAGATTTAGAAAAGAGTTGGCATTTGGTTCATATTCTTTAATATAGTCAGCGTATAGTAATGCTGCTTTTTTATAGTCACCGGATTCTAATGCCTGGTCGGCTTGAAAAAGATTCGAGTCAATTACTTTTCTTACCTCGTTAATTCCTGCCTTTGCTTCCGGATCATTTGGAGCAAGGTCTAGTGCGTCTAAAAAGTAATCGCGGGCGTATAAATAATCCTTCTGCTCTAATTTTAACTTGCCCAACTGCGTGTAGGGGTAGTCCCAGTTGGGATATCTACTTTGGATTTCTTCGTATTTTTTTTCAGCAATGCCTAATTTATTTATATCAAGGTAGTGGTCGGCGTAACGAGTTTGTCTTCTTTTTATATTTTCAATTTCATTTATTCCTTGAATAGCACCAATAAAGTTAGGCCAGATCTGCAGTATTTCTTTAAATAATATTGAAGCCTCTTTGATTTCTTTGTTTTTTAAATGACTCCAAGCTAATCCATTTTTTGCATCGGGTGAATTCATAGCAAGAGTTAAAAAGGGTAATGAACTTGTTTTTGAGGGTAATATTGTTGATGGGGATATCCCAAATATATATGAAATGTCCTTAAATTCGTTCAGCGCTTTTTTAAATTTTCCTTTCCAAAAAGCTTTCCATGCGTGATTAGTAGAAGGATCTACGTCTCTTATTAATCCTAATAATAGACTTGGGTACCTTGGGGATTCGATCGGAAGCGTGAATAATGATAATGATTTTGCTGAAGTCGGAAGGATATCAATCAACGGATCCGCATCTTTTTCATGCCAGGAGGCCCATAGATTAAGAATGATGTTAATTTGGGATGAATTATATATTTTAGAGAAATCTTCTTCTGCCTGGGGCTTTCTGTTCATTTTAAGTTGAGCAAACCCTTTGCCCTTATTAATTTGATAATGATCGCCACTAAGCTTCTCTGCATATTCGAATTGTTCTATTGCACGTTCGTAATTTCTTAATCCGAAATAGCACCAACCCATACCAATGGATGACTCGGAATTTTTTCTGTAAAGGACTTTGCTTCGCCTGAAGGCAGTCAGGGCCTTGTCATAATGTTTTTGATAAAAGTAGGTCCAAGGCAACAGTTTTATCGCCGTTGGATTATCGGGAGATTTTACGAGGGTTTTTTTTAGGTAAAATTCAGCGATCTTAAATCTGCCTTGATTAAATTGTTGAAGAGCAAATTGTAAATCACGGTTGGAAGAAGACTTGATGGCCAAGTTTGAGGCCAAGGTTTTAGCACTAATAAAAGTACCACTACTTTCGGGTTCGCTAGAATTTGGAACATCAAAAGGGCCCACAATATTTTGCATCATAGAACAACTAGAAATAGCCACTTCTAGCAATATGCAAAGAAATAGACCGTAGAAGTTAAAAGTTGTCCGATTAAAAAGGCTCATGATTGTCCCAGTTATGCAAAAATATTCTTTGTTAAGGCTTATCGGCAAAAAAATATATTTTTAAAGCAAATTTTATGGTTCCCAGTGATTTGGATTGGGAATACTCCGGTTTAGAGCTAAGTTGCTTATGTTATATTTTGGTTGTGCGTAAATGGTTCAGGGTGATAGTATCAGCCTTTTCAAAACCTCTATAAACAATGAATAATTTGAAAAATAGCATATTTTACCTTTTTTTTATTTCTGTTCTTGCTTGTTCATCGGAAGAGATAAGTGATTCTGACAATAACCAGGATGATGTAGCTACGTTTGATGATTTTCAGGAGAGTTTTAAATTTGAGCCAATAACTATAGCTCCAGAGGATGAGGTAATAGCAAGTAAAGCACCAAAACAAATGGTGTTTATAAAAGGAGATTGTTTCGTTTTAGGCAATAATTATGCGCAAGTAGATGAGGGTCCAGAGCATGAGGTTTGCGTTGATGATTTTTATCTCGATAGGTATGAGATTACTCAGGCTCGTTGGGAAAAAGTAATGGGTTTTAATCCCTCCAAATTTGTTGGACCTAATAGACCGGTGGAGCAGGTTACTTTTTATGACGTACAGGAATTTTCTGAGAACACAGGATGTCGTCTTCCTACCGAGGCTGAATGGGAATACGCGGCAAGGGGTCATGCGGATGCGAGATACTTTTGGGGAAATATGATGAATGGAGAATATGCTTGGTTTGAAGATAATTCGAATGGTCAAACTCATGAAGTTGGTAAAAAAAAACCAAACCAATTTGGTGTTCACGATATGATGGGAAATGTCTGGGAGTGGGTCGCCGATTGGTATGACGCAGCTTATCCTCGTGGTAAACAGATAAATCCAACTGGTGTTATAAGGGGAGATTTTAAGGTGGTTCGTGGAGGCGCTTTTGATTCATCCGCGGGTGCTTTGCGTATAACCAATCGTACTTGGTTGCACCCAAAAAACAAGGTTTTCCCAAAAGTCACCACGCACGGCCAGATAATGAACGAAATATACAACTATGTGGGTTTTCGTTGCGCACAATCAATAATTCCGACTTTGAAGTAGTTGTTACCCAAGGGGGTTTTTATTTTGACTCGATCTTAACTAAGTTAGATAGGTTCTTACTTGCAGTCTTGACAGTGGCCAAAAAGGTCCAGTTTATGGGAAGTAATTTTAAAACTATTCTCTTTGGCGACTTCTTCCTGATATTTTTCAATCAAAGGGTGGGTGAATTCAATAATTTTGCCACACTCAGTGCACACCATATGGTCGTGGTGGGCACTCCTGTATGAGCTCTCATAGCGTTTTTGTCCATCACCAAAATCCATTTCCAAGGCCAATCCACTTTTAGTTAGCAGGGCTAAAGTGCGATATACCGTTGCAAGTCCGATTTTAGGTTCTGTCTTTAGCACTAGATTATATAGCTCTTCTACGCTGATATGATTTTTGCACTCAAGAAAGGATTTTAAAACAATTCGTCGCTGTTTGGTGATCTTTAGGTTGTTTTCCGAGATATAATCTTCCAGTATGTCGATTTCTTTACTATCCATTGACCTCTCCTATCAATGCAATCAGTTTATCATGAACTAAAAGATTATTATGAGATGAAATTTAAAAAGATTCTAGTAAACAATATAAGCCGAACTAAGAAAAACTTCTATTTCCAATCAAATTTTCTTGTTTATTAAAGTTTTGAGTTCTTCTACGCAAGAGGCTGCAGTTATGTTTGATTGTTTTCCATCTTGCATATTTTTCAGTTGGTAGTTTCCGGATTTGATTTCATTTTCTCCAATAATCAGCGCAAAGCGGCTTGCGGATTTGTTTGCCTTGCGCATTTGACTTTTCATACTTCCACCATCGTAATCTCTTTCTACTGATAAACCCCCGGAGCGTAATTGATGAATTAGATTAAAGACCCTTGATTCTGCCTCTTCACCCAAAGACACAACAAAAACATCAGGATTATTCTCTATGCCTTCTACCTTATCAAATGGAACTAAGAAAATGAGTCTTTCAAGCCCTAACGCAAAACCGAAACATGGGGTAGAAGGGCCCTCAAACTCTTCTACTAGCGTATTGTATCTCCCGCCTCCACATATTGCATTTTGGGCTCCCAACTCATCAGAGGTGATTTCAAAAGCTGTATGGGTATAGTAATCAAGGCCACGTACAAGCCTAGAATTGATGCTGTATGGGACCCTTGTCTCGCTAAGTAAGGCTTGTACTTTTTCAAAATGATATTTGCATTCATTGCAAATGTGTTCAGTTATTCTTGGAAGTCCAGATGCGATTTCTATATCGCGTTCGACCTTGCAGTCTAGCACTCGCAAAGGATTTTTTTGATAACGTTTGTTACAATTTTCGCATAGATCAGATAAGTGACTGGTTATAGACTTTTTAAGAGTCTCCCGATATCCTGGGCGACATTTATCGCATCCTAGACTATTGATTTGGAGCTCGAATTGGTTGAGTCCTAGAATATTAAAGAAATCCATAAGCATAGTCATTACCTCAGCATCAATGGAAGGATTGTGAGATCCCATTGCCTCTACACCGATTTGATAAAACTGTCTGAATCGTCCGGCCTGAGGTCGCTCGTAACGAAACATTGGACCAAGGTAGTAAAACTTATGGACTGTCTGAGATGCATACATTTTGTGCTCAATGAAAGCGCGAACCACTGATGCTGTTCCTTCAGGGCGAAGCGTAACTTTTTCACCTCCTCGGTCCTCAAAAGTGTACATTTCTTTTTCCACGATATCAGTTGTCTCTCCAATTCCCCTTGAAAATAATTTTGTCTTTTCAAAAATTGGTAGGCGGATTTCTTTGAACCCATAACGCGTGAAAACTTGATCGGCTTTATTTTCGACCCAACGCCACTTTTCAACTTCACCTGGCATTATGTCTTTGACGCCGCGTATTGCTTGAATTTTCATTTTATTTTTTAAGTGAGGCTTCGAGGATAAAGCTAATCTTTTAGAAATGATTCCGCTATTTTGACATCTGCGCAGCTTCCAATATATAAGGGAACACACTGGTGAATATCACTGGGAACGATATCTAGAATCCGTTCTTTTCCTGTAGAAGCACGTCCACCAGCGTTTTCGACAATGAAAGCCAAAGGGCTGGCTTCAAATGAAAATCGTAGCTTTCCATTTGGATTTTTGTTGTCCTTGGGGTACATAAAAATACCCCCTTTTAAAAGCGTTCGATGGAAATCAGACACCATGGAACCGATGTATCTTCCCTTATATGGACGTTTTGTTGTTACATCAAACTCTTTAAAGTAATTCACTATATTTACTTGTTTATCATCCCAAATTATTTGGTTTCCTTCGTTAACGCTATAGATGTTGCCTTGCGTTGGAATTTTCATGTCTGGGTGCGATAAGAAAAACTCTCCTATGGAGGGATCTAATGTAAACCCGTGAACTCCGTTCCCAGAACTATATATAAACATTGTGCTTGAGCCGTATAGAATGTAACCACCCGCGATTTGGTCTGCTCCCTTTTGTAAGAGGTCATCTTTGGTTACAGGGATTCCGGGGCTTTTTTTTTGGTATATCGAAAAGATGGTTCCTATACTGACGTTTACATCAATATTTGAAGAACCATCAAGCGGGTCCATCATGAAAATGTATTTGCCGGCTTTCTCCTCGGGGACAATGACAGGCTCTTCCATTTCTTCGGAGGTGATAGCACATACTGTTCCAGATTTCTCCACGATGTTAGCAAAGGTTGAGTTTGCGAATTCGTCCAACTTCTGGACTTCTTCACCGTGTACGTTGATATTTCCGGTAACCCCCAGCATGTCTCCACCAATTCCAGCTTTGTTGACTTCCAACGAGATAATTTTAGCAGCGACAAGGATTTCGTTCATTAAGGTAGTGAATTCACCTGTGGCTCCTAGGAGTTTTTGCTGATGTTGCAGGTGCTGAACCAAGGTGGTTTGTTTCATAAATGTCACCTAAAGGGCGTTTTTATTGCGACCAAGGATTCTACATCAAATTTTAAGCAACGGCAATGAGAATACTCTAGATATACATTGCTGTCTAATGTACCATAAGTAATTGTTACTATTGAATGAATTGATTATGAATAAATATGTTTCCGAGTACACTGATTACTTAAAAATTGAAAAGCGGCAGTCTCAAAATACACTTGCGGCCTATCGGCGTGATGTTAGTCGTTTTGCAAAGTATCTTCCAAATAAGAGACTTGACGACGCTAAGATAAGCGATGTGAGATCATTTCTTGTTTTTCTTAGAAATGAAGAGGGTTTAGCTCCATCTTCGGTAGCAAGGTGTTTATCTTCGTTAAAATCGTTTTATGAGTATTTGTCTATCGAAAATTTAATCTCAGAGAATCCCACGGAAACCATTGCCTCCCCACGTCCTTGGCGAAAGCTTCCAAATGTAATGTCTGTAGAAGAGGTTGATGCGCTTATTACCGCCCCAGATATTAATACACTTGCTGGCGCCAGGGACTTGGCTATGCTCGAATTAATTTATGCCACTGGATTACGTGTTTCAGAGCTGGTCTCACTGAAAATGAGTGCGGTGGATCTAGAGGTTGGGTATCTTCGATCGCTAGGTAAAGGGTCTAAAGAAAGGGTAGTTCCTATTGGCGATGTAGCCAAAACTGCCATTGAGAGTTATGTTAACAATGCGCGTCCGCTATTTCAAAAAAAACGTAGGTCAGGAGACCTATTCTTAACTAGACGCGGGAATGCGATGACCAGACAGGGTTTCTGGAAAATTCTAAAAAAATATTCAATTAAGGCAAAAATAGAAGGTCCGGTCTCTCCACATGCGTTGAGGCATGCCTTTGCTACTCACCTCCTGGAGCGTGGGGCAGATTTACGCTCTGTTCAAATGATGCTAGGCCACTCGGACATTTCTACTACCCAAATATATACTCACGTTCTAAGGCAAAGAATGCGCGAAGTTCACGAACGTTTTCATCCAAGAGCTTGATAGAATAGGGCGATCAACCTATATTTCTCTTGACGGCACCACTAAATAAAGATAACATTTTTCCAACCTACCCATCGTTTCCGCCATATATTGGATTTTAAAAGTTTTTGTATTAATTCTTACTTATAGAGTGGCCTTGTGTCATGGTATTTGATATTGAGGAGATCAGTGACGGAGGTTTGAACTTTAGTTTTCTTTTGAACAAAGATCAACTTGAGGCCGATCAGGCAGGGTTGAGTGTAAATGTTGATATTGCCGTTAGTGGTTCCCTAACTCGAATAGGTGATGATGTTTATCTAAAAGGTAAAGTAGTGACGGATGTGGTTGCGAGTTGTTCTCGTTGCCTTGATACGTTGTCCTATCCCATTGATAGCGATTTTAAATCTCACTTTGTATCCCCTGATCGCTATATTTCAGCGAGAGAGGTGGAGTTGCATGCGTCTGATATTGATACAGAGGTGTACGAAAATCAACAAATTGATCTCACGCAGTCTGTTCGAGATGGCATATTGCTGGCAGTTCCCGTTATATGTTTGTGCAAGGAAAACTGCAAAGGCATTTGTTCTCAGTGCGGAAAGAACCTAAATCAGGGGCTTTGTAAGTGCTCAAATGAGTCGTTTGTAGATTCAAGGTTGGAAGCTTTAAAAGTTTTTAAAAATAAATTTGTAAAAGGAGGATAGATGCCAGTTCCTAAGAAGAAAATGTCCAAGTCTAGACAAGGACAGCGTAGATCGCATGACAAGCTCAGCCAACCAACCATGAGTGAATGCCCGCAATGCCACGAGATGCGTAAGCCACACCATGTATGCTCTCATTGCGGATATTACAAAGATAAGGAAGTGATGGAGATAGAAGTTGTCTAAGTAACATTCATAGTGCTGCCGACCACGTCTTAATTTGTCCTAAACTCATGAGTTTAGATATCGGTATTTTGTTTGAGTTGAAGGATGAAATTGAGATACCTAACTTTTCCTAAGTTTATTAGTCATTGTATTGGAACCCAAAGTAATCCCCTTGTGATGGAAGCGACACTTAAATTATGAAGATTGTGGTTGACGCTATGGGTGGTGACCATGCTCCTAAAGCTATAGTTGAAGGGGCGGTGATGGCCGTTAAAGAGTGTGGTGTGCAGATTACTTTGACTGGATTATCGGGTCTGATTGAGGCTGAGTTGTCTAACTATGGTGATCGAGCGAAGCTTCCGATTGAAGTCGTACACGCGGAAGATGTAGTTGAAATGCATGAAGCACCCTCCAAAGTTTTGCGGGGTAAGAAAAAATCGTCAATTAAAATCGGACTTGAGCTAGTTAAAGGGGGGCATGCCTCCGCTTTTGTCAGCGCTGGGAATACTGGTGCTGTTCTCGCTTTCGCAACTTTTACCCTGCGTCCTCTAAAGGGAGTGGATCGCCCTGCAATTGCCGTACAGTTGCCGACCTTAAAAGGCTATTCCATCTTGCTCGATGCAGGGGCAAATGTGGATTGTAAATCTAGTCAATTGTTTCAGTTTGGTATTATGGGGCATTCATTTGCTAAGTACATCCATGGTAAGACTGCTCCGGATGTGGGTTTATTGAGTATTGGTGAAGAGGATTCAAAAGGAAATGAGGTTACTCGCGAAGCCTTTCACATGTTAAAAAATAGTCATGTCAAATTCATTGGAAACCTGGAGGGAAAAGAGGTTTATCAAGGCAATGCTGATGTCATAGTATGCGATGGGTTTATTGGAAATGTCGCGTTGAAAATTAGTGAGAGTCTTGCAGAGATGATAGGGGAAAATTTGAAGCAGATTTTCATGGCCAATTGGCTTACTAAGTTGGGGTATTATTTGATCAAACCTAATTTTATTAATTTCAAAAAAAAGGTTGACCACTCCGAGACGGGAGGGGCACCCCTTTTGGGAGTGAATGGAGTTTGTATAATTGCCCATGGTTCTTCATCTCCAAAAGCGATTAAGAACGCCATTATTTATGCTAAAGAATTGGTAGAAAAAAAAATGAATGAACATATTCGTGATGATATCGAATCGAACCTTGTATTGAGTAAAAAGCCCTTTTGGAAGCAGATAAAAAAAATGACTTTCATGCAGGACAAGGAAGGAGAAATTAGCGATACCTCTCAAGAAATTAAACCTCCTGCCGAAGATAAATCACTTTAACTTATTTTATGAATACTAGTAATAACATTAGAGCTGAAATTGCGGGCACGGGCATGTTTCTTCCAAATAAAGTTCTTACAAATGCAGATTTGGAAAAAACTCTTGACACCTCAGATGAATGGATTCGTTCACGCACAGGGATTCATGAAAGGCGTATTGCTGGTGATGGGGAGTCATCATCCACTCTTGCTATTCAAGCAGGGAAAATGGCTCTTGATTCGGCAAAAATTCTACCTAATGAATTAGATCTTGTTATTGTTTGTACATCAACCCCTGATATTCTTTTCCCGGCGACTGCCTGCTTTGTTCAAGATGGGCTTGGTGCTATAAATGCTGCTGCCTATGACATTTCTGCTGTATGTTCTGGGTTTGTTTTTGGGTTATCTATTGCAGAACAGTACATAAAGAGTGGAAGGTATCGCCACGTTTTGATAATTGGCAGTGAAACCAATTCGCGTATTGTAGATTGGTCGGATCGATCAACTTGCATATTATTTGGTGATGGGGCGGGGGCCATAGTTTTAAAAAAAAATGAAATGAGCGAACCGGAGGGGGTGCTTTCGACTCACATTCATTCTGATGGCGGAAAATCTGACTTGATCATCGTTCCAGGTGGTATTGGAAAAAAAACGATTTCGCAAGAAGCTATTGATAAAAAAGAGTATTTTATTCATATGTCTGGTAACGCTACATTTAAGGTTGCGGTCAAGCGAATGGTGGAAGTTTCTAGAGAGGCTCTGGATTTTAATGAACTTTCAGTGGAAGATGTTAGTTTAGTTTTGCCTCATCAAGCCAATAGACGCATCATTGACGCGGTAACTGAAAAGTTAGGCATTCCATCAGAAAAAATTTTTATAAACATTGAAAAATATGGCAACACATCATCAGCTTCAATCCCTATAGCGATGCATGAGGCTCGCGAAGCTGGTTTAATAAAACCAGGATGCCTTACACTTCTTGTTGTGGTTGGGGCTGGATTGACTTGGGGAGCGGCGTTGATTAGATGGTAAAAATTGCTTTTCTTTTTCCTGGCCAAGGATCACAAGTTGTCGGTATGGGCAGGGAACTTTATAATACTTCTTCAGAATCTAAAAAGTTGTTTGATAGCGCTGGAGCAGTTCTTGGATTTGATATTGCAGACCTGTGTTTTAATGGGCCCAGTGAAAAGTTAATGCTTACAGAAAATGTTCAGCCAGCCCTTCTGATTCACAGTACAATAGCCTTGAATATGCTGAGGGAAAATGGTATCAATGCAGAAGTAGCGGCTGGCCACAGCCTTGGTGAATATTCAGCTAATGTTGCCGCAGGATCAATTCGATTTTTGGATGCGGTTCGGTTGGTCCAGTTGAGGGGACGTTTTATGCAGGAAGCGGTTCCCGTTGGCATTGGAGGCATGGCTGCTATAATTGGGATGCCTCTGAATAGTATTTGCCTGTTATGCGATAGAATTTCAAAAGAAGACTTTCTCGTACAACCTGCCAACATTAATAGTCATGAACAAATAGTTATCGCCGGACACCTTAAGGCGGTTGAAGAAGTCTCTCAATTAGCAAAAGAGGGGGGGGCTAAAAAAACAATCATGCTGCCAGTTAGCGCCCCTTTTCACTGTTCATTGATGAAACCAGCAGAAATTAATCTTAAAAAAGAACTGGAAAAAACAAAGTTCATGGATCATCAATATCCGGTTATATCTAATATCCAAGCACGCCCTCTTACTACCGGTTCGTCTGCATGCGATGCATTGGTTAGACAGGTGTGCTCCCCTGTTAGATGGGCTGAGACGATGCAATATTTAAGTGACCAAGAAGTAAATATTGCTATTGAGCTTGGTACAGGAAAAGTACTATCCGGTCTTATGCGTCGGTTCAATAATAATATTAAGTGTTTTCAGGTTGGAGATCCAGATTCTTTAAAGACAACCGTTGAGGCTTGTCAAAACTTGTTAAAACAACGGAATAATTAATGGAACTTAAAGATAAAGTTGCGCTAGTTACCGGAGGTGGTCAAGGAATTGGGCGGGTGATCGGAGGTAATCTGGCAAAATCTGGAGCGCACGTTATTTTTGGGGACATCAACCTTGAAAATGCTGAAAAATCTGCTAAAGCTATTCTAGCTAATGGAGGGAGTGCTTCCGCTATCTTATTGAATGTGGCGGATCCAGAAAATGTTAAGGAAGTTTTTGATTTAATAGCAAAAGAATTTAAGCCCTTAGATATTTTGGTTAATAATGCTGGAATTACCAAAGATGGGTTGTTTGTCAGGATGAAGGAAGATGACTGGGATCGAGTTCTCGCAGTAAACCTCAAAGGAAGCTTTCTTTGCGGGCAACAAGCAGCAAAACAAATGATGAAGCAGCGTCAAGGTACCATCGTTAATATTGCTTCCATTGTTGGTGTTATGGGGAATGCTGGGCAGGCAAACTACTCTGCTTCTAAGGCAGGTTTGATCGGTTTGACAAAAACTATGGCGCGAGAGCTAGCACCCAGAAATATCACAGTTAATGCAGTTGCCCCGGGATTTATTGACACAGAAATGACTCGCGTTCTTGATGAAAAAATAAAAGATAAACTGATTGAACAGATACCTCTTTCACGTTTGGGGTTGCCTGATGATATAGCCCATAGTGTGGCTTTTCTTGTTTCGGATCGTTCTAGTTACATTACTGGGCAGGTGATGAATGTTAATGGTGGGATGTTGATGTAATATTTTTTAGGAGTTTTTTATGTCTGTTGAAGAAAAAGTAAAAGAAATTATAGTGGATCAATTAGGTGTGGATGAGAATCAGGTCGTGGAGAGCGCTTCGTTTATTGAAGATCTGGGAGCCGACTCTCTCGATACTGTTGAACTTGTGATGGCTCTTGAAGAGGAGTTTGATGTTGAAATCTCTGATGAAGATGCTGAGAAAATTTCTAAAGTTCAGGATGCAATCGACTATATCAATAACAACACTAATTGATCGATTCGAATGAAGGTGGGGTGAGTGGATGAGTAGGCGTGTTGTTGTTACAGGAATGGGTATTATTTCTCCGCTTGGAATTGGTGTTGAAGAGAATTGGTTATCTATAATTAACGGAAAGTCCGGGATTGGTTCCATTACAAGATTTGATGCGGAGTCTTTTCCTGTAAGCTTTGCGGGTGAGGTTACAGGTTTCGATGCTGAGCAGTATATGGGCCATAAAGAAGTAAAAAAAATGGATAGGTTTATTCATTTTGCAGTAGCTGCTAGTGATTATGCTCTCAAAGACTCAGGATACGAAATTACTGAAAAAAATGCTGAGAGAATAGGAGTTCAAGTTGGTGTTGGTCTTGGTGGGTTACCAGCGATAGAGAAATATCACAATATATTTAGAGAAAGGGGGGTTCGTAAGATCTCCCCTTTCTTTATACCTATGGTTATTGCCAATCTTGCGTCGGGTCAAGTGTCAATTCACTCAGGAGCTAAAGGTCCTAACACTTGTGTCGTTACCGCTTGCGCTACTGGAACCCATTCGATTGGAGATGCAGCCCGTTTGATCCGGTACGGTGATGCTGATGCTATGATTGCCGGTGGTACAGAGTCTGTTATTACGCCACTTTGTATTGGAGGTTTTCACGCGGCAAAAGTTTTATCGACTCGTAATGAAGATCCCAAGGGTGCAAGCCGCCCATTTGACAAGGATCGAGATGGATTTGTTATTGGAGAGGGGTGTGGGGTTGTAGTCTTAGAGGAGTATGAGGCCGCAAAAAGGCGTGGTGCCAAAGTGTATGGGGAGATTATTGGATATGCATTAAATGGAGACGCGTATCACATAACGTCCACCTCTCCCAATGGTGAGGGCGCAGCTCGTTGTATGAGTTTGGCTTTAAAAGATGCAGGTACAAATAATGATGAAGTTCAATATATTAACGCTCATGGAACTTCTACAGGAGCAGATTCTGTCGAAACACAATCAATAAAATCTACGTTTGGACATCATGCGTATAAACTAGCCGTTAGTTCGACTAAATCGATGACTGGTCACTTGCTTGGAGCTGCCGGGGGGATAGAAGCTATTTATACATTGCTAGCAATAAATCGCGGTGTTTTACCACCCACCATAAATTATAATACCCCTGATCCTGAGTGTGACTTGGATTATATTCCCAATCAAGCTAGAGAAATAAAGATTACCACTGCTATTTCAAATTCTTTTGGTTTTGGCGGAACAAACGCTGTTCTGGTATTTAAAAAACTGTTGAATTAAACTAACAAAAATAATAATGCAGGAAGATCGAATTAATGAACTAACTCCTTTGCAGGGGTCTTTGCGTTACAAATTTAAAGACCTCGCACTCCTCAATAAAGCACTTACCCATAAGTCTTACTCCAATGAGACTCTCCTTTCAGTAAAAAATAATGAGCGGCTTGAGTTTTTAGGAGATTCTGTTCTTGATCTTATTGTGGGTGATTATATGTTTCTAACATATCAAGACTTGCCTGAAGGATCCTTATCAAAGATTCGAGCAGCGGTTGTTAATGAAAGTTGTCTTGCTGGATTAGCTCATGACATTAAGCTGGGTAGTTACCTTTTACTGGGCAAGGGCGAGTGTTTTTCCGGAGGGAGACAAAAAACATCTATTCTTGCTAATACCTATGAGGCCATAGTGGGGGCTCTTTTTTGCGATAGTGATTTTCAAACAACTGCTGATGTGTTTTTGCCGCAGTTGGTTGAGAAAATTGATGCGTGTAAGGATGCGTGCATGTCTACAGATTTTAAAAGCGATTTGCAAGAATATACACAAAACAAGTTTTCTTGTACCCCATCGTATGAAGTCGTGGGAGAAACGGGTCCCTGTCATGACAAACGATTTGATGTTAAGGTTGCCGTTCGCAGTCAAGTTCTGGGTTCGGGAAAAGGACGTAGTAAAAAGGAAGCTGAACAGAATGCGGCAAAGGAGGCTTTGAGTGGTTTTTTGACTGATAAGGCTTGAAAGGTTTACTAAAAATATGAAGAAAAAGAAAATGCTGATTGTCCCAATTTTTATTCCACACGAAGGGTGCCCTTACCGATGTGTTTTTTGTAATCAAGTTGATATCACGGGCACTCGATATCCGGCAGATGAAAAACATGTTTTAGACACTTTGAAAACCTACCTTGGCCCCGATTTTAATTCAAACCGCGCTTCTAAATGTGAGGTTGCGTTTTACGGTGGGAGTTTTACCGGCCTGCCAAAGGAGAGACAGGAATTTCTGTTGTCTGTGATCAGACCATTTCTTGATAATGGTCGAGTTGATGCTATTCGTGTTTCGACTCACCCATTATTTATTAATTCTGAACGACTTGATTTGATAAAGGCTTATGGTGTGAAGACAGTAGAGTTGGGTGTGCAGTCGACAAGCGAACAAGTTCTGGAAGAGTCTGGTCGCCCATGTTCCAGAGTAGACTTACTTAAATCAGTTTCTTTGCTTAAAGAACGTAATTTTATGCTAGGCCTCCAGTTAATGCTGGGTCTTCCTGGCGACAATGAGAAACGTTTTCAAAGATCGGTAATGGATGTTATTAGTATGAAACCGGATTTTGTGCGGCTTTATCCTACATTAGTTTTGCGCCATACCTCGTTATATTCAATGTACCGAAAAGGTTTGTATTCTCCTTGGTCTTTGGGCAGGACTCTTGATGCATTAAAACATGCCCTAGCATTATTCAATCAATTCAATATTCCTGTAATAAGGATAGGAGTTCAGCCTGATCGTTCTTTAGAAGAAAACTTGGTTGCTGGTCCGTTTCATCCTTCCTTACGTTATCTTGTTGATTGCCAGTTGAGTCTGGATTCAATGGTTGAAAAAATCCTTTCTTTAAATCGTATGCCTAACAAAATACTATTTCGGGTTCCAAGAAATTCACTTTCTGTTTATACGGGCAATAAACGTGAGAACATACGCTACATCCAAGATCGCTTTGGATTTGATGAAGTATTTCTTGTCGGTGAAGAGCTTTGCAGGGAACTTGAGTTGGTTGCTTAATATTAATACTTAAAAATGAATTGAGGAGTTAGATGGTTACTATAGGAATGAACTATAAGGTGTTACCAGGAAAAGAAGAGGTTTTTGAAAAAGCTTGTACCGGGGTAATTGAGGCAATGAATGGCATCGATGGTCATGAAAAGTCTTTTCTGTATAAAGATGTTAATGATGGGCAGTCTTACCTAATCGCATCGGAGTGGGGATCCGAAGATGCGTTCAATGACTTTTGTCGTTCAGATAAATTTAAACAGGTTACAAACTGGGGGAAAGAAAGTATCCTGGCTGGTCGTCCTTCTCATACAGTCTATAAACAATAGTTATACTATAGGGGAAGTATATATTATTTATCTGGTTCGACTTGGTTATTCGTAGAAATTTTAGGAGTTAGTTTGTATTCACCGTTTTTGACGCAACGTAGTACTTTTTTATAGGCATGCTCTGTGTCATGGGGAAGGTGGCCCTCCATCCGCCATCGAATTTTGACTATTTTCCCGTCTGGGTGGTCAAAAATGTTAGTGATTGCTCCTATGTTTTGTGACATTGATTCAAATAAGACATCTCCAATCTTTAATTTCATGCGGGATTTTTTTTCAGAAATTTTTGATAATATTATTAATTTATTCAAACGTAATGTTTTTTATTATACCTATTATTGTTGATGGGTAGAGCTAATTTAATTTTTGTTATTTTTTAGAAAGGCACATTGTATGGAAGATTATATTTTAATGTCGGCGATGTATCCAACAATGACCTCTGGTAAAGTTGATAAGTTTTTAGTTAATTCCGGAGATAAAGTAATTAAAGGAATGCCTGTATGTGAAATTATTTCAGAGGGTTACTTTACTTTGCTTTCTGAAGTTGACGGGAGGGTTAAGGATTTCTATGTATCTGAGGGCGAGTATGTGGAGGTTGATGCTTATTTGATGTCGATCACCTTGGCTGAAAAAGATGATGGATAAAAAATTAGATGGCTGAATAGATATATGATGTTGTTAAAAGATATATAGCAACGCCAGCAATATCGTTGGTTACGGTTACAAATGGGCCTGCGCTTATAGCTGGATCTATGTTTGTCCTTAGAAAGAGAATCGGTGCGGTGGATCCGATTACCGCGGCAACACTAACAGCCAGGACTATTCCTAACCCTACTGCCAGTCCTAAAAGGGGTGATGTTTGAAGTAATGGTGTGGCTGTTAACGTAATAATAAACCCACACAAAACCCCAAAAATAATCCCATTTGCTATACCTACTACAAGTTCACTCTTAACTACCGTTAAGATATTATCTTTTTGAATATCCCCTGTCGCCAAACCTCGAACGATTACAGTGGACCCTTGGAGTCCTACATTTCCAGAAATACCTAATACAAATGGAATAAAAAATAAAACAGTCGAAAAATCAGTTATGGTGGCCTGGAAGTGGTTCAGAATGCAAGCACTTAATAAGCCACCGATAAAAGTTGTTAGTAGCCATGGGGCTCGAACCTTAATTTTGCTAGTTATTTTTTTTGCAAACGGGTCTACCTTGGCCGTTCCTACCATTGTGAAGATGTCTTCACTGGCCAAATCTTGCATTACCCGGATAACATCATCAAAAGTGATAATTCCACGGATTGTATTGTTGTTATCGACTACCGGAATAGTGCTCAAATGCTCATTGTCCATAAGGTTTGCGACTTTATCACATGAGTCTGTGGTCAATACCTTAGGCGTGTCGGTTCGCATAATCTGTGATGCCTTGGCGTTAGTGGAAACATTAAGGAGATCACGTAATTTAAAATATCCTTTTAGTTTGTTTTCAGATTCAACTACATAAAAATATGGTGGGGTGTCAGAGTTTTTTTCATGTTTTAATTGCATCAATATTTCTCTGGCTGTTTGGTTTTCTAAAACGGAGTTGAATTTTGGGACCATAAGCCCACCAGCAGTTTCTTCCTCATAGCTTATAAGATCCTTGATAACGACTGCATCTTTGACCTGCATTTGGCTAAGTATTTCTTTTTGGGCATCAAGGTCAAGTTCCTGAATGATGTCTGTAGCCTCATCTTCGGGCATACCGCTTAATAAAATTGCAAGATCCTCACTACTAAGAGAGCTTTCAATTTCTAATCTGCTGTCCAAATCAGTTTCATAAAGGACCTCTTGGCGCTTTAAGTTGGAGTTTAAACTACCAAAAACATGGACTTTTTCTTCAGGAGATAGCTGATGGAGTCGTCGAGCTAATTCAAAATGATCATTAGTGTTAACTTCCTTAATTAATTCGGGTTGGCTTTTGGGAAGGCTGCCGATTAAATGTTTTATTTTTTTTACAGGCATAATTTTCTATTCATGATGATTTATAAAATGATAGTATCTGTGTAGTGACGTTGAATGGATCGAATTACTTGCTAACGCTATTTCATCTCTACTATAGATATTATGGTTATAAACATATCCCATGAGGATAAAAAAAAATATAAAGAAGCCCTTAAGCCTGAAAAAGTTAAGGTGCGCACGAGGCGAGCAACGCTAATGTCTGATAAACTAAAAACCCGAGCATTCAAAAAGTTTAGTGATGATCCTAAAAGTAAGGGGGTTGACGAGGATATCACAATAGATGAACATCTTAAAATGAATGATAATTTTTTGCGAACAGGCCCTTACAAGCCTAAAAAAAAGTAATACGAATTTTAACTATTATTTGGATTGAGGATTTATCTGGACGAATCTGTTGAGACGACTTTGCTGTTAATTATGTGTTGTATGGCAGGACTATTCTAACCAGTTGGTCTGTTCCTTTAGTTGCCGTTTGATTCGTGTTTTTCTTTGTACTTACTGAAAACTTCCTCCGAGATGAAGAATTCAACCAGTTCTTTATCCAATTCTCCTTTGTCGGCCATTTCTCGAAGGATCCGGTAGACAACTTCTAACGGCATCGCTTTCTTATAAGGGCGATCGCTCGCCGTGAGAGCTTCTGCAATGTCTGTTACGCACATTATTTTTCCTTCAAATGGTATTTCATCTCCCTTTAAACCTAAGGGGTATCCTCCTCCATTTACGAATTCATGATGAGCTCCCGCATAAAGAGGTATGTTTTTTAACTTCTTGGTGAAAGGAATTTTCTGGAGCATTTTTAAGGTTACTGCAGCATGATTCTGCATTTTTTTCCTCTCAGTTTCAGTTATGCTTCCCCTTCTTATTGATAGATTGAGAACTTCATCGTCATTAAGAAAGGGTTGTTCATTGCCATCAAAGTCTGTCCAGGTCATTTTTGAAATTTCTTCTAAACGTGCGATCTTTTCATCTTCAAGAAATTCTCCTGGATTATTGCATTGATTAATAAAGTCACGGATGTCCATTAATTCTTGACGCTTTATTTTCTGTTTGTCGTCCAGAGCTGATACTTTTTTGGGGTCGGATCCATTTTTTAATATTTTTATTTTTTCATTTAAAAAGCTTTTTTCCATTTGTTCGATAATGAAGCATATTCGCAAATCAACAAATTCAATTCGGTCAAAAATAGTCTGAAGTTTTTTAGCTTTTTCGACAACTTCTACCGGGGTTGTGACTTTACCAATATCATGCATCCAAGCTGCGATTCGGAGTTCAGCTATCTGATCATCATTAAAAGAAATATCTTTGTACTTATCTTGGTTTTTGGTGAGAATGTCGGCAAATGTTAGCGTCATGTTTGCAACACGTCGTATATGGCCTCCGGTAACAGGAGATTTTTCATCGATTGCTGTTGCCATCACCTGAACAAATGAATCAAATAAATTATCCATTTCTCTAATTAGTTGGGCATTGGTCACGGCAACCGCGGCTTGGGAGGCGAGAGATTCGGTTAAATTTTCGTAATCTTTAGAAAACGCGATGACTTCACCTGTTTTAATGTTTTGGGCATTAAGGAGTTGAAGCACGCCAATAACATCATTTTCATGGTTTCGCATGGGTACAACAAGCATGGATTGGGAGCGATATCCAGATGATTTATCAAAGTTTTTCGGACCTGTGAAGTCGAATAGATCGGTTTGATATACATCTGGAATGTTTACGGAATCACCTTTTATCGCTACAAAGGCGGAAACGTTGCTTTCTTTTAGCTCGACAGGAGGAAAAGTGATATCTTTGCCCGATGTTCCACCCATGCGAATTCCCAGACTTTCATTCTGAACAATTTTAAAGGCTAGTTTGTTTTCCTCTTTAAGGTAGAGGGTCCCAGCATCAGCATTTGTGAATTCTCTGGCCTGATCCACAATCATTTCTAGTAAAACAGTGAGATCTGTAACGCCTGATAAGGCAATTCCAATCTCAGATAATTTGCCTAGCTGATTATTTAGTCGATCGCCATAACCTTTAAGGTCATCGACGACACTGGCCACAAGTGTGTTGAGATTGTCATCTTCAGAATAACGGGTT
>JYMV01008336.1_pt1 | contig 25116 bp, 6 predicted proteins | sample 338911 | NCBI WGS metagenome assembly JYMV01 (sample SAMN03354496, study PRJNA234377) | hydrothermal vent metagenome | biome: Deep sea; feature: Hydrothermal plumes at the Eastern Lau Spreading Center, Western Pacific Ocean; material: Seawater | place: Tonga | collected 2009 | depth 2000 m m
AGAACTCTTAATTGCTCAAATTGAACCCCCAAATCCGCTATATGGGTATGAATTTAGGAAAATTACTACTAAATACCAATTCATTAAATTGATAATTTATGAGATTATACTTCTGTTACAACTGCGATGTGTTGATAAATACACAAATTAGATTTCAGAAAGGGAATTTATATTTATTTTTAGCTTTAGATATATAAATAAACTTTATGTTTGGCCTCAAACAAAAATTAGAAAATTTAATTCAGAAGAACTCCAATTAAATGGCAACAATACAAAGTGCAGTTGAAGAGATTATTAGTAATTCTCCCTTCTTATTAGAGAACATAGAAGATGGAATAATAAACTTGTCGTCACTAGCTCGAAAGATAAGGCCGGAGGTAATGGAGCGAACGAAGCGAGATGTGCAGGACGGCGCAATTACGATGGCGCTGAAGCGAATTACTCCGAAATTTAACCCTAGGATTAATCTGAAGATTCGAAAGCTATTTGACAGTACGGGCGACATTATTGTTAGGTCCAATCTCAACTATACTACCTATCTGAATTCTACTAGCTTGGTAACCAAGCAAATTAAATTGTTGAATATGTTAAGTGAGAAACGAAATATATTCTATATTTTCTCTCAGGGAATCTATGAAACAACAATTGTGCTTAGTGATTCAGTGGGAAAGGAAGCGGATCATATTTTCAAAGATGAGCAGCTTGTTACACAAATTCGAAACCTGTCTTCTGTGACAATCAAGCTATTGATGGACGGTACCAACATTCCGGGCGTTTACTATTACATGATAAAACGAATTTCCTGGGAAGGGGTAAATGTAATTGAGGTGATATCCACCACCAATGAATTTACATACATGGTTAATGAAAGTGACGTTGAAAAGACTTTTTCAATCCTTAAGAATCTCAATCAAATAAGATAGCTAGAGCTGTTATTAGCGAAGTAGGGTTACGTGGCCGATATATTCGTGCTCCTCTCCGTAAAAGTCTTGCGTTCTGATGAGCCAGACATAAACATCGTTTTGTGCAATTGATTCACCCTCATTGGCGTGGCCATCCCAGCCAATGTTTGGATCGTCACTCCACACCCCAGTGACCTTGTCTATTAAATCTCCCCAACGATCGTATATGTACATTTCAAATTCTTCACCATCAACACCCAAGCCTTTCGGCATGAAGTAATCATTGTCATCATCACCATTTGGCGTAAATGCACTTGGTGCAAATAGAATGTATTCGCCTTCTATAACAACTATGTGTTGCACTGTATCCGGACAACGACCAGGAACCGATGTAAATACTAGCAGTGTTACTGTGTAAGTACCTGTATCCGTGTACATATGAGATGGATCCGGATCATTGCTGCTGTTATCTGTTCCAGAGTTTGGATCACCAAAATCCCATATTAGAGAATCGACATTGGATGACGAAGCATTGTTAAAGTCTATCGTTGGAGACAATATGGAGGTAACCATTGGGTTGGCAGGTATTGTGCCTTGTGACATGATAAATTCAGCGGTAGGTAAGCCATACACATCCGCTATACCTGGCTGTACTACGGTGTCCATACAACCATTAAACGATATTACCACCAGCGTAACTGTATATTGGCCTGATGTTGTATAAATGTGAGACACTGAATCCGGGTCATTAGAAACGGGGCTGCCATCTCCGAAATCCCATATCCAAGTTTGAATTGGTACGGTACCAGCATTAGCGGGAAGTCCAACAAAGACATAGGGTTCACATCCTATACCATAACCGGTAAAGCTAGCATCAGGAATTGGATTAACTGTTACATCCACCGATCCGTTGACGTCTGGAGAACATTGGTCTGATATGGTAACCAAGAAAGTGGTGTTACTCGTTATCCCTGAAATGGTCTGGCTGGATGTTGTGGCCCCATTATCCCAAGCATAAAAGTAAGGTCCTCCATTGCCACCACTGGCAGTTGCAGTAAAGGTTGCATCATCTCCGAGGCAAATCGATATGTTCAGCGCATTAAGCGACAATGGTGGATTCACTGTTACAGTGATTGTCTCGGTGGCGCTAGTACATCCGTTTGCATCATCAATAGTTACATTGTAAACTGTTGTTACAGTTGGATTCACTGTGTGTATCGGGCTGTTACCTAATCCGTTGTTCCAGTTATATGTAAATCCGGGAGTTCCACCATTTGCAGACACCCAGATATCGATGGACTGGCCTGTGCAAATGGTCGTATCAGCTATACTCGATATCACCAGCTCAGCTGGCTCAGCTATAATAATAGATAGGTAATCTTCACAGCTATTCTGATCTGCAACAGTTAGATTGTATCCACCTGCACCAAGGGAGCTTACTGGATTTCCCTGTAACGTATCGTTCCATGTATAAGTAAGCGGTGCGGTTCCCCCACTGGCAAATGCTTCTGCCGTCCCTGATCCATCATTGAAACATAACAAATCTACGGTTAGAATAGAGTCTATCGTCGGACCCGGTTGATCACCAACAGTAACGGAGAAAGTCAATTGACAACCCTTTGCATCCGTAATAAGTACGTAGTAAGGATCTCTTGCCTGTAGGCCTGTAACATTGGCTGTGGTTGTATTGGCAGGATCATCCCACAAATAAGTATAAGGTGGCGTTCCGCCATTTGGTGTAACCGATGCAGAGCCATTGTAACCTCCACAAGACGAGGGAATACCTGTTCCACCTGCACCCAATGGCAGTGGCTCATTTACAGTAAATACAGCAAGCTCATTACAACTGTGTAAATCCGTCACAGTGAGTGTATAGTTCTGTGGAGTCAAGTTGGTGACGTCTGCATTGTTACCAACATTCGGATTCCACGAATACAGGTAAAATGGGGTTCCCCCTGATACAGTTGTGTAAATTTCACCGTCACTACCACTCGCGCAGCTTACATCAATAATAGTCCCAACAATTGATATAGGTGTTGGTTCATCGATGTAAATCGTACTTATACTTTGACATGCATTGGCATCAGTTACAAATACATTGTGATTGCCGGCACAAAGGCCAACTGCCATAGATGTTGTTTGACCGTCTGTCCACAAATATGAATAGGGTTGTGTACCGCCACCAACCATCACAGAAGCCCAACCGTCGCATACTCCATTGCAAGTGGCATCGCTTGAATTAATTACTTGCGATGAAAGTAATGAAGGTTCATTAATTATTACCGAAGCTCCGGAGATACACCCATTCAAATCCGTTAACTCTATATTGAATACACCACCCCACAATCCAAATATAGTGCTGGCAGTTCCTATGACGTTGGAATTGTAACTCCATGAATATGTTATTGGCGGGGCAACTGCTGAAGCAAAGACAATGGCCGTACCATTGCTGTCACCATTGCAAATGACATCCGAAACCTGGATGCTATCCACAGTTGGTCCGCTTATATCGTTGATTATTACAGGCATTGTAAAAGTACATCCGTTGCTATCAACGAGAATAGGAAAATAAGTTCCTGCTACTTGATTAAATATACAGGCACCAACCGTAGTTCCAGGATCGTTCCAGGTAATCACATACGGTGCAACGCCACCTATTATATTCACACAGGCACCTCCATTTGCTAATCCGCATGTTGATGAGGTTGTATTCTCCACCAATCCAAGCGGTAAAGGCTGGCTGATAATCACATTTACGTTTTCTGAACAACCTTTATTGTCCGTTACTGTAACTCCATAAACGCCGTTACACAAGCCGGTTGCAGTAAAAGTTGTTTGCAAAGCGGGATCATTCCACTGATAGGTGTATGGCGGTGTTCCCCCTCCAATATTCGTGATAATAATACCATCGCACGCACCGTTACAAGTTACGTTTGAAGAGGTAGTAATGATCACCATTGGCTGTGGCTCAGTTATAGTTACAGATGTATCGGCACTGCACCCTGAACTGTCGGTAACAGTCACGTCGATTATTCCGGCGCATAAGTTGATAGCCTGTGCATTAGTTTGTCCGTCACCCCACAAATAGGTATATGGAGCGGTTCCGCCATTGACCAGTGTTTGTGCAAAACCTAAACAATCCCCATAACAAGCGTTATTTCCTGAGGAAGAAATGGACACGGTAACAGCTGCAGGGCTATTAACAACTGTTGATGCACTGGCCAGACAGCCATTGGCATCTGTAATATTTACAGTATATGGCCCGGCGCAAAGACTTCCTGCACCTGGTGTTGCTTGAGATTGTGAGTCGTCCCATAGATAAGTGTATGGAGCGGTTCCATTGGATGCAACCACGAAGGTCGATCCATCACAAATTCCGGTACATGATACATCCACCGAAGTAGCACTGGCTGATACAGGAGCGGGATCTGTTATAGTCTGCGAGGCGAGCTCAATACAGCCATTATCGTCGGTCATAATTAAATTATAGGTACCAGAACATAAGCCCGTCGCCGTAGCGTTTGTTTGACTTAACAAATCATCCCATGCATAGTTATAAGGAAGGGTGCCCCCAATAATAGAAACACCTACATCACCGTCACAAGATCCAAAGCAAGAAGGGCTCGTTCCATTGGTAATAGTAACAAACGGGTTCGGCTCAAAAATTGTAACAGACGCAGAAGCCACACAGCCACTTGAATCTGTGAGTTGAATAGTCCATATTCCTACAGGAAGGTTACCCGCCGTAGGTGTAATTTGAGCTCCCGAATCGTCCCATAAATAAGTGTATGGCTGCACTCCTCCTGAGGCTACCGCCGCGGCAGTTCCATCAGATCCACCATTACAGCTTACGCTATCACTACTCGTTATCATTATAGTGGGTCCGGCAGAATCTGCAATAGTCACGGAAATACTTCCAGCGCATAAATTATTGTCACTGACGGTTACGATATATGTATTGGCTAAGAGATTGTTGGCTGTTGCCGTGGTCTGCCCTCCTGGATTCCAAGAATAAGTATAGGGCCCAGTTCCTCCACTGGTGGTTACCGTTCCGGACCCATCCGCCAGGCCGCAATGAGCATTCAAATGGGTCTCGGAAAAAGTTATTGCAGTAGGTTCTTCTATGATGACTGAACCGAGAATTGTACACCCGCTACCATCGGTTACAGTAACATTAAATGTGTCCGCACATAGATTACCTGCACCAGCTGTTACTTGATTGAGTGGGTCATCCCACTGGTAAGAATAGGGCAGTGTTCCACCTGAGGTAAAAACGGTTGCCGTTCCATCACAAACTCCATTACATCGAGCGCTATCACTGGTGAATGTGAGAGACATGGCAGCAGGTTCACTGAGCGATCCAACTGCATTGACCACACAACCGTTTGAGTCAGTAACATCAACGGATATACCCCCAGCCTGAAGGCCCGTTGCCGTTACAGTTGTCTGTGCAGCTGGATCAGTCCATAAGTAAGTAAATGGCGGTGTTCCTCCAGCCATTGAAACTGATATTGATCCATCGCTACCTCCATTACAGCTGACATTGATTGGAACAGTAATAGTAGCCACTCCCGGGGGCAGATCATTGACATTTACGCCGATAGTCGCCGTGCAACCTAAAATATCTGTTACCACTACATTATATAACCCGGCGGGAATATTGAATGCGCAAGAGGTATTTTGTGTTCCAGGATCATCCCAGGAATAACCATACAGGCCATTGCCACCGCTAGCCGTTACACAGGCGCTTCCATCTGATAAACCGCAATGTGCATCTAAGAACGATGTGGTCAAGGTAATAACTGGCGGTTGAACAATAACTACTGAAACTGTGTCAGTACATCCGTTGTCATCTTCAACAGTAAGCCCATAAGTTCCTGCACATAAGTTCACCGCGGTTACCGTTGTTTGCGTTCCGATATCATTCCATTGATAAGTATAAGGTGGTGTCCCTCCCGAAACAAGTGAGGTGGCATCACCATCACAATCACCATTACATGTTACAGGACTCTGAGATAGGATTACCACATTCAGTGCCGTGGGCTCATTAATTAACACAGCGGCTGAACCTGAACATAGATTCGCATCGGAAATACTAACTATATAGGAACCAGCGCATAATCCTGTAGCTAATGCAGTAGTTTGCGTTCCTACATCATCCCAGCTATAAGTATAGGGTGGTGTTCCATTGGTTATGAGTACTGTGGCAAAGCCATCGCACACGCCATTACAGTTGGCATCACTGAAAGAAGAAATCGTAATAGTTGGTGCACCGAGATCATTAACGATAGCAATTTCAGCTTGTGAACAGCCGTTAACATCGGTTACCACAATATTATAAGTTCCAGAGAAGAGTCCAGTTGCCATCGCTGTGGTTTGCGTTCCTGGATCATCCCATGCATAAGTGAATGGTCCATTTCCACTTGATACAGTGACAGTTGCCGACCCATCATCCTGACCGCAATTAGATCCAGCGGTATCAATAACCAACACTATTGCAATAGGTTCTGTAATAGTGGCATTGTCTGTCAGGATACAACCATTCGAGTCCGTTACATTAACCGTATAAGTACCAGCATCCAGTCCGGTGGCAGATGCCGTAGTTTGTAATCCGGGATCATTCCATTGGTATGTGTAAGGAGTAGTTCCGCCAGTAATGCTTGTCGCTGCAATTCCGTCGGCATTGCCATTGCAAGTCACATTGGTAATGGTGAACGTATTGGCAAGCGGAGCGGGTTCTGAAATTACTGCTCCATCAGAGATAATACAGCCATTTGCATCTTCAATATCTACCGTGTATGCTCCACCACACAGATTTATTGCTAGTGCAGCAGTTTGGCCATTACTCCACAAATATGTGTACGGACCAACACCATCTGTAACGGTTACGTCTGCAGTTCCGTCGCAATCACCATTACAATCAACTCCAACCGCCGTAACGGATGTAGCCAATGGCAAAGGTTCAGTTACTATTGTAGTGGAATTTGCAACACATCCATTTACATCGGTTACTTGTCCAATATAAGTTCCATCGCATAATCCAGTGGCAAATGCGGTTGTCTGTGTTCCCGGGTCGTTCCAGGAATAAGTATAAGGAGCGCTGCCCCCGCCTGCAGAGATCGTTGCGGTTGCATCACATGTATCAGCACAATTTGCCGGGGTCGATGAGATAGAAATGGTAAGTAGAGGAGGCTCCGTGATTACTACTGAGGTGGTATCTGTACAACCTGCACCGTCTGTAACAGTTACAAAATAAGTTGAATCACAAAGCGCTGAAGCAGTCGCAACACCCTGACCATTACTCCATAAGAAGGTATAGGCCAATGTTCCTCCTGCGGCTCCGGCGGTGGCCATTCCATCGCAAGCGTTATTGCAATTTGCATTGATTGATGTTGTAATGGAAGCGACCAGTGCTGTAGGGCCATCAACGGTGGCAGTGGCACTTGTTGTACAGCCTACCGCATCAGTTATTAATACCGTATATGATCCAACGGGCAATCCCGTAGCGGTAAGCGTGGTTTGAGCGGCTCCGTCACTCCACGAGTAGGTGTATGGCGGTTGGCCATCGGTCACAGTTACTGTTAACTCTCCATCCGAATCCCCTGCACATGTTACATCGATAGAATCTGTTATGGACGATGTTGGACCAGTCGAATCCGTAACAGCAACACTGCCTACTCCGAAGCAACCATTGGCATCACTAACGGTAACATTGTAGCTTGCAGCCAATAACCCCGTTGCAATTGCATTGGTTTGAGCACCCAGGTCACTCCATAAATAGGTGTAAGGTAATGTTCCGTTGACGGCGCTAGCCGTTGCTTGTCCATCTGGTTGCCCGCAATTAGATGGAACAAACGTAGTACTAACTACTATTGCCAATGGTTCGCCTATTACAACGGTGACAATTGTATCGCAATTATTAGCATCGGTAACTGTTACATCATATGAATTAGCACAAAGCCCGGTTGCTGTTATAGTACTCTGAGAAGGGATAGTACTCCATGAGTATGTATAGGGAGCCGTTCCTCCAGCTGGGGCAGCAGTTGCTGTTCCATCGCAAGTTCCATTGCAAGACGCATCAGCACCAGCGACAGGCGCTGTTAGAATTACTGGTTCTACTATAACAGCCGACAATGTAACAATACATCCAACTGCATCAGTTATGGTTAAATTAAAAGTTCCAGCACATAGTCCTGTAGCAATGGCAGTGGATTGCGTGCCTGGATCATCCCAATTATAGGTGAAAGGTGTCGTACCACCTACTATGTTAGCAGTGGCTTGCCCATCGCAAACACCGTTACAGGATGCATCATTGTCCACAGTAGTTGATCCAACTCCACCACCAAGATCACTAATATTTACGGTCGCAGTATTCGAACATCCTGCGCTGTCTGTAACCGTTGCCACATAAATGGCAGAAGCAAGTCCTGTCGCTATGGCATTTGTTTGTGCTGGAACTGTATTCCAGGAATAAGTGTAAGCCCCCGTGCCACCTGATGGGAATACGGTTGCATCCCCGTCTGACTGCCCACAATTGGCATCATTTTGTGCTGTACTTAAGGTCAGCGCGGGAGGTTCCGTTACCGTGTAACTTGCGATAACCGTACAGCCATTGCTGTCTATTACTGTTGCAGTGTACGTACCTATGCCGAGATCTGCTAAATCTTCCGTTGTTTCACCATTTGGAGCCCATGAATATGTGTAAGGTGGTGTTCCTCCGCTAGCGGTCAGATCGATGGCTCCGGTAGTGTCACCATTGCACAATACGTCTGTACCTACAACAATAGCTGCCAATGGTAACGCTGGTTCAAGAATGTCAACCGAAGCTATAGCCTGAACTCCGTTTGAGTCGGTAACGGTAACAGAGTAGGTCCCCGCACATAAGTTAATAATGTCTTCTGCCGTAAGTCCATTGCTCCATAAGTACGTGTAAGGAAGTACACCCCCTGAAACAGTTAGATCTGCTTCCCCGATACAAACGCCTTTACACAATAGATCGGTGCCTACAATGGTTAGAATGATTGCGGTAGGCTCAATGATTACAATACAAGCTGAATCAGAGCATCCATTTGAATCTATGACAGTGAGACAGTAGGTGCCTGCACAGAGGCTGTCAGCTGCAGCGGTACTCTGATTTAATGGATCATCCCAACTGTAAGTGTAGGGTGGAGTACCACCAGTCATTGATCCTGTTGCCTCTCCGTCACATATGCCAAATCCACTTGCATCCGCAACTACAGAGACTGTAGTCGTGCCACCTGGAACATCGGTAATTACTCCTGAACCCAACACCTGACAACCGAGGGAATCTGTTACCGTTACGTTGTAAGTTCCAGCACCAAGATTATTTACTGTAGCATTCGTAGAAGTACCAGAATCATCCCAGATATAAGTATAGCTGCCACTTCCTCCGGTCGGAGTAGCCGTAACTGATCCATCAGATAATCCACAATTTGGATTTACCGTTGTAATTACCACCGTTAATGCTATAGGCTCCGTAATAACAACAGTAGTCGAGTCAATACAACCATTGGCGTCCGTTACTGTAACCGTGTAGCTTCCAGCTCCTATATTGCTTAGATCTTGAGAAGTGGCAGAGTTACTCCATGCATAAGTGTATGTAGGTGTCCCTCCGGTTACTGTAAGATCTATGGAGCCATCTGATCCTAAGTTACAGCTAACATTGGTATCAATAGTAGACAATGCAAGTGTTGGCGGTTGAGTGAGTGTTACTGTTGCTGAGTCCTGACATCCATTTGCATCGGTTACCATGATCTGTATCGCACCAACACATAGTCCAGTAGCTGTTATAGTAGTTTGTGTGCCCGGGTCATCCCAGCTATATGTATACGCTCCTGTACCACCACTTGTCGATGAAGTCGCATCACCATTGCATACCCCAAAACAAGTTGGGTTTGTGCTGGCCGTTATTGCTGTGTTCAGTGCTAATGGTTCAGTGATTACAACTGTAGCAGTAAGAATACATCCCACTCCGTCTGTAACAGTTCCAACGTAAGTACCTGCAACCAATCCTGTAGCTTGTGCATTTGTTTGCGCAGGAACTGTGTTCCAGGAATAAGTATAAGTTGGTGTTCCGCCTACTACCGTTACAGTAGCATCACCATTGTTTCCACCAAAGCAAAGTACTAAAGTAGAATCACTTATACTTGCTGTTCCTCCTGCAACGTCGTTGATAGTCGCACTGGTAGTAACAAAACATCCATTGTTATCCGTTACTGTAACATTGTATGTATTGGCTGGTAAATTAGAAACAGAGGAATTGGTAGATGCACCGCCATCATCCCATAGGTAAGTAAATGCACCTGTACCTCCAACCGCACCTACCGATACTGAACCGTCACTTAGTCCACAATTGGCATCTACTGCAGATGGAGTGAGCACGATAGCAGCTGGCTCAGTAATTACGACAGTAGCCGAGTCCTGACAACCGTTGGCATCCGTTACGGTAACCGTATAGCTTCCAGCTCCTATATTGCTTAGATCTTGAGAAGTGGTAGAGTTACTCCATGCATAAGTGTATATAGGTGTCCCTCCGGTTACTGTAAGATCTATGGATCCATCTGATCCTAAGTTACAGCTAACATTGGTATCAATAGTAGACAATGCAAGTGCTGGCGGTTGAGTGAGTGTTACTGTTGCTGAGTCCTGACAACCGTTGGCATCGCTTACCACTACTTGTACAGCACCAATACATAGTCCAGTAGCTGTTATAGTAGTTTGTGTACCAGGGTCATCCCAACTGTAAGTATAAGCTCCAGTTCCTCCTGATGTGGATGAGGTAGCATCACCATCGCATACACCAAAACATGTTGGGTTTGTGCTGGCAGTGATGGCTGTATTGACAGCGGTGGGTTCTGTAATTAGTACAGCGGCTGATGTAACACAACCCACAGAATCTGTTACTGTACCAACATAGGTACCTGCTGTTAATCCTGTGGCCTGGGCATTTGTCTGTACCGGAACTGTGTTCCAAGAGTAAGTATAAGCCGGTGTACCTCCAATGACGTTAACGGTAGCATCACCGTTGTTTCCACCAAAACACAGTATCAATGTTGAGTCACTGATGTTAGCCGTTGGCGCACCTGCATCATTCACTGATATAACTATCGCTTCACTACAGTTGTTACTATCTGTTACCGTTACGGTATATGCTGCAGCGGCTAATCCTGTTGCTGCAGAATTCGTTTGAACAGGAACAGTCGTCCATGCATAAGTGTAAGGAAGTGTTCCTCCACTTACTCCAACTGAGGCTGTACCATCTGATCCGCCACAAGTAGCCGGCGAACTGGAGGGAGTAAGAACTATTGGAGTGGGCTCAGTAACCGCATAAGTTGTTATAAAAGTACAGTTGTTACTATCCGTGACTGTTACATTGAATGTACCTACACATAGACCGGTAGCCGTTATGGTAGTTTGGAAAAGCGGATCACTCCAACCATATGTATAGGGAGCAGTGCCTCCTAATGGCGTTACCGTCGCATCACCATCACACACACCAAAACATGTTGCAGCAGTTCCAGAAGTTGATGCTGAAAGCGTCAATGGTTCACCAACAATGGCTGGCGCAGTGGCGGTACACCCATTACCATCAGTTACAATTACATTGAATGTTCCCGCGCATACCCCGGTTTGATTTGCTCCCAGTCCCAGTCCGCCATCCCAACTATAAGTGTAAGGAGCAGTGCCACCGGAAGCAGTAGAAGACACGGTGCCATTACATACCCCATTACACAATGCATCTGTACTTCCAGTTGCAATCGTTAATAATGGAGGTTCTGTCACGGTAGCAATAGCCACCGCAGTGCACCCGTTAGAATCAGTAGCAGTAACATTATAAATACCTGCGCAAACTATTCCTATCTGATTTTGACCTGCGCCAAGCCCGCCGTCCCACGTATAAGTATAGGGAGGAGTTCCTCCAGTGGCCAAAGAAGTTACTGAGCCGTCGCAAACACCGACGCATGAGGTAATTGTATCAGTTGTAGTAACTGTTAGCACAGGAGGCTGTGCAACTATGGCAGCATTAACGGCGATACATCCATTTGAATCTACGACCGTTACGTTATACGTTCCTACGCATACGATACCTATCTGATTTTGCCCCGGTCCGAGCCCGCCGTCCCATGTATAGGTATAAGGAGGAGTTCCACCTGATGCAACGGAGGTAACAGATCCATCACAAACACCGAAGCAAGAAGTCATTGTGTCGGTAGTTGCTACTACTAATAGAGGAGGTTGTGCTATCACAATAGTTAAAATTGTATCACAAGTAGCTGCATCCGAAACAGTCACGAAAAAATTACCAGCGCACAGGCCAGTTGCAACGGCCGTTGTCTGAAATCCCGGGTCACTCCAGGCGTACGTATAGGGAGGCGTTCCTCCTGCCGGAGTGGCAGTCCCGGTTCCATCACAGATTCCAAAGCATGAAGCATTTGTACTATCAGTTACACCCGTTAACAATGGAGGAACAACCAAGGATATGGTATCGCTGTCAGAGCAACCATTGAAATCTGTTACTATCAGTTTAAAGAGACCTGCGCAGAGGCCAGTTGCTGAGGCATTGGTCTGAGCTGCCGGGTCGTCCCAGAGGTAAGTGTAGGGGGGTGTTCCACCAGCAACGGCAGCTGAAATGCTTCCATCACAATCGCCACTACAGGATGGGTTGGTTGGCGCTAAAGTTATCGTCATTCCCGGTGGCTCATTAATAACAACAGTGCCTGTTACTACACAACCATTGGAATCTGTAACCGTTACATCATAGGTGCCGGCACAAACGCCATTTATATCTTGCGCTGTTTCAAAATTTGACCAGTTATAGGTAAAGGGAGCGGTGCCTGTCAAGACTGTTAGGTCAGCCGATCCGTCGCATAATCCGAAGCATGAGACGTCTGTTGGAACAATTGAAATTGTAGGATCCGGATGAACTTCAATCACTGCAATGAAGACATCCGTACATGCTCCATCTGTAACGGTTTGTGTTACCGTCCAAGTACCTGCTGTTGGGTACGTGTAAGTGGGATTGGCGTCGGCCACTCCAGATCCTGAAATTACGGGCGAACCATCCCCAAAGTCATAGGTATATACAGGACATCCAGCACCACAAAACCCCGGAACAGTTCCAGTATTTGTAAAGGTGAAAGTGTTTCCACTTAAACATTGGTCTCCATTATAGGTAAAGCCAGCCTTGATATCGGTTCCGGTTCCAATAACAACTGATATTGTATCCTTACATCCGTTGATGTCGGTTACCTCTACTGAATAGGTGCCTGCGCACAGCCCGGTAAGGTTTTGTGTACCTGATCCGTTACTCCAATTATAATTGGCAATTGGTGCTCCAACCGTGGTAAGTGTTGCGGTACCGTTACAAGCGCCTAAACAACTTTCGTCAACACCAACAACAGATGCAACCGGGGGTGTGTTTACGATAATGATCACTGTTGCAGTATCTGAACAACCGCTACCATCTGTTACTACCTGCATTACCGTAAATGTACCTGTAGAAGCATATGTATGGCTGGGATTGGCCGCTGATGCATCAGTACCTGTTGAGGTATTGCCATCCCCATAATCCCACCAGTAAGTTGGGCAATTGGGTCCGCAAGATCCAGGTGCATCGCCAGAATTAGTAAAGTCATAAGAGTTACCCGCTAAGCATTGGTTTCCGTTATAAGAAAACCCGGCCAGCACATCAGTAAGTGGATTGAGTGTTACACTTGCGGCGGTCGTACATCCGGATCCATCTGTTATATTAACTATGTAGGTGCCGTCACAGAGATCAATAATATCCTCTGTTGTCGGTCCATTTGACCAGACATATGTAAACGTAGGAGTACCTCCAAGTACAGTGAGATTTATCGCCCCATCACAGCCCGCTACACAGCTCTCTTCCGTTCCTATTGCTGAGGATGTTAACAGGTCAGGTTCTAAAATAGTTGCAGCACCAGTTACTATGCATCCATTCTGATCTGTGATTGTAACAATATAATTACCCGGCCCAAGTCCTGTAGCAGTTGGCGTTGTTTGTGCTGGCCCTGTGTTCCATGCGTATGTGTACAAGGGCGTCCCCCCGGTTACAACCGCCGTTGCAGTTCCATCCGTTAACCCATTACAGGAAATATTGGTGGAGGTGGCACTGACTGAGAATGCGGGAGGCTCTGGAACTACGATTGAGCCATAGGTAACACACCCGGAGCTATCTGTAACCGTAACATTGTAGGTTCCCGCACACAGTCCCATAATACTATCACCTGCACCGCCTGTAGACCAATTGAATGTAAAGGGTGCTGTTCCCTGGCCTATTGCTATTGCAACACCATCGCACATTCCATTACAAGAGACATCCGTGGAATCCATCAGAGGAGGAAAGCAGCAAGCTGCTGTTGCTGCAAACGGCACGCTAGCATCAGCATCACAGGCTAAGCTCGCCCATGAACCTGTTTCTCCATCTCCCCAGGTGGTTACAACAATGCCCAAATCATCACCATTGATATTTGGTGGGCAATCAGCTACCGTAATATCCCAACAGAAACTAAAGTTAACGTTACCAACGCAGTTATCTCCGTAGTTGTCGCCTGGATCATTGTTGGGATAAGGCGCTCCCATAAAGGAACCATCAGCAGGGGAGTCATAGAAAAATCCAGGTCCCGCTGTCGTACCTGTAGCTTGACCCGTGACAGAATTGTACCAATCCCAGTCTCCCAGTCCGTCGCACGAAGGAGGCATTATTGGAACAAGCGTGCTCACGTCCCATCCTGAGCCAAATGCAGGCGTAACCCCATGGAGCCAGTTCTGCGAAGTGTTGTTCCATTCTGTCACATTAAAGCAAAAATTAACGGTTTGTCCCGCCTGGTACGTATTACCAATAGGAGGAGGGGTGGCAACAATATCTGCCTGTAAGAGACAGGCATCACAATCATTATAGCTTGTAAGAACCAATTCAAAATTGCCCGTATCACTTGTCGTTGCACCACTTATCTGAATCCAATATGTTTGCCCTGGATTTAGAAGTGAGAATGTTGCGGTAGCCACTCCACCTGTGCCATTTACGCATCCAATTCCCTGCAACTGAGCACATGTGCCAGTGTAAAGGCCAAAGCTTGGATCTGTCATTCCAAACACGTCAATATCCAATTCCGTTCCTGTTGCCACAAACGAGTACCACACATCCGCTGAGAATAGCGGCATATCGATACCCGAACCTTGACAATTGCCAATAAATGTATATGGGTTTGAAGCTGTGGCACCAACATTGGTGAGACAAAAATTGTTGGTAGCCTGTGTTGTACCTGGGCATGCCGGAGGGGCGTTTAATGCTCCCAGATCGCATGAGAAATTACAATTTTCAGGAGGAGGGTTAGCACAACTGGGTGTAGGACCGATACATGGTCCTCCTCCGCCGCCACCACAGCTGCAGGGTATAGAGAATAGGGTTGTTTCGCCACATACGTAATTCCCAGATCCAGAAGCAACAACAGTTCCTCCACACACATCTACAGAATAACTACCGCCCCAACCCATACCATCACCGAAGGCATCTCCAATGATAAACTCCATTGAGTTACACTGTGGAAAACACAGGTACCAGTTGTAGGTAGTCAGATTAAGTAATATGCTTGCGGCTCCGCACTGTGTGCCAAAAGGAGCAATTCCACATCCGAGTAATCCTGTAGTCAAGTCATTCAATACCCAGCTTGTCTCCCCTCCAAATGCATCTGTGGTAATCTGAACATGTACCTCCACCATTCCCGCACCACATGGGGTGGGGTTGCATTGTGCCTGAACCCTGTCAGCTGAAAATCCAACCAATAGCAACGTCACAAACGCAATCGAGATGAATCGCAGCACTTTAAATTGATATGCCATATTGAGTTTATTCACGTTTCTTTAGTTCTTCCAGTTTCTTTCTCAATACCTCTATGGCTTTGTTGTATTTGTCAACGCTCACTCCATTAGCTTCAGCCTTTTTTCTCATTTCCTCCAATTGCTTTAGGCGGTCTGATTCCGTACTCTTTGGTGTCATCTTTGCCGGTGCAGTAGAATAGCTTACGTGAGGATTTGACCTTTGCCGTTCATACTCACCTGGTACTTCTGTTACAGCTCCTGTTGGTTTCAGCTTATTTGAGGGCGAGTCTTTACCTGGTTGGTTTGGCACCAACTGGACTATCTTACCTGTTGGAAGTAGCTTTAATGTTGCCTTATATTCAGTTTCTGTTTCCGCACTAGAATTTCCATTTAATGGCAGTAACTGAAATTCCACACCACTTTCAAACTTCAAAATTCTAATTTTGTCTCGATACCTGTATCTGTCAAAGTCCGCATTGCTGACGGCGTCTACATATTCCTGTGTGTTCACGCCAGTTTGAGCGTTTTTCAACTTAATGTGCGCTGGTAATTTCGCAAGGTCGATATCGGAATATTGAGCAGTTGTGAACTGTGTACCTACTGCCATTAATATTGCTGTCAGTACTAGAGGTATGTGGTTTGCTCTTCTCATTTTAATTTTAATTTGTTATCACAACTGTTGGTCCTGTTATTACACATCCATTAGCATCCGTAACTGTTACATCATACGTTCCATCACATAGCTTCGTTTGAAACTGATCGGTATAACCATTAGACCAGATTACTGTATAAGGAGGTGTTCCTCCAGCTGGGAATACTCTTACTACACCAGCACATGGACAATCGCATACCGTAACTGAGCCTGTTGTTGGTGCGGTTAAAGGTGGCGGTTGTGTAATAACGATGTTGTCAGTGGCGGTGCAAAGATTGGCATCGGTTACGGTAACTGCGTAAGAACCTATACACAGACCGCTAATATTTTGTGTTGTCGGTCCCGTTGACCATACAAAGTTATATACAGGTGTTCCACCTGTTGCAGTTGCACCTGCGCTACCATCGCAAAGGCCATTACAGCTGACATGTTGCACATTAGGTATTGAGGTAGCGAGTGCTGTTGGCTCGGTAATAATGACTGCTGCTGCTGAAGAACATCCATTGGCATCTTCAACAGTTACTTGATAACCTCCTGCGCATAAGCCAACCGCCACTGAGGTAGTTTGAGTGGGAATTCCCGTCCATGTGTACGTAAAAGGTGCAACTCCCCCGCTCTGAGAAGCAGTAGCAGTTCCATCACAACTTCCGTAGCAGCTTGCATCCGTGCTTGCCGGTATTGAGGCGGTAGGGCCTCCAGAGGCATTAACGCTAACAGTTCCAGTTACCAAGCAACCATTAACATCGACAATAACGACCGTATATCCTCCAGAAGATAAACCAGTGGCCGTGGCCGTGGATTGGCCCATTGGGTCACTCCAGAAATAGGTATAAGGGCTGTTGCCACCTGAGGTGGAGACCGATGCTGAGCCATCAGGATTACCACAAGTGGCATTACCGGAAGACATTGCAAGTGTTGTTGGAGAGGATTCTGTTATAGTCACAGAGCTGGTGGTTGTGCATCCATTGGCATCTGTTATGGTTACCCCATAATTTCCAGCACATAATCCCGCAGCAGTTGCTGATGATTGGAAAGCGGGGTCATTCCAGCCATATGAGTACGCTCCTGTTCCACCAGAAGGAGCGGTGGTGGCGTTTCCCGAGCATGATCCGGCACAGCCCGAACTATTCGGAGTAGTTACGGTTGCCATTGCAGCAGGGTTCACAATCGTTACTGAATTTACATAGGTACAGCCAACAGCATCCGTAACTGTTACCGTATAGACTCCTCCCGAAAGTCCTGAAATGGATGAAGTGCTAGCGGCATTGCTCCAGGTGTAGGTATATGGTAAGGTGCCATTCACGACTGACACAGTTGCAGTTCCGTCATTGGCCCCGTTGCAGGATATATCAGAAGAATCCGAGATACTACCATTAAATGTGCCCGTTTCAATAATGCTAACATTACCGTTGCTGGTACATCCATTGGCATCAGTTACCGTCACGGAATAAGATCCAACACATAAGCCAGTTGCATTGGCATTGGTCTGTGTTCCTGAATCATTCCAGGCATAAGTATAGGCGGGAGTACCGCTCGCAACGGATACAGTTGCATCTCCGTTACATCCACAATTGGCATTGGTTTGTGCAAATGTGAGCGTCGGATTGGGATTAACCGTTACGTAATTGGTAAATGTAGTTGTAACCGTTGTGACGCTGTTGGTTACTCCCAATGTTACATCATAGGTTCCCGCTGTATTATAGGTGATCGTAGGGTTTTGTAAGGTTGAGGCACCCGGCGTTCCCCCTGGAAGCGTCCATGCCCATGCAGTGGGATTGCCTGTTGAGAGATCAGTAAAGGCTATACTGTCACCAGCACAAATGTTTGTTGTATTAGACGTTATTGCAACAACGGGTGGTACTGAGGTTACACAGAAGTTATTTCCTAAATTCGACACTGTGAATGACCCTCCTGATGCCAATGTGTTTCCGAATTCATCCACCAACGTGTACGATCCGGAGCCATTGGTACAGCAAATACCGTCACCGAAATCATCATAGATATTGAAACAGTAGCAACCATCAGGCAAGCAAATATCTTCGGTATAAGTTGTGTTACTCGACAATGCACCTGGCGATGTGGAGGTGCTGGTTTGAGAACCTCCTGGCGGTATGGAAGGATTTCCACCTGATGCCAGAACGGTCACACCGCAATCTGTAATCTCCCAGTATGTCTCATAGCCGAAGTTGTCTGTGGTAAGCGTTAATGTAACCTCTGCTCCGAGAATATTAGTGAATGTTGTAGTTGAAGAATCATTCGCAAAGTCTTGATCTGGGCTACCGTTCGGAAGCGACGTCCATGATGTGAATGTGTGAGACCCAGGTGCCACTGGTACGCAAGGAAGATTAACTACCTCGGTCAAATTAGGGGCAAGTGATCCGGTCCAGGCGAAGGTATATGGCGTTGCGTCAACTGTATAATTTATTGTTGTAGAGGTTAGCGTACTAGATCCGAAATTCTTGATGGTGACTATTGGACAAATTGTATCTCCACAAACAGTTCCATTGGGATCACCGGTAGCAATGACACCTGCATCAAGTGCTAAGAGTGGCGGGCAGCCGCAAGGAGCAACGAACAAACCTGCTCTGGGTCCGGCACAAGCAGCGCGCATTCTGTCCTTTTGGCATTGCGTAAACATATTGGCACATGTTTCACCTGTGTAGTCCATATAGTTATTAACTGGCTGTGTTCCACCACATTCCGGCGTATTACAGTTGGTATTGGCACCAGGATGAGGAGGTGTATCACAGCATAGGTCGCCTTGTGTTCCGCAAGTTGTTTCAGAGCATGAGCCACCTGAAAATGTATGGTACAAATCGAGCCCATGACCCATCTCATGAGTCATTACCCGGTTCAATTGCGTATATGATTTAAGATTATAGCCATTTCCACCACCTGGGTCATTACCAAATGTATTATATAAGAGCACAGTTCCGTCTTTATCTTTATTAAAGTTGCAGTTGCCTGGAAAATACGCATACCCCTGAACCCCAGATCCTCCATTATTACCATCAATCTCTGATACCGTCCATATATTATAATAACAGCAATTATCCCAAACGCTAAGTGCCTTAATCTGGACTTCATTAGAATTGGTTATTCCACTTGTGGCATAATTTGAGGTACCTGAACCATCCACTCTGTTGACTCCCTTCAAACAAAACTGTATTTCTGTATCTACACCTGCGCCCATGGCTATTCCACCGTCGTCTGGAAGTCGCCTAAAATCTCTGTTTAGGGCATCAACAGCAGAATTAATTTGCGCCAGAGAGATATTAGTTCCTGTACCAATGGCTTCTCCCAGGTGAATGACGTGCACCACAAGCGGTATCAGATATATCACTCCTGGTGGCTTGCTAAATTGCCACGATGCTAAAATTTGATCAGTAAGACTATCTGCTTGATTAAAACTAATCTGGTAAGCCGGGTCATTCAGCATTCGATCCTCGTGGATCTGATCTGTTTTACAGGTGGTGTTTTGCGCATAGGAATTTAACCCAAATATAGCAGTACCTATAAGTAGAAGTACGGTACGAAAGAAAATCCACCTCATTTTCATTATACCTAATCAAATAATAGCTTTAAAGATACAATTCATTACGGACAACATTATGTATTAAGACAAAGAGTTAGATGAATACCCCTATTATTACGACTAAATAAATTAAAAGGATGCTGTCTGGGGTGAATGAAGCAAAAAGGACTGTAAAGCGCCATTGTTATTCGCAACAAGTAACACTGACTTCTCAGAAGGCAGCTGTATAAAACTTGTTTTTCGTGCATCAAAAGGAGTAAATAATCCAGTTTTTGAGGAATTTAGGGCAATAAAATGACCTTTTCCATTACCCTGCAGGACTAATCCAGTTCCCGCGTCATACCTTCCGGTTTCTACTTCTGGAGAATAGGAGTTTCCAACCAGAATTGCGTCTAGATGTCCGTCCATATTAATATCGCGGACCACTACATCCTGTATAGGTGACAATTGCGCCATATTTGGCAGAGGCGTTATACGAAAATCATCTCCTAAGTTTTCTATATAAACGGATTCTAATAGGTGCGCTTTTAGCACTTTCGAATGTGACAGGCTTTCAGATCCAAATATATCGCTTAAGCTGGCCTCGGCAAATACTGTGTATGACGGAAACTTTTGAGAAATAAATGGCATTTGTTCTGAGCTGCATTCACGGCCTCTTACCGGATAACAGTTACCTTCAAAGAACTGGGCCAACACAATATCCAGATTTCCGCTTTTATCGAAATCATCACAATAGACCTGCATGGGCTCCTTTATCGAAGCAGCGTACTTTGAATTCGTCCCCAGATTTCCCGCAATCAGGTCCAGATCGCCATCGGCATCAAAATCGGCTGCCTCAATGCAGTTCCACCAGCCAGCAGATTCTTTGAATCCAGGGTAGTCAACGTTTTTTAGCACACCATTGTCATTATTAAAATAGGTGATAGGCATCCATTCTCCCACCAATATTAAATCTGGGTAGCCTTCTTCAGAGTTGTTAATCCATACTGCGTCGGTAACCATGCCTATCGACGAAATATTATTGCTATTGCTCTCTGTGACATCAGTAAATATTCCATTTTTATTTTCGAGTAAATAGCTTCTGGGAGAAAACGGATATTTTCCTGGTATCACTCTTCCACCAACAAATAGATCCAAATCACCATCCTGATCGTAGTCGGCAGGTTTTACGCAAGAACCGCTGCTCAGCATTTCTGGTAGTGATCGCAATGATTTTTTAAAAACGCCCTTACCATTATTCAAGTACAAGCGATCTTGCAGGTTGTTGGAATTGGCCATAAACTCGTTTCCGCCGCTAACAACATACAGATCCAGGTCACTGTCGTTGTCAGCATCGAAGAAAACGGCATCAACATCTTCACAATTTTTATCCTGAGCCCATTCATTTACTTCGACCATAGAAAACTCCCCTTTAAAATTTTGCATGAACAAATAGCCTTCAAATCCAGCTGCCCCGCCAACATACAAGTCTTGGTGGCCGTCGCCGTTTACGTCGCCAACTGCCATGGCCGGGCCATGGTTTGAGTGCTTGGCAGGTAGCAAAAGTTCTCTTTCAAAGTCGTCATATTCATTTTCTTCATGGACAAATTCCAGCCCTCTCTCGCCAGTTATTTCCACAAAAGATTGCGCCTTATGTTTATGCACTCTCGAATGTGGCAGCGCATTTTTTCGGTAGCTCCATAGTGTTTGATTGGCTTTTACATTGAGTATCGTTTCCCGATATCCTTGTGGATAGTCAATCGTTACACTATCGACTGTTTGAATGCTTCCCAATCCAAAATGAATTACTTTGCCAACACAGGACAGATATCCTTTTGTCCGGTTATACTCTAACATTTGGCTCTCGCCTGTGTAGTAAATTGATATACGAGCTCCTTCAAGAATTTTGGCAGTCAATTCAACATTCAGATAATTGTGATTTCCTTTAACACTGCTGTTGTTTTTGTAAATAAATGGGTAATCGTTTATATTATTTATGATGAGGTCAAGATCACCATCAAGATCGAGATCAGTATAAGCGGCTCCATTTGAAAATGATTTTTGAGTTAAGCCCCAATCACTGGATTTATTGGAAAAAGTCAGGTCTTGATTGTTTGCAAATACATAATTAGAGAGTTTAACTGAAGGTATTCGTTGAAGAATCTCCATTAAATTAAAGGATACCTGGCCCCCTTTTGCCATCGCCGCCTCTTCCGTGTAAGCTGTAAAGTCCCGGTTCGAAACATCTCTCTTATACCCATTGGTTACGAACAAATCTTTATATCCATCATTGTCAAAATCTGCGAAAAGCGGTGCCCAAGACCAGTCGGTCTTAGCTACACCGGCAAGTTGAGCAATTTCACTAAAGGTCCCATTCGCGTTGTTGAGCTGCAAAGTGTTGCGCATATATTGATAGTGATTACCGGCATTTACGGTATTCCAAAAACCCTCTGCATCCATCGCACCCATCAAGGTTTTAGAGCGCTTGTAATCTTCGGCTACCATATCCAACACCATTATGTCTGTATATCCATCGTTGTTAAAATCGGCAATATCTACACCCATGCCGTAATTGGAGATATGCCTGGTAGCTTCTCTAATCATCTCCTTAAAAGTGCCATCGCCGTTGTTCAGGTATAGAAAGTCGGGTTCTATGTAATCGTTGGAAACATAAATATCCATGTTGCCATCATTGTTCACGTCACTTATGCTAACTCCTAATCCAAAAGCATCGTTTTGCACTCCAGCACTTTTTGATACTTCGGTAAAGAAATTGTTTCCATCATTTTGATATAATTTATCACTGCAGTACTTTAGATCAGTGGCCTCCCTGTTTTCAATTCCATTGGGCCTGGAGAAGTCTATGGGATGATTCACCAGATACATATCCAAATCTTGGTCATTATCGTAGTCAAAAAACACAGCCTGAGTAGAATATCCCATATCATTTAAGCCGTAGGATGCAGCCTGTTCAATGAATGTGTTGTCTCTATTGTTGATGAAGAGATGATTCTTGCGCATCTCAGGAATGGAGTAACCTCCAGATCTTGAAACATATATGTCATCGAAACCATCACTATTGATATCAACTACTGTAATCCCTGTTGACCAACCATTTCCCCCGCCAACACCTGCGTATGCAGTGATGTCTTCGAAAACAAAATTGCCTTTATTGAGGAATAGCCTGTCTTCGACCATGTTGCCGGTAAAGAATAGGTCTGGAAGTTTATCGTTATTAATGTCTAGAATAGCTACTCCACCACCATTGTAGAAATACTCGTAAGCAAAAACATTGCGAGTTGCATCTTCCTCAATGATATTCACAAAGTTTACTTTCGAATGCTCTGGACCGATCAACGTAAACAATGGAAGGGACTCCCGTATTTCAGTTTTATCCTCGGGGGAAGAGGTTTGGCAGGAGTAGAGAATCAGTATCAGGAGTAAATATCTGGACTTCATTACGGCAACGTACAAAAAGGTAAATATAGATATCTCCCGGGAAAAGGTTAATAAGTTGAACTGGTACGTACCGTGCGTGTAGAACGAAGAGTAAAACTGTAAATTAGAATTTTGGGTAGCAGTGATGCTGTGCTCGGATCGTCCGGTTATCTGCGAAGCGTTACGTTACCAGGCCTTCTTTGCTTGTTTCCATATTCATCTTCTATGGTAATAACCCAAATGAATACTTTTGTGGTTGGAAAGCTCTTTCCATTTTTGTAAGTACCATCCCAGCCCTGGTTGATGTCATCCGTCTCAAAAATGAGATTTCCCAGTCTATCATAAATCGTCAATTCGTATCTATAAATATCATTGCCACTTATAACAGGTAGAAATTCATCGTTTAATCCATCACCATCTGGTGAGAACGCATTTGGAGGGAATATTTTTATATTTAAATCCTTGCCCATGATGAATATTGTGGAAACCGCAGTATCCAAACAACCATAGCTGTTTTTTCCAACCAAAACCACACTGTATTGACCTGGTTGCGAATAGGAGTGAAATGGATTTTGCATACTCGATGATTCTTCGTCACCAAAGAACCATTGCCATTCTACAACGTCTTTTGAAGATTCTACGAATCCAACTTCGTTGCCTACAACAGCTTCATCTTCCGATGTCTCAAGCCCGTTAATACTAACTTCAGGAGAGCTAAAGACTGAAATAAATCCTTTTTTTAGATTGGTTTCGGATTTATCATCTATAGAAGAAGTGACGGTTAACTGTACGTCATAAATTCCATCTGCAGGATAAACGTGTATTGGGTATTCTTCATATGAAATTGCACCGTCACCAAAATCCCAGAGGTAGGTAAGCGCTACATCCTTATTTTCTGCTGTAAATTGAACGGTAAGTGGAGCACAGCCTTCAACAATATCAGCTGTGAAGTCAGCATTTGGTGGGGGCAGCTTCTTTTCGTCCATTTTATATGAGTTCCTTAGCATTTCCAGGTAAGGGCCATCATACTTTTTCGCTATATACTTCTGGGATGCAGCTAAATCATTCTTGGTGTAATTTTGGCCGTCTTCTATGCTATAGTAGTTTCGATAGAACAGTCCCTCCTTTGGATTATCCTTTGAACCAGCTCTTGCATTTGCTCTTTGTTTTACGACTGGAGCATCTACTTCAAAGTCTATGTTTTGTCCTGAAATAATCCTCTCAAAAATAGATATCCTACCCGCGCCCGCATTATCAGCGTCAGAAGCTTCGTCGCTGTTATTGCTAACAATGAAGTAAGTGCCAGTTGCAACAATTAATGCACCCAATCCCAATTTAACTGCTGGGTTTTTCAACCAACTAGTAGCGTCATCGGTATTTCCAGCCTGCTTAGAACTATCGAGCTTCTCACTCATTTCATTCCAATCACCAGGATCGTAAGAAGCTTCATAGTCGCTCAAAGCGTCCTTAAAAAAATCTTCAATATTTTGCCCCGTATTCTTCACAAACTCTCTTATCCTTCTTCCTTCTTTCTTTAATTTATTCCTTGCTTGTTAAATTCTGTTTCCCCAATGTTAACAAACTTCTTCTTTAGATTGTTTTTGGCTTTTGCCAGGTTTGATTTAGATGTCCCCACGCTTATTCCCAATTCTTCAGCTACCTCTTTGTGGGAATAACCCTCTATTACATACAAATTAAATACTGCTCTATATGCCGGTGATAATGTCTGAACTGCTTTCAATATATCT
>JYMV01035807.1_pt1 | contig 25104 bp, 23 predicted proteins | sample 338911 | NCBI WGS metagenome assembly JYMV01 (sample SAMN03354496, study PRJNA234377) | hydrothermal vent metagenome | biome: Deep sea; feature: Hydrothermal plumes at the Eastern Lau Spreading Center, Western Pacific Ocean; material: Seawater | place: Tonga | collected 2009 | depth 2000 m m
GTATGTGGTCGACGGTGCGGATTAATTGCCTCGCGGTAGCCAGGTGAAACCCGATGACCCGACAACCCGACAATCTGGCAGTTACATCCTAAATCTATTGAAATACTGAAAATATTTTGGATTGCTGTTAGCAGTTTAAAGGTTCGACATCAGGTAACTGTTCTGGGGTGTTGCGGCAGGTTCAACCCCGTTTTAACCGAGTCAGTCCGTTGGCTCCATCTTGTGTTCGCTAGATAGAAGGGGTGTGTATATACTCACAAGGGCAAACGGATACATTTCGAAAATTAGGTTTTCAAGGAGAGGGAGGACAGCATAATGAAAAGCACTTATTTTAGATTCAGCAGTATAGGCGTTGCGGTTGTGTTGGTGTCACTCGGGTTGGCAACAAGCAGTGCCCTGGCAAAGGACAAGATCCTAATGGCGGTGCCAACTTTCTTGACCGGTGGGGGTGCCCCGGCCTTTGGCATTCCAGCGAGAAATGGTGTGGAGGTCATCGTCAATGCCATCAATGCCGGTAAAGTACCTGCGCCTTACAACACCAAAGGCATCGCAGGGGCCCAGGTTGAATTGATCATCTATGATGAGTCCGGCGGCGGTGCAAAACAGGTAACCGAGTACCGGAACAAGGTGCAAAAGCTCGGTGTTGACTTGGTCGTCGGCTATGTTTCGTCAGGATCATGTGCGGCAATTGCACCGGTTGCCGAAGAACTTAAAACACTGACGATTTTCACCACCTGTGGGACACCGAGGATTTTCGAAGAACTGGATAAGAACCCGAAGTACGTCTTTCGCACGATGAATCATGGCACGGCGGACAACGTTGGACTGGCACATTACGTGACCAAAAAGTTCCCCAATGCCACGGGTTATACCGGAATCAATCAGAACTATGCCTGGGGACAGGATTCCTGGCGCGACTTCGATCTCGCGATGAAGGTGCTCGCACCGCAGATCAAGGGTTCTGATGACGGACAGTGGCCGAAGCTTTTCGCCGGCCGCTACGGCACCGAGATCTCGGCATTACTGAGATCACCGGAAGAGCTGGTTCACAGCAGTTTTTGGGGTGGCGATCTCGAAGCGTTTATTTTCCAGGGTCTGGCGCGGGGCCTGTTCAAGAAAAAACAGTTCTTGTTCACGGTTGCTGGTACGGCGGCCTACCGCCTTGGTAAGAAACTGCCCGAAGGGCTCGTATTGGGGTCGCGTGGCCCCTATGGTATTTACGCCAACAATCTGATCGATACCGAGTTGGCGACGTGGTTCCGAGATGCTTATGTCGATCGATTCGGCACCCTACCCACTCAGGGGTCATACCAGTACGCCCAGGGTATTCTGGGTGCCAAGTACGCTTACGAGAAGGCGGCTGCTGCGAATGGTGGCAAATTTCCGTCGACCGATCAGGTAATCGCGGCGTTGGAAGGGGCAACCTTCCAGGGCATCGCCACGGAAGTTCGTTTAGCACTGAACAATGGCCATCAGGGCTTGACCGATCATATGTGGGGAATTTCCAAATACGACCCGGACACAGGCCTGCCAGTGGTGACCGACGTAGTTCTCTACAAGGCCGAATGTGTCATGCCTCCGGACGGGGTTGGTAGCGTCGAGTGGATCAAGGGTGGTATGAAAGGCGCACAATGCGACTGAGTTAAACGCTTGACAGTCCGGGGCGGAACCATCCGTCCCGGGCTGATAGCTCTGCCTCCTAAAACACACCCAGGAGTTCTTTGCCTGATGGGTTTCTTTTAGATATGCTGCAGTCGCTGTTCACAATCTTGACTGATGGCCTGATCTACGGGTCGTATCTGTTTATCGTTGCAGTTGGGCTGACGGTCATTTTTGGCGTTCAACGGGTCCTCAACGTGACCCACGGCTCGTTTTACGCGTTCGGGGCATACCTCGCGGCGTACCTCGGCGCAATGTGGTACGAAAACGAACTGCCCGATTTTGGTGGTTTCGTGATTATTTTTCTGGTCCCGATTGTGGTCGGCGTTGTCTTCGGTGTGCTGATAGAGCGGGGTCTTTTGAAACACCTTTACGGCAAAGACGAACACATCGTAGTACTTGCGACCTTTGCCGCATTTCTTGCTCTGGAGGGTGTCAGCCTCTTCATCTGGGGAACCGACCCTTATTTTTTTTATCAACCCCAGGCAATGCTCGGGTTCGTCGAGATCGTAGGTATGACCTACGATTATTACAACCTGTCGCTTATCGCGCTGGCGCTCATTATTGCAATGGCTCTTTGGTATTTTCTCGCCCGCACAATTTGGGGACGGATGTTGCAGGCGGTAATCTTCGACCGCGAGATCAGCCAGGCGATGGGTATCAACGTGACCGCGGTATTCCTGGGTACGTTCATTCTTGGCACGACGCTGGGTGCCCTCGGTGGCGCCGCTATCGCACCAACGATCTCGGTGCTCCCCGGCATCGGTGTGGAGGTGATTGTGCTCGCCTTCGCCGTGGTTGTGATCGGTGGCATGGGCAGTGTACCTGGGGCACTCATTGGTTCGATCCTGGTCGGGGTTGTCCGTGCGGCGGCGGTCCATGAATTTCCACATGCGGAAATGTTCGTGATCTACGCGATCATGGCCATCGTGCTCGTGTTCCGGCCGGAGGGTCTGTTTGCCCCGCCAAGGGTGAGGAAGATCTGATGGTGTGGTCTGACCGGACGGTGGTTGGCGTGACGGTCGGGGTCATCCTTGTCGCGATCATCAATTTCTTCGTGCCCGAATGGATCCGGCAGATCGGGTTGTTGAGTATGGCCATGGGTGCGGCGGCGCTCGGTTTGCTGGTGCTGTGGCGAACGGGCCTCATTTCATTTGGCCACGCGCTCTACTATGGTTTCAGCGCGTACGGTGTGGCGCTACTGAACTACCTCGGCCTGCGCGACGCCTTCCTCCTCGTCATCATATCTGCCACGATGTCGGGGTTACTGGCCTGGGGACTGGGCTTCCTTGTGCGCCGTTATCGGGCAATTTTCTTTGCCCTGCTGACGATGGCATTCTCGATGATTCTTTACGGTGTCCTGGCCAAGACCGAGCGGTTTGGCAGCACGGACGGGCTCAATATTCGACCGCCTACTTTTTTCGGCTATGCACCACAAGACCAGGCCGCGCAGATCTGTTTATTCCTGCTCGGGCTGGCCATCATTTACTTCTTGATGCTTGGTGTTCAGTTTTACCTGCGTTCGGTCCTCGGTCAGATGTCGATGGCGGTGCGTGAAAACGAAATCCGGGTCGAGTACCTCGGTTACTCGGTTGAACGGGTGGTGCACGTCAAGTACGTGATCTCGGGATTGCTTGCTGGGTTTGGCGGGGCGATCATGGCCCTTGCGATAGGGCAGGTAGACCCCGAATCTATGGTTTACTGGACCTCGTCTGGTGAATTCGTGTTCGTTGCTATTCTCAGTGGCACTGCCAACGTGGCGGCACCGTTTGTCGGTGCAGTCGTGTTCGAGGTTATTCGCCATTACGCCTGGGAACACGGCGCAAGCCTGTGGCAATTGATCATGGGTGGCACGCTACTGGGGATCATCATGTTCATGCCTGAAGGGATCTGGTCGCTGGTTCAACGAGTGGGTAAGAAAAAGGACAGTGCGCCATGACGAGCATCTTCGCAGTGCGAGACCTCGAAAAAAGCTTCGGCGGTGTGGTTGCGGCGAAGAACATCACCGTGACCGTCGAAGCCGGTGAAACGGTCGGAATTATCGGTGCCAACGGCGCGGGCAAGACTACCTTCGTGAACATGGTTACCGGCCACCTGTCGCCCAGTGCGGGCACGATTGAATTTCTGGGCAAGAGTATCCTGGGGCTACCAGCCAGGGAGATCACGGCGCTGGGTCTGTGCCGGTCGTTCCAGGTGCCGCAGGTGTTTTTGTCTGAGCCGGTGTTTGACAACGTGCTCATGGCCTACGGCATTGCCGAGGAATCGGGGTTGGGGATGCTTAATCCGTTACATAACAGTGAAAGAGCGGGCCGCGTCTGTAACCACCTCGAGCGCTATCAGATTCTCGAGCACCGGAACACCCCGGCCAGTGCGTTGCCACAGGGTGTGCGCAAGCTGCTCGATATCGCGATGGCGACGGTGCGTAAGCCGCAGCTCCTGATGCTTGACGAACCAACCAGCGGGATCAGCGTAGAAGAGAAGTTCGACTTGATGGAAATCATCATGACGGCTCTGAAAGAAGAACAGACCACCGTGATGTTCATCGAACACGACATGGAGATCGTGCAGCGCCACGTTGAACGGGTGCTCGCGTTCTCCCAGGGTGAGATCATTTGTGATGCGCCGACTGCGGAAGCGATGGTAGACGAGAAAGTGATCGAATTTGTGCTCGGCAAGGAGTACCGCGCGGGAACACACGCTGATGCTTGAGATCGAAAACCTGGCTGCCAGCATCGGTCCAACCCAGATACTACGCAGCGTCGCACTCGACGTTCCGGGAGGGAGCATGTGCGGCCTGATTGGGCGTAATGGCGCCGGCAAGACGACGGTGATGCGAACGATCATGGGTATCCTTACTGCACACAGTGGCCGCATCCTGTTTGAAGGCCAGGATCTGGTACCGGTCGCCGGTCACCGTCGGGCTCACCTGGGAATCGGTTATATGCCTGAAGACCGGCGCCTGGTGCCGCAGTTGACGACCGAAGAAAACATCATGCTGCCGATATGGGCAACGCGTGCAGAGAAAGCCGAGGAACGTCTCGCCTGGATCTTTGACCTGATGCCTGAGGTCGGAGAGTTCCGCAATCGCCGGGCATCGGAACTCTCTGGGGGACAGCAGAAATTTGTCGCCTTTGCGCGGGCGCTGATGGCAGGCGCCCGGCTACTGCTTCTGGATGAGCCAGGTGAAGGTATCGCGCCAGTATTTGCCCGCCGCATGATCGAGATCCTACAAGACCTCAAGCGCGAAGGTCAGGCCGTACTGGTAGCAGAATCGAACGACGTGCACATCAGCCACCTACTCGACCAGACATTTGTCATCGAACGCGGAAGCATTGTTGAGAAACGTTGATGCTGATTCAGCTGAAACGGAATTGTTCTTAGCCGATAACCTTAAAAGCATCTTCTGTTGGAATGGTGTCCGGGGCGGCACACGACTTCTGTGAAGCGTATACTGAAGTCTGATTCAGACGAGTATTCGCCATGTCCATAACCAGAGCATTTTCTGCAGAGGGAGTGATTCCGGCAGTGTTACTGCCGTTTTTTGAAGATCTCTCGATCGATGAGGTGGCTTATCGCAGTCATCTCCGTTATGTGGCAGCCACCGACGGACTGTCGGCTATAACGACCAATGCACATGCGTCCGAGGTCGCGTCCTGCACCTACGACGAACAGGTCCGGGTACTGAATGTCACGCTGGATGAAATCGGCGATCGCCTACCGGTCGTCAATGGCATTTATGCCGACGGTAGCCTCGAGGCGGCCCGTCTCGCGAAAATGGCTGAGGGGGGTGGCGCATCGGCGTTGCTGGTGTTTCCCCCAAACCCACTCAGTCTCGGCGCTCAGTCGCGTCCCGAAATAGCGCTGGAGCATTTCAGGTTTATCGCCGATGCAACCGACCTGCCGATCATCCTCTTTCAGTACCCGCTCTCCAGCGGCCAGGGATACCCACTCGATACGCTGCTCAAAATATGTGACTCGGTGCCGACCGTATGTGCGATCAAGGATTGGTGCAACAACGTTCAGCAGCATGAACGCCATATCCAGGTGCTGCAATCCCTGCCGCGACCAGTGAATGTACTGACGACCCACAGTGCCTGGCTCATGAGTTCACTGGTGTTGGGCTGTAAAGGGCTGCTGTCGGGTTCCGGTAGTGTCATTGCGGATCTACAGCTGGCAATGTTCCAGGCGATTGGCAATGGTGAGCTGGATTCAGCACAGGCATTGAACCATCGTATCCGTGCTGTCTCCGATGTGTTCTATGCCGATCCTTTCGTCGATATGCACAACCGGATGAAAGCCGCACTTGTGGTTCTCGGGCGCATCCCTTGTGCGGCGGTGCGACCACCGCTTGTCAAAGTAGACGCGAGCGAGGTCGAGCGTATCCGCCAGGCGATGAAGATCGCCGGTATTCAACCCGAGGGGGCCGCGGTCCAAGCAGCATAAGGGTAATTCTGCACAGATGAAAATCTCATATTGACAACTGAAATTTGATTGAGGGGACATAATCCCGCTGGATAACTTCTCGGATTCCAACCGCCACAGAACAGTGATTGTTTCTCCCTCGGACTCGTGTCCGCGGTTGCGGGGCAGATCAGACCCGCCTGGGTCGAAGAAGCATTTAACTCGGAAGGAGGCGGTCAGGTAGCCCTAAGCCGAAATTGAATTAGAACCGAGCGGCGCGTGCTTACATGGCGCGGATAAACTTACTCGGTAAGATTTTGTGTGGCCAGGGTGTCTTCGGGATATCGGATCCCGGATAATTAAATAGCCCTGTTGTTTAAACCGGATTTGTTGAGAAGATAACGGCTTGTGCAAAGTATCATCGTAATAGGTGGCGGATTTGCCGGCTTATGGGCTGCGATTGGTGCAGCCCGGAAATTGGACGGGTGCAGCATCAGCAACGAAGAGATTTCGATCACGCTGATCAATGCTGATCCATACCATGCAATTCGCGTGCGAAATTATGAGGCCGACCTGGATGATGCGCGAGTGCCGCTCGACGATGTACTTGATCCGGTTGGAATCAAACGAATTGAAGGCACGATTGTCGATATCAAACCGCTTGAGCGGCGACTCACAATTCGGATGGCAACCGAAACGAAGACCGTCAGCTATGACAAGCTGGTCCTCGCCTCGGGCAGCCAGGTACGACTCCCTCCGATTTCCGGGTTGCACGGGCCAGTCTTCAATGTTGATACCACAAATGAGGCTGAACGTCTCAACCGGCATATTGCGACACTTTCGCGACTGAGCGACCGGCCAGGTGGAAATACTGTGGTGGTTATTGGCGGGGGATTTACTGGCGTTGAAGTCGCCTGCGAAATGCCGGGAAAGTTAGCTGCAGCGGGTTTCGATAGAGCCCGTATCATCATTGTCGATAGGTCGAGCCCTGTTTGCTCACAGATGGGACTTCATGCGCCGGCAACAATCGGCAAAGCTTGTTCTGCACTGGGTATTGAAATGCGTCTAGGTGCCACCGTCAATTCGCTCGACCCCAATGGAGTCAACCTTTCTTCCGGCGAGCGGCTCGACGCTCAGACTGTAATTTGGACAACAGGGATGAGGGCAAGTCCACTCGCAGAGCAATTGCCGGTCACACTCGATTCTCTGGGCCGCCTGCCAGTCGATAATTTTATGCGAGTTATAGGGGTGGAGGACGTATTTGCCGCTGGCGACGTCGCTTCAGTTCTATTGGACGGTGAGCACACATCGGTGATGTCATGCCAGCACAGCCGCCCGATGGGCCGTTTTGCGGGACACAATGTCGTGTGCGCCTTGCTGGGGTTGCCACAAATTCCGCTTCATATTGACTATTACGTTACCTGCCTGGATTTGGGCACCTGGGGCGCGATCTATACCGAGGGTTGGGATCGGCATGTTGTCCGGGAAGGTTCTGAAGCGAAAGAAACCAAGAATACGATCAATCGTGTCCGGATCTATCCTCCGAGGAGCGGTAACCGGCAGGAGATTCTCGATATGGCAAAACCCGAAATTCAGGTGCCGCCTATACGGGGTGCGGATACAGAATTCAACAGCTCTATTGGTTGATATTTAGCTTTACTGGAGAGGCTTTCGGATGAATGGGTTCCACAACTGGGGTGTCCATGCGTCTTCCCGTGTGACACTGGATGCTGTGGCTGAAACAAGGTCACGGCAGGCAGGTTCAAGTATTGCCCAGGCATGGGATACTTGGACTCTCACCATTACGAGAATAACCAGGGAACGCTGATATGAAGTTCGGATTCACGCTGCCATCTTACACCTGGCCAGGCCTTGACTATGAGATGACTTACCGAATCACCAAGGAAATGGCACGCCGCGCTGAAGCGGTGGGTTACGACTCGCTTACCGTATGGGATCATCTGCTGACGGCACCCGGTCTGTACGGTGGTTCCTGGCTGGATCCGTTGATGGTGCTAGCTTGTGCAGCGGGTGCGACCGAAAAGATTCCATTGGGGACCAACATCCTTGTTGTGCCGATTCGTCACCCGGTATTGCTGGCTAAGGAACTGGCGACACTGGATTACATGTCGGGTGGACGTTTTTTCTTCGGTGTTGGTCCCGGGTGGAACGAACCGGAGTTCACTTCCATGGGGATCTCTATGCGAGAACGCGGTCGTCGGACTGACGAGATTCTCGATGCAGTTAAACTTCTGCTGACCGAAGAGAAGGTTTCATTCAATGGGGAGTATTACCAGTTCGAAAACGTAACAATAGAGCCTCGCCCAGAGAACTATTTTACGGTGTGGATTGCCGGTGGCTCGCGCATACCAGATCCGCTGTCACCGGATCAGCCGTACATGGTCAAGTCAGTGCTCAATCGCATCGCGAAACACGCTGACGTATTCACCTGCCGGGCATCTGGCAACACAGAGTGGGTGGTGCGCGATTTCCAGACCGTGCGGACACACCTTCAGTCCGTAGGCCGCGATCCAGCGACACTGGAACTCGCGCACGTGCAGGCCGGTTACGTGGTCGATACCGCGGATTCGAACAAAGCGCTGTCAATCCAGCGCAAACCGATGGAAACGATCATGGGCCCCAACCGTGATTGGGATCATCTGCAGGGGTGCTATCTCGTCGGCAGCATCGATGATATCGTTGCAAAACTAAAGTTCCTGGAAAGTCATGGTCTTGAGCATGTCACGATCCAGCCAGCCGGACCGGAGATGGAGCAGTTGGATTTGTGGATGGACAAGATCATTAAGCCTTTCTTCTGTTGAGCCGGGCTGGTGAGCGCCAACAGTCAGGCTTTTATGGATTACTGGATGCTACACCCAGGGAGAGAAACCACACCATCGAGGCCTTCGAAGTCCTTGCCTTGGTCAAGGACTCCGCAACCGAATCAATCGTAAATAGGAAGTCATAATGGATTTTGGTATTGCGATGGCGACATCTGCCGACTCCTGGAAACTGGTCCAACGTGCCGAGGAGTTGGGCTTCAGCCATGCCTGGTTCTACGACACACAAATGCTCAGTGCGGATTGTTTCGTCGCTATGGGTGCTGCAGCCGTTAAGACAAAACATATCCGCCTTGGCACCGGTGTTCTGGTGCCGACCAATCGAATTGCACCGGTGACCGCCAACGCGTTTGCTTCACTCAACCGCCTTGCACCAGGACGGATCGACTTCGGCGTGGGTACCGGGTTCACGGCTCGACGGGCGATGGGTTTGAGCGCAATGCGCCTGGCTGATATGGAGGACTATATCCAGACGGTCTACGCGTTGCTTCGCAAAGAAACGATAGAGGTCACCCTGGAGGGTTCACCGCGCAAAATTCGATTTCTCAATCCGGATTATGGTCTGATCAACACCGAAGATCCGATCGCGCTGCATGTGTCGGCCTACGGGCCACGCAGTCGGGCCTTGACAGCCAAACTGGCTGCCGGCTGGTTGAATTTCATTGGCGATGTGTCGAGTGCGACCTCAGCCTTGGAGAGCATGCAAACGGCATGGCGTGATGCAGGGCATCAGGTAGACGACCTCTCGGCCACTGCTTTTGCCTTGGGCTGTGTGCTTGAGGTCGATGAACCTTTTGATTCGCCTCGCGCAATGGCTCAGGCAGGCCCGCGTGCCGCAGTCACGCTACATCGTGCAGCTGACGAGGCGCTGGCTGGGTGGCAGAACAGCAGTGTTACGTTGCCATCGTTCGCGGATGCCGTATCGGGCTATTTGGAGCTTGCCCGGCACTTTGAACCAGCCGATGCGCGCTATCTTACTAATCACGAAGGTCACTTGATGTTTGTGAAACCTGAAGAACGGCCCTTCGTCACTGCTGAATTGATTCGTGACACCAGCTTTACGGCAACCGAGGATGTACTGATTGAGCGTATTGCTGCATTACGCGATGGTGGTTATACCCAGTTCACGGTGCAATTGACTCCGGGAGAAGAATCCGCTGTGGAAGACTGGGCAAGAATACGGCGTGCACTGACCCAGTAGAGATTCAGCACTATTGGTCATGCAGGAGCACACCTCATGTTTTCTATCTATGCCACATTTACCCAAGCGGAACACAAAGAACGGCTCGCGGCCGAGACCGCCTGGATTTCTGATGTCCGCAATTACCAGGTGTTTACGGATGACTTTTCTGGATTGGTCGCTGGTATTGTTCGTGAGAAAGGCTGGGCAGGTGGCCGAATCGCGATGGTGGCGCAGTCACCTTGAACTTTCAAATATTCGTCCCCAGCCTTGTATCTGACCAGGCTCTATATCAGCGAGTTGAAGTGCGCGAAAGACCACCGCGGCTACGGAGTCGTAAAGCGTAATGCCGAGTTCTGCTTCCAAGGCCTGAGCAAGTCCTGCTCCCTTGATATTGGTACAGATGATAGCAATCGAGCGGGCACCTTCCGCGGAGAGTTCACGGCACAAGCGATCTAGCGTCTTGGTATCGACCCCGGCAAAGCTAAAATTATCCCGGATATTCAAGTGTCGTTCGGCAATACACTGAAAACCATGATCACCAAAGTTTTGAATGATCTTCTCTTGGATGTCTGCAGTATAGGGTGTTAATAAGCCAAATTCGCCGATGCCATGTTCTTCAAAGAGATCTTGGAGTGCCAACACGCTGGTGGTTGCGCGAGCTCCACTGGCTGACTCTATTGTCTCGCAGATCGCGCGGTCGTGATCAAAGCCGCGCCAGCCCCCCGAGGTGCCACTCCACGCAATCACCTTGCATCTTGCGTCAGTCAGTAGTGATGTTGCCTGTAGAAATGGCTTGAGATCGAATTGAGCCAAGGCCGTCTCATCCAATGCTATTTCCGTCACACGCAGTCGACTAAAGTGGACCGAGATATTGTTGAGGTCCCTGATCATCTCGTGGGTAACAGGCTCAAGCACACTGTTGGATGATGGCGTAAGCATTCCAATCCGAACTGGGTTTTCGAAAGTTCTAGATTCCATCTCAGTCACGCACACATTATTAACCGAACCAGTTTTATGAATTTGAGATTCATTATGAGGAGACACTTCCACGACCCTAGGGTGGGAAGCATTACGTTCACTTACAAGGTAATCCGGGTTTCGGTATTCGTAAACTAGCGTAAGGTGCGAGCGAATGTTCTAATGTCATCAATCAGCAAAGTGGGTTGTTCTAATGCAGCGAAGTGACCGCCGCGTGGCATCTCGGTCCAGCGAGCAATGTTATAGACACGCTCTGCGTAAGACCGCGGTGGCCAGGAGAGCAATTCAGCCGGGAACAAAGCCGCTGCCGTTGGTACCTCGACGCGTTGGCCGTCAGGTGAGAGCACGCGGCCACCCTCTTCGCGACGCCCATAGTAGATCCACGATGCCGTGTTAAAAGTTCTAGTAACAAGATAGACCATGATATTGGTTAACAATACATCTTTGGTATAAACGCTCTCGATGTTGTCACCGACCGTGTCTGACCATGAGTTAAATTTCTCGATGATCCAGGCAGCAACGCCAACTGGGCTGTCCATCATCGCGTAGCTTAGCGTCTGTGGCTTGGTCGCCTGCTGGGTTCGGTAGCCATTCTCCATTAATTGCTCACGCTTGGATTGGGTCGCCCAAGCTTCTTCTTCTCGTCCATGAGGGCCATCGGGGAGACGCATCGTAAAGATGTTGATGTGGATGGCGCGGCAGGCTGGTGCGTGTTCGAAGCCAAGCCAGCTTGAAATTGCGCCACCCCAGTCACCGCCTTGGGCTAGATAACTGTGATATCCAAGAACGTCGGTCATCAATGTAGCGAACAGTTGGGCAATTTTGCGTGGGCCGATCGGGCGCGGCGGCCGGCCCGAAAATCCAAATCCGGGTAGCGAAGGAGCGATGACATCGAAGGCATCCTCTGAACTACCACCAAAGCGTTCTGGGTGGGCGAGTGGCTCGATAATCTCCAGGAATTCGACGACGCCACCCGGCCAACCATGACTGATAATCAATGGCAGGGGCGCAGGTCCGCTACCTCTCTCGTGAATAAAGTGCAGGTCGATATCGTCGATCGGCGCAATAAAGTGGGGAAAGCGATTGATGGCAGCCTCTTGTGCACGCCAGTCGAATTCATCCAGCCAGTAAGCGCACAGTTCTTTCATATACTCAAGATTCGTACCGTAAGCCCAACCACCATCATCTGGCATCTCATGCCAAGCGTAACTTGCGACCTGGCTATGGATAAGCTTGAGCGTTTCGGCGGGTACGTCTATTTGAAACGGACGAATCACAGGAGTATCTCAAGAAACATCTGAATTTTGACTATGACAACCAGCATTACTAACTGCTTATCAAAGACCCCAGCGCAGTGCCAGTGGCTCGAATTGACGAGCAAGTTCCAGCAAACCGGTGCGTGTCGTAGGATCGAGCGGTGCCAGGGGATGGCGCACGTGATCTGAATGGATTACCCCCCCTTCTTTCATGACGGCCTTGGTTGCACGCAAGCCACACTGCCGGTTCTCATAATTGATCAGAGGAAGGATCCTCTGATAGTGCTGCGCCGCAGCCTCGCGATCACCCACCTGGTGTGCTTCCAGTACCGGGCGAATTAAGTCCGGAATCAGCGCTGAACACATCGTTCCGGTAGCACCTGCGTCCAGGTCGGCCATCAGGGTGATGCCTTCTTCACCATCAAATGGACCGACGATGTCATCACCACCCTGGGCAATCAGTGCACGCAGTTTTCCAGCGGCCTGTGGTGTCTCGATCTTGAAGTACTGAAGCAGCGGGATCGACTGGGCCATCCGAGCCAGCAACCGTACCGGCAACTGGACGCCGGAAAGCGGTGCATCTTGCACCATGATCGGGATTCCGCCTGCATTGGCAGCTCGGTCGAAGTGTTCAATAACCGCCGCTTCGTCTGCTTGCAGTCCGACACCGTGGTAAGGTGGCATCAGCATGATCATGTCGGCACCTAGATCTGCCGCAGTGCGGCACCGGTCCTCGACCACCTGTGTCGAAAAATGCGAACAAGTGACGATGACTGGCACGCGGCGGCCAACATACTCGAGGCAGACCCGCATCAGCTGGTCTCGCTCAGCATCGCTCAACAGGAACTGCTCGGAATAGTTGGCGATAATGCAAAGCCCATCGACGCCCTGATCGATCATGCAGTCGAGAACCCGGCGCTGGCTGTTGAGGTCGAGTACCCCGGCATCGTCGAAGGGGGTCGGGACAATAGGGAACACACCCCGGTAAACTGCCGCTCCTATCATGGTGCTGACTTTGACGTCATCATGTTAACAACTCTATCCTAGAGTTCCTTATCGTCACAATTCTGTTCAAGTTTAAGGTATTTCTTACTTGGCACGACTGAATTTTCGGTTAGAAAGCACAGCAGAGTGTTTCTAACGATGGAAGGGCGAGGTCGATTGCTAAACACGTGGATTAAATTATGACAGAGACCTTAGTATTGAAAGGACTTCCTGGATCACCTTATACCCGGAAGATGTTGGCACTATTGCGTTATCGGCAAATTCCCTATCGGCTTATTTTGGAAGGGCTTTTTACGGGTTCTGTGGATGTGTTGCCAAAACCTAAAGTGGAACTTCTGCCAACTTTCTACTTTCCTGACGAACATGGACAGTTGGAAGCGGTGGTCGATTCGACTCCGATCATCCGACAACTGGAAACTCTATATCCTGACCGGTCGGTGCTTCCTGCAAGTCCGTTGGTACGGTTCCTTGATTACCTGTTAGAGGACTACGCGGATGAGTGGTTGACCAAGGCGATGTTTCATTACCGCTGGCGGTATAAAGCGGATATAGACAAAGCCGGTGCGATACTGCCGCGTTGGAAATCACTGACTGCCACTGACGAAGAGTTGATACCAATTACTGAATCGGTGAAAAAGCGGCAAATCTCCAGACTGCATGTTGTGGGCAGCAATGACGTAACAGCTGTCGTTATCGAAGAGAGTTATAAACGCTTCTTGAGACTGATGTCAGCACATATGAATCAGTCACCTTTCATTTTTGGCCAACGCCCAAGCGCCAGTGATTTTGCTCTCTACGGACAACTCAGCCAGCTTGCCATGTTTGATCCGACACCCATGGCAGTAGCAGAGGAACTGGCTACCCGGGTTGTGGCCTGGGTTGGCATTGTGGATGATCTTTCTGGGCTCGAACCCTGTGATACCGATTGGGTCGGCGCTGATGCCTTACCAAGTTCTCTAAAAGAAATCTTTTCAGAAGTTGGCCGCGTTCATGTTCCAGCCTTGCTCGCCAATGCCCGGTCGATAAGTGAAGGAGATAAGCAGGTGGAAACTGAGATAGACGGCCGCCTCTGGGTGCAGAAACCGTTTCCTTATCAGGCGAAATGTTTACAATGGATTAGACAGGAGTTCACTCGGCTCGATCAGCCAGAGCGCTCTCGACTGCTCAAGTTCCTGGACGGAACTGGCTGTGAGATGCTTATTCAAGATGATGCTTTGCGGTAGTTGCAGTATTGGACGCAGTTTATGACTGGTGTAGGCCAAGGTGGGTGTCGATCCCCTTGTGTATTTTTGTGGCCTTCTGACGCCAAATTAACTACTGTCATAATGAGTGTACATACAAGTGAGGAGCAAAGGAAATGAGTTTTTTTGAAAAATTCGAAGCCGCTATTAACAATAAAGACCTAGATGCCATGATGGAACTCATGCATTCAGACTGGACAATGGTGATGCACTCAACTGGGAAAGTCCTCGATCTGAATGACTGGAAAGAAATGTTTAGTAAGATTATTGCCGGCGACGATTTTAAGCGAGAAAACGTTAGATGTATCTACGAGAACGATGACATTATGGTCAGTCATTCAATTGCTACTTTTCCGAATGGGACAACCGATGCAGTGATGTATGTTGGCATACTGAAAGATGGAAAGTTGTTTCGGACAGAAACTGGTTCGACGCCTATTAATAAGTAAGTTGTCGGAGACTTAGAACCATTAAGGAGAAGGACGGTTGTCTGAATCATCGCAAGAGGGCGTAACCACAGCATCCGAAGGGCGAACGTCGCTGTTAAAAATATTTCTTGTTTTTCTACGTTTAGGCTTCACCTCATTTGGTGGTCCAGTCGCCCATCTCGGCTATTTTCGCGATGAGTTCGTCGGGCGAAGAAAATGGATCGAAGAGCGCGCCTATGCTGATTTGGTGGCGCTGTGCCAGTTCCTACCGGGACCAGCGTCCAGTCAGGTCGGAATTGGTGTTGGGTTGGCGAGAGGCGGTCTATTGGGCGCGTTCGCCGCCTGGACCGGTTTTACAATGCCGTCAGCACTTGCCCTGATTGCGTTCGGCTACGGCGTTGTCGCTTATCAGGATGTCGTTAATTCTGGTGTCCTTCACGGTCTCAAGGTGGTTGCTGTCGCAGTGGTCGCACAGGCAGTATGGGGTATGGCCCGCAATCTGTGTCCAGACGCAAAGCGGGCTACCCTGGCTGTACTTGCAGCGTGCGCCGTACTCACCGCTCCGACGCCACTCGCCCAGGTAGGCGTGATTGTTGCTGGCGGGTTGGCCGGACTAGTCTTTCTTAGAGCCGAGACCCCTACGGAACATGTTCCACTCGGTATCAATGTGAGCCGTAGCCTTGCGGTCGCATCACTGTTGTTGTTCTTCGTTGGATTGATTGGGCTACCGGTCCTCGCAGCGGTTTATCCCTCGCACACAATTTCACTGGTCGAGAGTTTTTATTCATCCGGTTCGCTGGTTTTTGGTGGTGGTCACGTTGTCTTGCCGCTGCTGCAGTCCGAAGTTGTACCGTCCGGTTGGGTTTCAAACGACGCATTCCTCGCCGGGTACGGCGCGGCACAAGCGGTTCCTGGACCTCTCTTCACGTTTGCAGCCTACCTTGGCGCCGTACTTGAGCCCGTACCGAACGGATTGACTGGTGGACTTATTTGCCTAGCCGCAATTTTTGTCCCGTCATTTCTGCTCGTCGTCGGCGCACTTCCTTTCTGGGATTCGTTGCGGCGCGCCACTGCAATGCAAACTGCCCTCCTCGGTATCAACGCTGCTGTTGTCGGGCTTTTGCTCGCTGCACTATACAATCCGGTGTGGACGAGCGCGATCCTATCTCCGTCAGATTTTGGACTCGCGATTGGTGCCTATACTTTGCTAGTATTTTGGAAGTTGCCACCATGGCTTGTCGTTATTCTCACAGCCTTGGGTAGCTGGTCGCTCGCTGCTCTATCAGCGATGCTATGATCGGGAAGGAACTGGGTGTTGTCGCTTCGATAGACATGCACTGACGAGGGCCGGTTGTCTCTTCTTTGGATCGAACAGAAAATTGGGTGTATAAATATCCATGGTTTTGGACAGGATCGGCAACGGTCAAAAGTTCAATCTAGTGGGGCCGGGACAACATCATAGAAAACGCCAAAGGTAATTGGACACCTCCCTCTGGCATTCGATAGTAGATCGTACCACTTGTTGAACTAGAAACTTGTTCTAAGCACTGGAACAATTTCCATGGGATGACTTCATGTTCATGCAAGAATTCCAGTTGCAAACCCTGGTTGAGCAGCGCATTCAGATGGTCGCTGACTGGGTGTATCCATTCAACAGTCTTCTTATTTTCTAATCTAGAATGAGCGTCCGTATAGGTGGTGTCCTCCTCGAATACTTCCGGTTGATCTGAGGGTGTTCGCCAAGAATATGTGGGCACGAGACTACCACCGGCCTCATCGAGGACGGCAATTGTTGGATGGAGGTCTGCAAAATAAGCTCGTCCTCCAGGCTTCACGAAGCCTGCAAAAACCTCACCCCATCTCCAAATATCAGGTAGCCAGGTGGTAGTGCCCCATGTAGAGAACACCAGATCAAACTGGCGATTGACCAGTGTTGGAGTCGCAAAAAGGTCTGACAAGACAAACTCAGCACGGTCTGCAAGTCCAACGCGCTTGGCCAGATCACATGCTGCAGTAATGGCTTTGGGGCTGAAGTCGACGCCAATTACGGATTTGGCCTGGCGCGCCACCGACAACGTATCGAGACCAAAGTGGCATTGTAGGTGTAACACATCAATCCCAGCGAACTCATGCATCTCCTCCCTATCGATATCAGGCCTAACGTCTCCTCCGTTCAGGAACGCCTCTACACGATAAAACCCAGCATCGTCCCGCAGATGGATAGCCACCCGTTCATCCCAGTTGGCCCGATTCGTTTGTATATAGTCCAGATCGCTAGGCTCTTTTGTATTTTTCATTGAAGACGCTTCTGTTGATACAATTTTCTTGAATCAGTGACGTGTTGGTAGTGAGCCTATGTGAGTGGATCGGAGTAGGGTTCGGGTCAGAATTGCACCACGATCACGCCAGATGAGAAGTCTGCTTGAACTAGCGGCTTGATCGTGTCGTCGGCACCGCCAATTTACGTCGCCTGCTCTGGTCCGCGTGTGTTGCGAATGGGGACTTGAAGCTTCGACCAATGGATTATGAGTTCTTTTAATGCTTCAACCTGACTCACCTCTGCTCATCTGAACGCCTGTAACTGCAGAATTACTGCTGTAATTAAAGTAAGTACTGGTGAGTCGATAAGTATCCTCCTAGAGTCAGAACTGCACAGAGGTCATCTTCACAGCAGCCGGATTGCCGGTTCCTCGTAGACCTGGACTTCCACTTTGTCACCTGCCGTGATGGCCCCAGGCACATCGACAATGCCGACCAACCCGCGGCGGCCCGCTGCTGGCCGCAACCATGCAGTAGCGGTCAGTGGCTCGTCTGAACGCGTAGCATGCCTCGCTACGATTTGGGTTCCCATCTCGCCGCATGGCGGATTGTATTCTTCCACCAGCAACACCGCCCCGGAAGGAAACAACAGTTTGGTGCCTTTCGGCAGCAGCGAAAATTCAGGGATGCCCTCGACGCACAGGTTGGCGCCCAGCATGTCGGGCGCCAGCGGCTCGGTGAGCGCCAGGCGTTCCGTAATGTGAGCCAGTTCTTCTACTGAAACAGCGGACCATTGACGCTCGTTTCGGCGTACCGTACCCGCGGGTTGCCAATCAACGTTAAAGGCTTTCCGCGTGGGGCCGTGATGCTTGTCGCCGGCAAAACCCCCGATTTCGGCGGTCAGTGATCCTTGGGCCTCCTTGCTCAGGTCTTCGTTGCTGCCACTGTGGACCGAAACTACTTTCCCGGTCACAGTCTTGCCGATAAATTTCTTCATGTATTTTCCTTGAAAGGCAATGTTCGAAGGTCCTGTCACTCGAGCCTGAGAGGTACATCTGGATCGGGTTCGGTATCGAGTTCTCGCGCATATCGATGACCCGAATGGACAGCAGCAGCAATAATGGCCGGTGCCTCGCAGTCGCCGATTCGCCGCACTGAACGGAACGGGGTATGCACTCCACTTTCCATGCGGCGATTCAAGTCCTGGTACAGCTCGTCTCTGGGGCGGCGTGCGGTCACCATGATGAGTACGTCGGCTTTGATTGACTGTTGTCGCCCAGTATGGGTGCAGGAAATCGTCACCGCCTGGCCATCGTAGGCGAGCAGGCTATGGGCTGTTTTAATCTCGACGCCTAACTCCAACAGATGTTTCTGTACCTGATACTGCTCCGAGGTGTACTCACACCAGGCAGAGACAACGTTTTCGGGCGTAACTACCGACACCGGCACGTTCGCGCGGCGCACTTGCTCGGCAATAACGCCACCCATATAAAAACTGTCATCATCGAAAATCACTGTAGGCCCATCGGGTAGGTGGCCTGCCATGACATCGTCGGGGGTCAAAATTCGGGCGTCGGGGCTCAGGGTCGTGAGCGGGTGCAGATGACTGCGGCCGAAGCCATCGGCCCGCCAGGTTGCACCGGTCGCGAAAACGATGTGATCTGCTTCTACCGCCAGCACCTCATCGACGCTGAGTTCGCTTTCCCGGAAAACTTCCACGTTGGGCATGACATCGATCTGCTGCAGCCGGTAGTCTCGCACCCGTTGCCATTCACTGAGACCCGGCAACTTGGATTCACGAGTCACTCGTCCACCGAGCTCGCGGGTCGCCTCCGCTAAGGTCACCCGGTATCCGCGCTGGCCTAGCGCCCGGGTCGCCTCCAGCCCAGCTGGCCCAGCGCCAACCACCAGTACACTCGATTCAGAGCCCTTCTTCGCGATAAATTCAGGATGCCAGCCGCGGCGCCATTCCTCACCCATGGTTGGATTCTGGGTGCAGCGGATCGGTACGCCCAGGCCATCGCCGGTGTAACAGATATTGCAGCCAATGCATTCGCGAATGTCGTCAAGTCGTCCTTGCTCGATCTTTCTCGGCAGAAAAGGATCCGCAATAGAAGGGCGTGCGGCCCCAATAAAATCCACAACCCCGCGTTTAATCTGCGAGGCCATCGTGTCGGGTGAGGTAAAGCGTCCGACGGTGACCACGGGTTTAGTGGTAACGGATTTGACAAAGGACATGTGCTCTTCCAGGGAGCCTTCCTTGATGAATCGCGAGACACCCATCTCCTGGTAGTAGTTATTGATATTGATATCCCAAAGGTCCGGCAACTCCGCCAGCATCTCTAGCCGGTCACGGCGCTCGTTGGTAAGCGACGGATCCTCACCGTCGTCACCACCAACCGAATAGCGTACCGCGACGGCACACCGGTCCCCCACGGCATCTTTGGTGTCTTCAATTAATTCTCGCAGCAGGCGCGCTCGGTTCTCCATCGATCCGCCGTATTCGTCGCCGCGGGTGTTGGTCTCGGCTGATAGAAAATGGGACAGCAAATACCCATGGGTAGCATACACATACACCACATCGAAGCCCGCCGCCTTGGCACGCAATGCGGCATTTCGATGCCAGCGCCGGAGCTCGCGAATATCGGACTTGTCCATAGCTCGACTCTGATAAGCGTGCCCCGCGAGATTTGGCATACTTGCCACATCCATAGAGACCTCCCGGGTGTAGAGGTTTGCCGTGCGCGCTCCGCCTATCCAAAGCTCGACACCGGCAAGCGCGCCGTGACGGTGCACCGCCTCGGTCATCAAGGCGTGGTCTTTGATGTCGTCGTCGTTCCACAAGGATGCGTTTGGATGGGGTAGGTCGTCGGATGCAGGGTGGATGGAACACCACTCGGTACACACAACGCCCCAGCCGCCTTCGGCCTTCATTCCCCGCAACGCCGCCAGCATGCGTGGGCGAAGCCGGCCAAGGCCGGTGCAATGGGGTACTTGATAAAAGCGGTTTTTGGCCGTTACGGGACCGATCTGAATCGGCTCAAACAGCAGGTCATGGCGTTTATCGCGCAAAGCTCTGAGGTTCCTGATATTAGCGTTGGCCAGGGAGAGTCTGTACTTACCCTTGTACAGTCAGTCGTGGGGAAGCAGGATCAGTGCGTTGTCGGCCCACGAGAGCCAAACGGTGTTTTCACGGTCAAGCGGTTTTTCTCCGCTCGCCTGCGCTTCTGCTGCCGCGACGGCGAGCGGCTTCTCGCAGCCGTCCACCGACACATAAAAGTGGTTTCGATCACCCAGGTAGGTCGAGGTTTTTATGGTGCCCTGTACACTTGCGCGACCGTCCGACCCTCGCTCGGCAGACAGAAGCAGCTTTTCGGGACGGATCGCGACGATGATAGCTGCGCCCTTGCGCACGAAGTCTGAGCTCGCCGAGGTAGTGATTTTGCCCAATCCGGCCGTATCGAGTACTGCTTCGCCGTTACGCACGTCCATCACCTGGGCCTCGACAAAATTCATTTGCCCGATGAAGTCGGCGACCTCGACGCTTACCGGGTGGTTGTAGAGATCTTTGGGTGATGCAACTTGCAGTGCTTTGCCATGTGCCATAACGGCGATGCGACTCGACAAGGTCAGCGCTTCTTCCTGGTCGTGGGTCACGAATATGAAGGTAATACCTACCGACTCCTGCAGTGCCCGCAATTCCAGTTGCATTTCTTCGCGAAGCTTTTTGTCGAGTGCCCCCAGAGGTTCGTCAAGCAACAGTACCTTTGGCCTTTTTATTAGAGCCCGCGCGAGTGCCACACGCTGGCGTTGGCCTCCCGATAATTCGTTGGAGCGACGTTTGCCGAAGCCCGGCAGCTTGACCATCTCCAGGGCCTCCTCGACGCGTCGCGCTACCTCGGCCTTTTCGATCTTGTCGTAGCGTAGTCCATAGGCAATGTTCGCACGGACGTTGAGGTGCGGGAAAATGGCGTAGTTCTGAAACACCATGTTGGTCGGGCGGTGATGTGGCGGAACTTCAGACATCGGCGCGCCGTCTATATAGATCTCACCCGTGGTCGGCGATTCGAAGCCGCCCAACATTCTGAGTACAGTGGTCTTGCCACAACCGGAGGGTCCAAGCAGTGAGAAGAATTCACCGCTGTTAATAGTAAAACTGAGGTGATCGACGGCCACCACTGACCCGAAGTGCTTGGATACGTCGGCTAAACTTACAAAAGCGTCGTTGTTGGTCATAGATTAGATACCTGACTGGGTGTCTTCGACTCCCCAACGTCGCAGCCATAGAGAGATAAACACCACGACGAAGGAAATTATGAGGATTAGCGATCCGAGTGCCAGTACCCCCGGCAGCCGGAACGGGAACCGCAGTTGGCCCCAGATAAATATTGGCAGCGTGGGATCAGTGCCACCGAGAAAGAACGCCATGATGAAGTCGTCAAAAGAGATAGTGAAACACAGTAAGAAACTCGCGAGCACCCCAGGGGCGACCATCGGCAAAGTCACCCGCCAAAACGTCGACCACGGGCCGGCGCCAAGGTCTGAGGAGGCCTCCTCCATGGATGGGTCGAATCCTTCGAAACGGGAAATCAAGGTTGCCGTCGCGAACGGCACAGAGATCAGCACGTGGGCCATGGTGATGGTGTGCAAGGACAGATTAAACCCCAGGCGGGTAACGAGAATCAGCAGCGCGACGCCCATAATGATGAGCGGAACTACCATCGGTAGCATGATGACGAATATGATCGGCTTCACACCGGGAATTCGATAACGAGTCACCGCCTTAGCTACAAAGAGTCCTAGCAGTGTTGCGATTGCGGAACTGGTGCAGGCGACACGGAGAGAATTGTTCAGCGCCGCCCACATCGGCTGATCTTTGAACATAGCCACGTACCATTGGATGGTGAAACCCTTGAGCGGAAAAGTGATGTAGATATTGTCGTTGAACGAGAACAACGGCAGGAACATCACTGGAATGTAAAGGAAGGCAAGATAGAAGATCGCGTAAACGTACAGCGGTCGGTTGGGACGATCAATGTAGGCGACGTCGGTCACGCGATATTCTCCATGGCTTTACGGGTCAACCAAATGTAGAGAAGTGATATGACTGCGACGACCAGCATCATGTCGAACGCCAGGGCCGCGCCCATCGGCCAATTGTTTATCAGCCCGAACTGGGCCTGGATAAGGTTTGCGATCATGAGCCCATCCGGTCCGCCGACCAGAGTCGGGGTCACGTAGTCACCAACAGTGGGGATAAATATCATCAGTGAGGCGACGATGACACCGGGCATCGATAACGGTAGGGTGATGCCTAGAAAACGTTTGACCGGACCGTCGCCTAGATCGGTAGCCGCTTCAAGCAGGGATCGATCTATTTTCTCCAGTGAGATAAAGATCGGCAGGATCGCGAATGCCGCCCAGGCGTGCGCCAGGGTAATCACCACGGCTGTGGGACTGTAAAGCAGGAATGCCAAGGGCTGTTCGATGAGTCCCAGCCCTTTGAGGCCCGAGTTGATGACGCCGTTGTAGCCCAGGATGACTTTCCACGCAAAAATCCGCAGTAAATAGCTGGAAAAGAACGGCACTGTCATCAGGATAATCCAAGCCATTTTGCGTTTGCGAACGTGAAAGGCCACGTAGTACGCCATCGGGTAAGACACCAGCACCGTGACGACAGTACAAATCGAAGAGATGGTCAGTGATCGGAGCAGCAAGGCCCGGTAAACTGGCTTCTCGATAGCCTCCGCGTAGTTGCCGAGCGTAAACACGGTGTCAAATTCGAAGCCGATTTGTGTCCAGAAGCTCATAACCACCATGATCCCGAATGGGATGCACATGGTGAAGCCCATCACGAGCAGCGTGGGTGAGAGCAGTGTGAAACCCTTCAGGGCGTCGCTGCTCAGATACCAGGCATACAACCGTCCACGCCAGCTTCTTGACCGTGGCGCTGGTGCCGAGACTTCTATTGTGGTTTCAATCACAAGTATTCCTGCGGCTGGATGAGATTCCCGGCCTGGTCGTCAAACCACATGTTGGAGAGTTCAGCTTAGTCGAATATTTCCCGGTTGCTTCCACGTATGCGCCGAAATTAATCATTGTCGACTTTTCTTTCGAAAGACTTTGCGCTTGTAGTGTTGCGGGAAAAGCTTGTGCAAATAGACGTACATTGCCTGGATACCATTGTTGTAATCATTAGGCCCGTGGGTCAGATGCGAATCTCGCCATATCCCAAACATCATTGCATTAATTCCCCTCTCTACCGCGGTTACGTTGATATCGTCGTATGTACCCTCCTCAGTCAGGTTACTCAGCAACCTGCGTACGTCGCTCTCGTAACGCTCGTCTCTGGGGCGGCTCAACTTGCGGTAGAGGGAGCTTCCCTTGGCCTCGCCCCAGTAGGCGTGCCAGACGGAGATAAAGTCGCGGTGCTCGACCGAAAACCGCACATCGTATTCGAGCAGTTCAAGCAATTTCTCGCTGGTGGAGATGCTGTTGCCTGCCAGGATCGCGTCCCAGCCATTTTCGAAAACGGTTTCCTGGTGAATCAGCACGGCAGCCAGCATGCCGGTTTTCGACTTGAAGTGAAAAGCAACCAGAGCCTTGGAGACCTTGGCCTTCTGAGCCACCCGTTCGAGGGTTGCATCGTGCAGTCCCTGACGTGCGATGCAGGAAATTGCCGACTTTACGATAGCCTGCTTGGATCTTTCCCCTTTTAGTCGGCGTTTATCGGTCATTTTTCGCGATGATCATAGTTGCCCATTGGGCTCATTTCGACCGGTATTGGACCGGAAATGTCTATTATATTGAGTGTTGTAACTGACTGACCGTTCAGATAGTATTAGGCCAGTACTGGTGCTGTCAATACGTACATAACTGAAGAGGATCCCAAGCCATGAAAAAATCCGATTTCTGTATTAACGAATTCACCGACAAACTTCAGTCGGGCCAGATGACACGACGTAAGTTCAATCAGGTTCTCGGCGCTGCCGGCGTCAGCCTGGTCATGACCCCGATGATGTCGGGCACGGCGGCAGCTGCAGCTGCAGACCAGGCAACCTATTTCACCTGGGGCGGCTATGACGTTCCCGAAATGTTCGGGCCCTACATTGCCAAGCACGGCGAGCCACCCAACTTCGCCGCTTTTGGTGGATCGGAAGAAGGGCTCACCAAGATGCGGGCGGGCTACGTGGTCGACGTGGCGCATCCGTGCAACCAAGGAATCCCGCGTTGGGTGGCCACCGGCCTGTTCCGCACCGTAGACACAGACAAACTGTCGAACTGGAGTGACGTTATGCCGAGCCTCTGGAACCTGGAGGGCAACGTGGTCGACGGCAATCCTTACATGGTGCCGTTCGATTGGGGACAGACCTCAATCACCTATCGACCCGATTTGGTCGACTGGCAAGGTCAGGAAGAATCGTGGGGTCTGCTCTGGGACGAGCGCTACAAGGGGCGCCTGGCAATGATCGGTGCGGCTGGTGACTCGTGGTGGTGTGCGGCCATCTATGCCGGAGTGGACTTCAATGAAATCGCCACCAAGGAGAACATGGAGAAGGTTGCGGCCTTGATGCGCAAACAGAGACCGCTTATCCGCATGTACAGCGATGACATGACTACCCTAGAACAAGCGCTCGCGTCGGGCGAGTTGGTGGCAGCGATGACCTGGAACAGTTCGCCTGTGGCACTCAAAGCACAAGGTGTTCCGGTGGCGTTCGCAGCCCCCAAGGAAGGCGCCCTCACCTGGGTCTGTGGCGCCATGATGCTCAAGGATGCACCGCACCCCGACAAGGCACACGACATCATCGATTCGATGATCAGCGTCGAGACCGGCGTGTGGCTCATCGGCGTGAA
>JYMV01009928.1_pt1 | contig 25094 bp, 19 predicted proteins | sample 338911 | NCBI WGS metagenome assembly JYMV01 (sample SAMN03354496, study PRJNA234377) | hydrothermal vent metagenome | biome: Deep sea; feature: Hydrothermal plumes at the Eastern Lau Spreading Center, Western Pacific Ocean; material: Seawater | place: Tonga | collected 2009 | depth 2000 m m
AGGCTGGAATGACCGTAATACAAAATGATCGTTCAGCCTATGTTATGTCTTTAATGGATGGGAAAATACAACTTCACCATTTTTTCCATGGAACTGATTCCCTACTCGCAAGTCATGCATACAAAAAAAGTACTGTGTTTTGGAATATTTCCGCTGATTATTTAGATTATGATTTTTCTTATTCACAAGATGGGAAAAGTGGGTTTTACTTTTTAATAATGCAGATGGCTCTAAACTTAGCCCAGAATCTTCGGGATGGACCTATACAGGAGTCTACATTGGTCTTTATGGTTCATCAAATAATTTAACATCAACCAATTATGCAGATTTTGATTGGTTCCAGTACAAAGGTGTTTCTGAATAAATATGAGGTTTAATATCTTCAATAGGAGAATGGGGGTTGCTATTTGTTCTCTCATGCTTTGTTGTTTAATTATCAGTCCGAGTTGTGGTTCCGTCCAGAAAACATTAATTAATATTCAAAACAAACATCAGTTGGATACAATTTTAAATCAATATGTTGATGAAGGATATTTTCCGTTTTTATTTGCACGGCTTGAAGATAAAAACGGACGCGTTCTCTATGAACATTGTCGAATCAACAGAAATTTAATTCCAAAAGAAGTTATTGATAAACAGACTTGGATCAGGATTTGGTCCATGAGCAAGATTATTACTATAACCATCATTATGGATTTAGTTGAAGACGGACATCTACATCTTGATGAACCTGTAACGAAATATATACCGGAATTTGATAGTCTTCAAGTCGCTGTTAATGAGAACGGGGTTCCCCTTGGTCAGATTCAAAATAAAAACATTGGTTGCAAGTATATATTAGTTAAACCTGACTCTATCATGACCCTTCGACACTTAATAAATCATCAAGCTGGATTTTATTATGCAACCACCGGAATAGATTGCATTGACTCAATTCTTGTATCAAAAAATTTACTCCAGGCATCAGACTCTGATGATTTAATAAATCGCCTTGCAACAGTTCCTCTTCTTCTACATCCGGGATCAAAATATTATTATGGTACAAACACAACCGTTCTTGGTATGGTTGCAGAACGAGCTACAGGATTAAGTCTCAAAAATTTAGTTGAAATAAGATTATTTAGCCGCTTAAATATCAAAGGATTGAAATATAACCTTTCTAAAGGGGAAACGTTACTCCCTTATTTCACTGGGATTGATTCAATATTACGAATTGCACGAAAAGGAGAGCTGGACATATTCGGTCCCGATTTACCTTTTTATCGCCCAGACAATCAGTTGTACTTGGGGGGAGAAGGTATGGTCGCAACTGCCGATGGTTATGCCGATTTTTTAAGAATCTTCCTACACAATGGAAAGTTAAATGATAAACGGTTTCTGGATGAAAACACCATTGATAAAATTGTTTCCCCACATACACAAATTAATAGCCCTTGGGGTTATAATGGATACAATCTTTGGATCACGGGAGATACGTTAAGAAAAAGAGGATGGGGAGAGGAAGGGCTCTGGCAGGGTGGCGGTTATGAGGGTACCCAGTTTTGGATCGATTCAAAGCGGGAGTTTGTAGGTGTAATAATGACCCAGATTCATCATACGCCTAATGGTGGTTGGGATATGTACAATGACTTTCGTGGTGCACTATATCAGCAATTTTGGAAAGATGAGCGATAGGTTGGTATTTCTTCTATCGTTGAGCAAAAGCCCAAAAAATGCTCTTACGGTTTAAATGGCGAACCCATTGCTGCAGGCTGGCCATTTTCTCAATCGTAACACTATAAACCCCAAAAGACTCTTCCACCGTGCCACTGATGATAAATAGAGTTTCCCAGTGCAATATATCACCGAATTCCTGAAATACTTTCGGAAATAGTACACATTCATAAATATCCGTCTCATCTTCCAAAGTTAGGAACTCCATGGATTCCCGTTTCTGGGTGGAAGCGACCTTGGTGGCGATGAGGACCCCTGCCAGCCGAATGGTTTTACCTACGTACCTGGAAATATCTTTTGCTTTCTTAATTTTCCCTGCAAAGAGTGGTAGCCAGGGAGTGAGTGGATGTTCTGACACCGGAAAACCAAAGCTTTCCCGCTCTAATCTGATTTTTTCATGATGAGAGAGCTCACCATTGCCAAAGGATGGTAATATGTTTCCCCCTGTTCCGCCCCGAAGATAATGGCAGGCAATTTTAAAGGCGATCTGTTGATGGGTGAGCCCCAGTTCTAGTTTGGTAAAACAGCCTGCGTTAGTGAGGGACATTGCGTCTGCTAGGTTTAAATCGGTGCGCATGAAAAAATCTGCCAGTGAGGTAAAGTCACCGCTTTTACGCGCATCTAGAATATGAAGAATAGCTTTTTCCTTAAGATTGCGAATAGCCATGAAACCCATACGGATGGAGTTTTTATTTCCTCGGTATTTCCTAAAGCTGCGGTTGATATTCGGCGGCAGGATAATAACCCCCCACCTCCGGGCCTCGCTTAGATAGGCATAGGAAGAGTAAAAGCCGCCTTCATTGGAAATCACCGCCGCCAGGAACTCTGCCGGAAAGTGAGCCTTTAGATAGGCACAGGTAAAGGAAAGCATGGCATAAGAGGCGGAATGGGGTTTGCAGAAAGAATAACCGGAAAATGATTGCACCATATCCCAGATATTCAGTGCCAGTTTTTTATTGTAGCCCCGTTTTAGCATGCCGCTGATAAATTTTTTCTGCCAAGCGGGTACCAAATGTTTCAAGGATGGTCTAGAGATAACTTTACGGATGTAATCTGATTCAGCGTAGCCAAAGCCCGCCAGGTTCCGCGCCGCCATGGATACCTGTTCTTCGTAGACCATGATTCCATAGCTCTCATTGAGAAATTCCAAATCAGGGTGAGGCAATTTCCAGGGCTTGCCATGAATGCGTTCCAGCATGAGGTTGGTAAAGCGGTTTGCCGCCGGCCGAATGATAGAGGAATAAATCACAACATGTTCAAAATCAACCCGGCCAGCTTTTGCTAAAAGCTGCCGGGTGGCTGGACTCTCAATATAGAAAACCCCCATAGTACGGCCGGCTTTCATAAGGGCTTCCGTTTTTGGGTCGCCCACCGGAGGGATGTCGTGGTAATTTACATATTCACTTCGGTACACCCCGATTTGCTCTAAAGTATCTCGAACTACAGCCAGCGATCGGTTTCCCAAAAGATCAATTTTCAAGAGTCCCGAATCCTCTGTCTGGTCTTTTTCCCATTCCAGGATTTGTACTCCCTTTGTGGCCCTAAGCACCGGCACATACTTTCGGATTTCATCGGGAACAATCACCATACCGCCAGGGTGCACTGAAGATGTGCGGAAAGTTCCTATTATTTTTTCTGATAGTTTAATTATTTTCTCGAGAGTGCTGTCCATATTTAAATTTTTAAAATGATTGTCATTTTTTATCCATGTAAGTAAGTTAGATTGACGACTGTGCCAGCCGATGCGTTTGGTGACAGTTTTGATCTCTTCATTAGACAGCCCATACACCTTAGCCACCTCACGCACCGCGGAGCGGGGCTGAAGAAAGACCTGGCTGGATACCATGGCGGTGCGATGGAGTCCATATTTTTTGAACACATAAGCAATAATGTCATCCCGCTCATCCCAGGGGAAATCAATATCAATATCCGGCATGTCCACCCGCTCCGGATGAATGAAGCGTTCAAATTGCAGATTGTAGCGGACAGGGTCAACCTGAGTGATAAATAGGCAATAGCTCACCACGGATGCAGCGGCTGATCCCCTCCCGATGGTGGTTTTTGTTTGACAAACAATATCCTGGACTACAAGAAAATAAGGGGAAAATCCTTTTTGGGTGATCAGTTCCAATTCATATTCAATTCTGTCATTTATGGATTGGGTTATGTTTCCGTACCGTATTTGGGCTCCCCGATATACTAATGAGCGAAGTTTTCGATCTGCCCTGTTTGTCTTTTGCAAGGAAAGGTCTGGGAAAATGGTATTGATAAAAGACCAGTCTGTTTTGCACCGTTCCGCTAAGTACTGACTATTATTTAGAGCATCCAGACTGTTTGGAAAGAGCCGGACCATATCCTTTTCAGATCGAAACCAGCGATTTTGATTTTTAACATAAGCGGGGTCTAGTTGTGATAAGGTAGTGTTTTTTTCTATTGCCCGCAGGATGCGATGAGCCTGCCAATCTTCTGGCTGGAGAAAATACACATCGCCGGTTGCAACAATTTCCAGATTGAAGGCTTTGCTAAGCTTGTGAGCTTGGGATTCAGCTATGCCGGGGCGGAGTTCCACAAACAGGTGGGAATTGGGCACAAACCGTATCAGTTGTTTCAGTGTGTTTTTCTGGTGAGAAAGGATAAACAATCCGGAAAGGTTTTGTTTGAGAATCTCTGCAAAGGGCAGGGTTTCATCATCATGAACATTTGAAAGTACCCGGCAGAGATTTTCATATCCCGTTTGGTTTTCTGCTAAAACAATTACATCATCTTGTAAAGTCAGGATATTTGCTCCTGCAACAGGAAGGATGTCAGCATCCCGGGCGTGTTGGACAAAGCGAATAAATCCCCACAGACCATTTGTTTCTGTAAGTGCCAGGTGGGTCATGCCCATCTTTTTGGATTGAGCAATAAAAATTCTTTGGGGCGTCAGGCCGCGCATAGGTGAGAAATTGGAGTGAACGTTGAGATGGGCAAACACAGTTATGTGTAGTTATGTAATCCTGTAATTACATAGGGCAAAAAAGATCATAGTCCCTAAGCTTGAGTTTTAATTACAATTCATATTTTGTCCCATAACCATATTGGTCCACTATGATGACTACAGGGGACTTTTATACTTTTGCAATTGTTGTGTTATGGCAATAGCAGGCTGTATACTGAAAAACCCATGTTTGGTCCGGATGTGATCCAGGGCGCAGGATAAAATCTGATTTTTAGTATTGGATGTGATAAAAATATCCATTTGCAAATTGAAGGGTATAAAGTGAGTTGTGTCTATCAGGATAGATCTGATACGGTTTCGCCGACGATTACATTGTTCAAATAAATTTAAGCATACCTGGTACACTGAGTAGTCATCGTTAGTTTGAAATTTTCCAGATCGGGCGTTTCTAAATCCATCAGTGTAGTAGATTTCTACTGTTACCTTTCGGGCAATCTGTCCTCGTTGTCTTAATTGATAAGCGATTTGTTCCGCTAAATGTTTTACGGTCGCCCGGAGAAGTAATTCATCATTGGTATCTATGGAAAGGACCGCCTGCTTGAGAAGATGACCCTGTTGCTTGGGCGGACAGACGACGGAAGTGTCTTGCCCCCGGGATTCCTGGACCAGTTTTCGATGATTGATACCGAACAAAACCTTTGATGTTTCAACATGATCTATAACCTGTTGAATATGAAACACCTGGTTTAGATATAAGAACCGGATAATTTTTTTTACTGAGGGTTTAGATGTTGTTGGTAATAGGAAAGAATTCAAGGGAGAGAGAAACCCCTCTTCTTCTCCGCGGGGAATTTGGTGGATTTTTTTCGGCATTACAGTGGTAGAAATGTGACTAACCAGCTTGTTGGAACTGATTCCAATGGTGCAGGAAAGGCTGGATTTGTCCTGAATAGACTGTGCAATCACGGACCCGGCCTGCTCCGGGCTTTTATAGAGATGGTTCACGCCAGTCATATCTGTGTAGAATTTTCCTAATCCGGCTGGTTCTACGACAGGAGTGAAGGTGGAAACGGTTGTATAAAGGTAATTATTGAGCCGGGCATAGAGTGAGTGGTTATAGGGGAGAAGCAGGGCACTGTGGTTCATACGCCGGGCCAGAGATACTGTCATTCCCCTGCATAAACCTTCTTCCCGGGCTTCGCTGGAAAGAGAAATTATGGTTCCATTCTGATGATAGGAGGAAATGATTGCTATGGGGCGGGTACGTAGAGAAGCATCCAAAATCCGTTCTGCTTGGAGTTCAAAATCTTCCATTCGGATATGAAAGACAGACCGGGGCGCAGTGTTAGCCATAAAAGTGTGAAGTGAGGATATCTAATTATTGGCTTTCATCCGTTGTTTGTGTCAGGAAAAACGGACGTTCATTCTTCGTTTATAATGTTTAATATATGACAGGAAGCTATACCGGCAGTCTCAGTTCTAAGCCGGCTATCTCCCAGTGATATGGATTGAAATTCATATTTTTGAGCTTCTTCTACCTCATCAGATGAATAACCGCCCTCAGGCCCAATTAATACACAATAGTTGCTTTTTGGAATTGCTTCATGAAAAAGGAGATTATTGTTTGTACTGTTCAAATGTCCGATATACCTTTCTTTATTCGTACAATTGGTTAAAAAATCTATCATGGAAACCATCTCGTTAATCGCGGGTAGATAGGCTTTTAGTGACTGTTTCATAGAGGAAACCGCTCTTTTTTGTATTCGTCTGGTCTTGATATTTTTCCGTTCGGAGTTTTCAGTAAGGACAAAACTGATTTCCTGGACACCAATTTCTACTGCTTTTTCTACAAACCATTCCACCCGGCTGTGGTTCTTCGGAGGGGCCATGGCAATATGAATATAATGATTTTTATACCCGAATTTTTCCCTACAGTCTATGATTTTTAGCTGACAGTCATGTAGATCTTCCGTTTCGATGAGAGCTTTATAGTAGTTTCCCTTTCCATCCACCACCCTAATTGTATCGCCGGATTGTTTTCTTAGCACTCTTAAACAGTGATGAGCTTCGTCTTCTGGCAGCAGGATTTTATCATCATAAATTTTATGGGAATAAAACAATTGGTTCATTGTTTTGTATTTCGAATTAGTATTTTTTTGGTTGGTCATTAATATTCCCGAAAAGAGTACAATACTATGCCATTGATTTGAAAATCATCTGTTTCATTTATATGGATGATGGGGTAGTCTGGATTACGCGGGTGGAGTTCTATTTTGTGATTTTGAGGATAATAGCGTTTCAACGTGGCTTCTCCATTGACCAGCGCAACAATGGCCTGCCCCGGTTCTGCTGATTGAGTTTTGCGTACAATAATATAGTCTCCGTCTTCAATATGGTCATCGATCATAGAGTCACCCTTAATTTTCAGGACGAAATTGTCCGGATGAACCAGAGGAGCTGGTACTTCTACAGATTCCGCATTTTCCAAGGCTTCAATGGGAGTGCCGGCGGCAATAAATCCCAGGAGTGGCAACCGGGCAGGCGCAGGATGTTTTTCTGCAAGGGTTAACGCCCGCTTGCTGTTTGGGCCGCCTGTACGGTTTAAATGACCGTTTTTTATTAGTGTTTTAACATACCAGTTCACCGTTCCCAAAGAAGTAAACCTCAGGGCACTCATGATTTCTGCATAAGAAGGCGATTGGCCGTATGTGAGAGCGTGCCGCTGAATAAGGTCCAAAAATTGCTGCTGTTTTGTAGATAAGGGCTTTTGCACTAAATACTCGTAAGTTAGTCGTAAGTATTTTAATAGTTTTCTATATTAAAATCAAGATATTTTGAAATTTATTCTTTTTACACACTCGGGTTCTGTCGGAACTTTATCCATGCTGTTTTTTGTAAACAGGTAGAATTCCAAAATGAGTGTGTGGCATAGAAACTGTCCATGAAACCCGTAATCCTGATTGTTCTTGATGGAGTGGGGCATAATGAAAACCCCAAAGGCAATGCAGTTCTGGCAGCTCATACTCCTAATTTGGATGCCTATAAAGAAAAATATCCATGGACACTATTGGATGCTTCCGGAGAATCGGTGGGGCTTCCGCCGGGATTTCAGGGTTCCAGCGAAGTTGGACATCTAAGTATGGGTGCAGGGAGAATTATTATTCAGGAATTGAAGCGGATTAATGATCAGTTAGTAGGTGGCAGCCTGTTTAAATCTCCTGTGTGGAACTATCTCATAGAAAACTGGAGAGCCAACCAGTCCCAACTCCATTTTCTGGGCCTGCTTCAGGATGAAGGCGTTCATTCTCATCAGGATCATCTCTTCAAATTCATGCACCGTGCCAGAAGTGAATATCCAGAGGGAAAAATCATCATCCACCCTTTTTTGGATGGCAGAGACACTCCGCCCTGGAGTACTTTAGGGTACTTTACTACCCTTCGCAGGGAAATGGAGACAGCTGGGGGGTGTGAAATAGGCACGTTTATGGGACGGTATTATGGTATGGATCGTGCAAGAAACTGGAAGCTGACAGATCAGGCATTTCGTTGTATTGTGGAGGGTCTGGGGATTCAAACAGCTGACCCGGAATTTGTAATTAAGGAATCATATGAACATGATAAAACACCATCAGGGGTAGGCATGTTTGATGAATATATCCTGCCTCATGTGGCAAACGGTTATTCCGGCGTTGAGGATGGAGACAGCATTCTCCATACAAATTACCGTCAGGATCGGGCAATTCAACTTTCCAGGGCTTTCACAGACACAGAATATCCCGGGGCGTTGCCGAGGATTCCAGATGTATGTTTTGCTGGTCTTACCCGTTATTATGATGAATTTAAACCTTATATTCTTGGCAGTTTTAATGATGGACATGTACAGTTGGATGAGTTAGTAGGGCAGATTGTTTCTGAAGCTGGTTTTCGTCAACTTCGATTGGCAGAAACTCAAAAATTTCGTCACGTAACTAGTTTTTTCAATGGAAAATCTACGACACCGTTTTCAAATGAAGATCAGGTGGAAGTTCCCAGTAGATTTGACCCGGCTACGTTCGCAGACCATCCGGAAATGGAAGCATACAATATTGTAGATAAGTTTATGGAGTTGACTCAGTCAAATCCTTATCAATTCATTTTAGTTAATTTTGCGAATGGGGATATGGTTGGTCACACAGGGAACTTTGATTCTGCAGTCAAAGCAGTGGAGATTTTGGATGAATGTGCTGGAAAAATTGTTGACTGTGTTTTAGAGTTAAACGGACAAATACTTATTACAGCTGACCATGGAAATTGCGATCAAATGATTAATTATGATACCGGGCAAGCCCAAACAAGTCATTCCACCGTACCTGTAGAATGTATTTATATTGCTAAAGATTCTCCGGAAAAATCAATGGTAAAAAGAGGAAAGCTTTCGGACATTGGTCCTTCTCTATTGTATTTGCTGGGTTTGGATATACCTCCTAAAATGACGGCTGTTAATTTGATAAATAATTGAAGATATTTTTTAATAAGAGTGAGTTAAGAAATTTGTATATGTCTGACACACTCTTTATCTTTGATACTTGTCAGTTTTTATGATTTATAAGAAAGATACAAAATAGTGGAGAAAGCGATCTTGTTATTAGAAGATGGACGATTTTTTACAGGTAAATCCTTCGGTTCAGGGGGCGAAACCGTTGGTGAAGTTTGTTTCAATACAGGGATGACTGGATATCAGGAAATTCTCACGGACCCATCCTACTGTCGGCAAATTGTGACTATGACGGCCCCGCACATTGGAAATTATGGCGTGAATCCAGATGATATTGAATCCGACAAAATTCAGGTTGCAGGATTTGTGGTTAAAGAAGGCACAAATATTCCATCCAACTGGCGATCAAAACAATGCATAGATAACTACCTAAAAGAACAGAATATAGTTGGAATTCAGGGTATTGATACGCGGGCCCTCACCCGACACATTCGTGATCAAGGAGCCATGAACGGGATCATATCTACAGCTGATATTGATTTAGATTCACTGAAAAAGCGATTAACCAAAGCTCCAAATATGAGTGGACTGGACCTGGCGAAAGAAGTTACCACTGCAAAGTGCTATGGTTGGTCTAAAGGCAGCGAAACAAAATTTAAAGTGGCTGCCATTGACTACGGTATTAAGTATAATATACTGCGCCAGCTTGAAAGTCATGGCTGTGATGTGACTGTTTTCCCGGCACAAACTACGGCCGAAAAAATTTTGGACTTCAATCCCGATGGTATATTTCTCTCAAACGGTCCGGGTGATCCTTCAGCAGTAAGCTATGGAATTGAAGCGGTTAAAAAACTGCTGGGGAAAAAGCCCATTTTCGGGATTTGTCTTGGGCATCAAATTTTAGCGCTTGCACTAGGAGCAAAAACATTCAAACTCAAGTTTGGCCACCGCGGCATTAATCATCCGGTAAAAAACCTTGAGAATGGAACAGTGGAGATTACCAGCCAAAACCATGGGTTTGCTGTTGAATTGGACACACTCCCAAAAAATATAATTCCAACCCACGTAAACTTGAACGACAATACGTCGGAAGGGATCCGCTGCAAGGATATCCCAGCGTTTTCTGTTCAGTATCATCCGGAATCTAGTCCAGGTCCCCATGACAGTCGCTATTTGTTTAAGCAATTCGTAGATTTGATGGATGCCAAAAAGAACTGACATAGAATCTATTTTAATCATCGGTGCTGGGCCCATTGTGATTGGTCAAGCCTGCGAGTTTGACTATTCCGGCACTCAGGCTACGCGTGCTTTAAAAGAAGAGGCATATCGCGTGATTCTGATAAATTCAAATCCTGCGACCATTATGACGGATCCAGAATTATCAGATGCTACCTATATTGAACCAATCACTCTAGAATATGTAACTGCCGTCATTGATAAAGAAAAACCGGATGCCATACTGCCAACTGTGGGTGGACAAACAGCCTTGAATCTGTCCATGGATCTGCACAGACAGGGGATTCTTGAGAAATATGGTGTTCAGCTTATAGGTGCTCAGGTGGAGGCGATCGAAAGAGCTGAGGATCGTGAACGGTTTAAGGAAGTGATGGATGCTGTAGGTATTAATACCGCAAATGGTGGATTTATCCATTCTTGGAAAGAAGCAAAATTGCTTTTAGAAACTATAGAGTTTCCTGTCATCATCCGTCCCTCTTTTACACTGGGAGGTACCGGCGGATCTGTGGCATACAATAGCGAAGAATTTCATGAATTACTGGAGAACGGGCTTCGCGCTAGTCCCATCACGGAAGTGCTGATTGAAGAATCTCTGCTGGGTTGGAAAGAGTTCGAGCTGGAAGTTATCCGGGATAAGGCGGACAATTCCATTATCATTTGTTCCATCGAAAATATTGATCCCATGGGCGTGCATACCGGAGATTCAGTGACAGTGGCGCCAGCCATGACACTCACGGATAAGGAATACCAGCAGATGCGCAACTGGGCCATACAGTGCCTCCGGACCATCGGTGTGGAAACGGGGGGATCCAATGTCCAGTTTGCTGTTAATCCTGATGACGGTCGTATGGTCATCATCGAGATGAACCCGCGGGTGAGCCGTTCATCTGCTTTGGCCAGCAAAGCCACAGGATTTCCAATCGCCAAAGTAGCTGCTAAACTGGCTGTGGGTTATACTCTTGATGAATTACCAAATGACATCACAGGGAAAACACTGGCTGCATTTGAACCTACCCTTGATTATATCGTGACAAAAGTGCCCCGTTTTGATTTTGAAAAATTTCCATCAGCCACCGGCCACCTGGGCGTGCAAATGCAGAGTGTTGGTGAAGTCATGTCCATTGGGCGAACATTTAGAGAATCTTTGCAAAAAGCATTTCGATCCCTGGAAGTTGGGTTAGATGGACTGGAACCAAAACCACCGGCAGAGGGGGATCCGGACGTGAGCCGTGCCCGGTCACTGGATATGTCCACGTTACGATACGGAACAGCATTTCGCTTGCTGAAAGTCCGCCAGGCATTTTTGGAAGGGCAGTCTGTTGAAGATGTATTTAATGTTACAAAAATTGACCCCTGGTTTTTGGATCAGATCAAACAGATTGTTGTATCGAATAGTAATAGCTCTATGCGACAATTAAAACATGATGGGTTTTCTGATAAACAAATCGGGCGCATGACAGGAAAAACAGAAGATAATATCCGTAAACAGCGCAAAGCAGAAAAGGTTCTTCCCGCTTATAAGGTGGTGGATACCTGTGCCGCAGAGTTTGAAGCCAAGACACCCTATTGTTACTCCACCTACGATGAAGAAAACGAAATTACTCCATTAGAAGGGAAGAAGATCATGATATTGGGCGGAGGTCCAAACCGCATCGGCCAGGGAATCGAATTTGACTACTGCTGCGTTCAGGCGGTATTTGGACTGAAAGATGTGGGATTTAAAACAATCATGGTGAATTGCAACCCTGAAACCGTCAGTACCGATTTTGATCTTGTTGACCGCCTGTATTTTGAGCCGGTGACGTTTGAAGATGTATTGAACATTGTTGAGTTTGAAAAGCCTGACGGTATTTTAGTTCAATTCGGTGGACAGACACCGCTTAAAATTTCTAATGCACTGGCAGACGCAGGTGCTCCCATCATTGGTACATCCCCGCATAGCATTGACTTGGCAGAAGACAGGGAAAAGTTTGGAAAAGTCCTGAAAAAACTGGAAGTAGTATGTCCGCAATACGGAACAGGGAGAACGCTGGATGAAGTGGTTAAGGTAGCTGAAGAGATCGGCTTCCCGGTATTAGCACGACCCAGTTATGTGTTGGGTGGCCGGGCGATGGAGATCGTCTATTCCAAGAAACAATTGATTGATTATATCGCTCGTTCAGCAGATGTGACAGCAGGCCATCCGATCCTGATTGATGAGTTTCTGGAAGATGCCTTTGAGTTTGATGTGGATGCACTTTGTGATGGAGAGACGGTTCACATTGGTGGTATTATGCAGCATATTGAAGAAGCCGGGATTCATTCCGGCGACTCCGCCTGCGTGCTGCCGCCATACCGGATCACAACCGATGTCATGGATGAGATCATTCGCACTACTAGGCTTCTTGCTTTAGAATTAAGTGTGGTGGGACTAATTAATTTGCAGTTCGCCTATAAAGAAGGTCAGGTTTATGTACTGGAAGTCAATCCACGAGCCAGCAGAACCGTTCCTTTTGTGAGCAAAGCGACCAATGTACCATTAGCAAGAATTGCAGCAAAACTAGCTACAGGAATAAAACTAAAAGACATGGATCTTAAACAATGGGATGAAATCAATCATATTGCTGTGAAAGAAGCTGTCTTGCCCTTTAATAAATTTCCTTCTGAATCCATTTTCTTAAGCCCGGAAATGAAATCAACCGGGGAAGTAATGGGGATTTCTGATACGTTTGGTCAGTCATTTAGACGAGCATCAATCAGTGCTGGGAATATAATTTACGATTCAGGAACGGTATTTATTTCTGTTAATGATGCGGATAAAATGAATGTAATTCCTTTAGCGCGGGATTTGTCCGAAATTGGGTTTAGAATCGTGGCAACTTTAGGAACAGCCAAAGAGTTCAAGAGGAATGGAATTCCAGTTGAATCCATTTTTAAAGTGGGAGAAGGACGTCCCAATGCAGTGGACGGTATCAAAAACGGAGAAATTCAATTGGTGATCAATACACCAATGGGGAAACAATCAAGATATGATGAAGAGGCCATAGGTCAAGCATGTATCCAAAAAGGGATTATGGCGATAACAACGTTGTCTGGTGCAGAAGCAGCGGTTCGTGCGATTCGTTCGAAAAAAGGAGTGTATGTAAAACCCCTCCAAGATTATTTTTAGTTAATAAAAATGTTACAAGCTAACGAGAGTTATACAATCCGATGTTGATGAAAGACAAGATATGTCTTATTACCGGTGCCACAGACGGTATCGGAAAGGAAACAGCAAGATGTCTTGGTAAACAAAATGCACAATTAATTCTCGTTGGCCGCAATCCGAAAAAAGGAGAGAAGGTTCGAAAAAAACTCATAGAAAAAACAGGGAACAATCAGATTGAAATATTGACAGCAGACCTATCAAATATGAAAGCTATACGGTATTTAGCGGAAAGGATTTATTCCCGCTATGATAGACTGGATGTGTTAATAAACAATGCCGGTGCCCTCTTTGCACAAAGAGAGGAAACTGATGAGGGTCTTGAAAAAACATTTGCTTTGAACCATCTAAATTATTTTTTACTAACCAAACTTCTTTTAGATTTAATAAAGAAAGGTAAAAACCCCCGTATCATTAATGTAGCATCAGGAGCACATATTGGAGTTACCCTGGATTTTGATGATCTGCAGGGGAAAAACGATTATTCCGGCTGGGCGGCTTATAAGCGATCAAAGCTTATGAACATCATGTTTACATATAAATTAGCAGAATTGCTAAAGGATACACCAATTACAGTAAACACCCTGCACCCCGGCTTTGTAAGAACACGTTTTGGAGACAATAATACTGGGATAGTAGGAATAGGGCTGAATCTGGCAAAAAAGATTGGTGCTATTTCAATTAAAAAAGGAGCAGAAACCAGCGTGTTTCTGGCAACTTCTCCAACAGTAAAAGGTGTCAGTGGCAAGTATTTTGTAAAATGCAAACCAGAAAAAAGCTCATCATTATCATACAATAAAAGTGATATTGATCGGTTGTGGAGAACCACGGATAAGTGCCTTTCATCTTTTTCATAGAACGAATCAAATGAATTTGAATTTATAATTATGGGAACACAGTCTAAGCGGATTGCCTTTCATACGCTGGGATGTAAGCTAAATTTCTCTGAAACCGCTACGATTTCCCGTGATTTTACTGATCACGGATTTGAAAAAGTGGATTACAGAGATAAAGCAGATATCTATGTCTTGAATACATGTTCGGTTACGGAAAATGCTGACAAGGAAGCAAGAAAATTAATTCGACAGGCCAAGCGAAGGAATCCTGACTCGTCCCTAGCTATAATCGGCTGTTATGCACAGTTGAAACCTAAAGACATTGCTAATATTGAAGGTGTTGACCTGGTACTGGGGTCGGAAGAAAAATTTAATGTATTAAATCACCTGTCTTCTCAGGAAACCAATGGATTGACAAAGGTAATTCATTCCGACATTGATCATGTTCATGTGTTTACGCCTTCATATTCATCCGAAGAACGAACGCGATCATTTTTAAAAATTCAGGACGGTTGTGATTATTCCTGTTCATTCTGTACAGTTCCTTTAGCTCGAGGTGAAAACAGAAGTAATTCCATCGCGAATACTATGAAAAAGGCACGTGAAGTCGCCGAGACAAACGCAAAGGAGATTGTGCTTACAGGTGTGAATATCGGAGATTTTGGTAAGGGGAGCAAAGAGACTTTTTATGGTCTTATCCAGCAATTAGACACATTAGGAGGAATCGATAGAATTCGAATTTCATCTATCGAACCGAATTTATTGACAGATCAAATCATCGAATTCTGCGCTCAATCTGAAAAATTTATGCCCCATTTTCACCTGCCTTTACAATCCGGCTCTAATAAGATTTTAAAGAAAATGAAACGACGGTATGAACGGGATCATTATGAAGATCGTGTTAAAAAAATTAAATCGGATGTTCCTAATGCATGCATTGGTGCAGATGTGATTGTGGGCTTTCCTGGAGAAACGGAAGGTGATTTTCTTGAAACGTACAATTTCTTGAATGAGCTGAATATTTCCTACCTCCATGTGTTCACTTATTCCGTACGCTCCAATACAGGTGCAGTTGAAATGGGTGAAAGAGTTTCAAAAGAAACGAAGAAAGATCGAAGTAAGATGCTCCATATTTTATCAGACAAAAAGCGAAGATATTTCCATGATCAATTCATAAACAAAAATCGTCCGGTTTTATTTGAGAACATGAAAAACGGAAAGATTGTTGGGCACACAGATAATTATATCAAGGTTCAAGTAGAGGGAGGCACCAACCTCGTCAACACGATCCAATCAGTGATGATGAAAGAGAATCACACCTCGCTGGTAAGCGGTGTTTTGAGCTAAAATTGCTTTATGGTTTTATTTATACTAACTGGGTTAGGAGGGAAGAATTGGAGAGGTGGGTATCTATTTACACTCAAACCAAGGTGCACTCTCTAAATCTGCAATAAAATGCTTTTTATCCTCTTCACCTGAGATAAGAGCACCAGCTTTTTGTGCTTTTTCTAACCATTTTGCATATTCTTTTTTATTCCCAGCAGCAGCATTTGCACGTGCCAATGCTTCATAAGAATATGCAAGGTCAAAGTCCTTTAAATCTTGCTCCTTTGTTAGCTTGGCTGTCTCTTCAGCATAAGATAAAGCTTCTTTACCTTTACCTAAAACAGCATATACGTGTGACAACATCCACTGCCCCCTTTGCTCATTTACAGGTTCATATTTGTGAGACTTCCTCCAGTGATATAATGATGCCTGAGCAAAGTTCACTATACGTGCATCATCCTGTTCATTTCTATCTTCTTTCCCCAATAGATTCCAAGTCTGGATATTCATTTCAATACCCATATAGTGATGCATTTTTTGTTCATCAGTTACTTCGCTCATTTCTTCTCCTGTTAGATTTGAGATGGCTAAAAGAGCAAATATTAATCCAATAATTGAATTATATCTAAGTAAATTAAAATTTACAAACACCCACTAGAATGAACGTAGGATGATTTATACGGAAAGAGAAGCTGGGGGGTGATAATATTTTTCATTTAAGGAATAGGCCCCACGATAAAACCAAATCTTAATTCCTGTCCAAAATCTGGTTTGAATTCATGGAGAACTTCTCCGTCCCATTTTAAGAATTTCAATTCCCCGCTGATTCCAATTTTCTCTGGTGCGCTGTTTCTGTTCCACCAGTGTACTGAGATACCGTCTTCCATGTCATCTCTAAAAAGAAATTCATAAAAACCTCTTTTTAGCTCAATAGGGAAATTATACTCTGTGCTGTCCTTGAAGAATCCGCTGCTGTAATAAACAGTGCCATTGTTACCGGAAATGGTGAAGGAGTTTTCCCGAGCCCTGTCTCTATTATTTGTTTTGATCTCCAGGATAAATTCTTCCGGAAAAATCTTAGGCAAGGGAACCGTGGATGTTAAAATATTGTTCAGGGGATTTTCGTCTTTTACTCCGTTGGTCTTTTTTATTTCCACTTCAAAAGTTTGAGTTCTTCTTAACCCGTGCCAATTCGGGATTGGGAGAAAAACCTTTTCTTCTTCCAGAAATTTAAGATGCCCATACCAGTGATAGACCGACTTTCTCCTGTGTTTAAGACCATAATGAATCTCCACCCGTTCCAAGTCATAGGCCCCGGCATTTTTTATGATGACTTTTGGGTTGGACAGGGTTGGGTTGAAACGGCTGAATGCGCCTTTTGAGCTGGGAACAATGATGTCTATAATTTCTGCGTCGTTCATAAAATTTGGCGAACCATATGAGAATAGCTGATGGGAAATCCTGAATTCACCCTCTTTTTCACCATTATCCAGGTAGGGTTCGATTTCATAATCTATGGAAATTGTATCGCCAGGTTTAACGAAGGGGGTGAGCTCATTTTCATATTCATCCACTTTGGTTCCAGGGCACCATCCGGCACGATCAAAGGGCCAGGTACCGCCCTGGGGATAGATCGGGTTGTTCCCGCAGTCTTTCCAGACATTCCAGCGGAATAGTTCCGACCCATTCATATAATAGGTATGTGTTTTACTGTCCCATTCGCAGCAATTTCGCGGGCCTGCATGTCCGTGTCCGGAGACTACTGCCTTCAGTTTATAACCACGAGCTTCAGGAAGAAGCTGAAGTTTTGTCTCTTGTAAAACAATATCATCCGCCAAATCCCCGTATTTGTGATGTCCGTAGGGATAAATATTTTCTACTCTCAAAATATTCCGGGTCGGTGCACCTTTAATGAATAGAAATTTTAGGTCCAGTAATTCCTGATTATTGCCTACAATAATTTCCCGTTCTTCCTTCAGGATCGGAGCATAGTCCGTTATGTCGTATGTCCATTCCCATCCAGCTTCCCCACCGAGCCAGAGCCTCTTTCCATAAGGGGTCACAAAACTTCCCATGCTGAATGTTTCAACCGTATCTTCCTTCGGAACGTTCACAAATATATTCCAGATATAATCCCATTCGCCACATGGATAGTTATCACCTTTGGTTGTTGAATCGCATTTAAGGGTTTGCACCATGATGATTTTTGCCCAGGGACCATCAGATCCCGGAAATTGGATGATTTTTTTGTATTGTGCATTCCAACCTTCTGGGCTCGACGTGTTCCAGGTGATTGGGTGGAGTACTAGCGTATCACCATCAACTAATTCACCAAATAGGCAACCTGAAAAAAGAAAGATAAATAGAGCGGAATTTTTTTTTAGATACCAGAACACTAATTCTCATGTTGTTCAATAGGCGAACAGGTGCACACTAAGTTTCTATCCCCATGGGCATTGTCAATCCGACCGACCGCAGGCCAGAATTTTGATTTCCTAGTCCACTCTGCAGGGTAAGCAGCTTCTTCACGGGTATATGAGTGACTCCAGCTGTCGCTTGCCGCATGTTGTGCCGTGTGAGGTGCGTTTTTCAGCACATTATCTTTGAGATCAACCCTGCCGGACTCTACATCCAAAATCTCTTTTTTTATGTGTATCAGAGCAAAACAATAGCGATCCATTTCTCCTTTTGATTCGCTTTCTGTAGGTTCGATCATAAGTGTGCCCGGAACTGGAAACGATACGGTGGGCGCATGGAAACCATAATCCATGAGGCGCTTCGCTACATCTTCATCAGTGATTCCGCAGGATTTGCGGAAAGGCCGTAAGTCAAGAATAAATTCGTGCGCAACTCTTCCAGTAACACCTGTGTAAAGGATTGTAAAATGTCGGCTCAATTTTTTTGCCATATAATTAGCGTTTAGAATTGCAACCTGGGATGTTTTTTTAATACCGGAATCACCTAGGAGCCGGATAAACGCCCAGGAAACAGGAAGGATGCTGGCACTGCCCCAGGGTGCAGATGAAACCGCGTCAATTCCCTGTTCTCCGCCTGTGGATATGACAGGATGGTCAGGGAGAAAAGGTGCTAAATGTTTTTTCGTAAAGACAGGGCCCATCCCAGGACCGCCACCTCCATGTGGAATACAAAATGTTTTGTGGAGATTGATATGGCACACGTCAGCCCCAAATTCTGCCGGTTTGCACAATCCCATCATGGCATTCAAATTTGCTCCGTCCAGATAAACCTGCCCGCCGTTATCATGGATGATCCTGCATATATCTACAATATGCTCTTCGAATACCCCATGAGTTGATGGGTACGTTACCATAAAAGCAGCCAATTGATTACTGTTGGTTTTCGCTTTTTGAGTCAAATCATCCACGTCGATATTTCCGTTTTCGTCACACTGGACAATGACCACACTCATTCCTGTCATTACTGCACTGGCAGGATTAGTACCATGAGCGGAGGTTGGAATCAGGCAAACAGTACGTTGACTATCACCTCTGGATTGGTGATATGCTGAAATAATTTTCAACCCGGCGAATTCACCTTGTGCACCAGAATTTGGTTGAAAGGAATAATCACTGAATCCAGAGATGTTACAAAGCCGGTCGCCCAACTCGGTGATCAATTTTTGGTAGCTGGGGGCCTGCTCTTTCGGAGCAAAAGGATGAAGGTCTGAAAATTCCGGCCAGGTAATACCGATCATTTCCGTGGTTGCGTTCAATTTCATGGTACAGGAGCCAAGTGGTATCATGCTGGTAGTGAGGGATAAATCCTTTTGCTGTAGGCGATAAATATAACGAAGCATTTCTGTTTCTGAATGGTAAAGGCTGAAGACAGGGTGTTTAAGGTAACTGGATGTTCGCCGGAGATTATTTGGGATCCCAAAAGAATCATTATTTTTTTGTTTAGCTCCAAAGAGGTCTAGAAGCATATTTACATCTTCGTCAGCAACAGTTTCATCCAATGAAATTCCCAATGAACCGTCTCCATAATCACGCAGGTTGATTTTTTGTTTCTGTGCTTTTTTAAACAAATTGTTATCAGCATTAAACCGGATAGTATCAAAAAATCGGGTGTGATGAATTCTGTATCCTGCCATATCTAACGCTGATCCCACAATGCATGTGCGGCGGTGTACATCCTCTGCTATTTTTCGGATTCCGCCAGGTCCGTGATATATGGTATACATTCCCGACATGACTGCCAATAATACCTGGGCAGTGCAGATGTTTGATGTTGCCCGTTCCCGACGGATATGTTGTTCCCGGGTCTGGAGTGCCATCCGAAGAGCAGGGTTGCCATGGGTATCTTTTGAAATTCCGATGATACGACCTGGGATTTTTCTTTCAAATATTTTACGTGTAGCAAAAAAAGCAGCGTGCGGACCACCGTATCCCATAGGAACACCAAATCGCTGGCTGGTTCCTACGACTACATCAGCACCCCATTCGCCTGGTGGTTTTAATAAAGCAAGGCTCAGTAAATCAGCTGCGACGGCGATATAACTTCCAACATTATGGGCCTGGGTGCACAGGCTGGTATAATCATGAATTTCTCCATCAGTAGCAGGGTATTGAAGTGTCCCTCCCAGTGTTTCATCATTGAACTTAAAATTTTTCGGTTCGGTTATAGTGAGTTCAATACCAATGGGTTTCGCCCGTGTTTTCAACACAGCTATGGTTTGAGGGTGGCAGTCGGATGAGACAAAATACTGATTTCTTTTTGGATTGACACGCGCCAGGAAAGTCATGGCTTCCGCAGCGGCAGTACTTTCATCTAAAAGGGAAGCATTGGCAATGTCCATACCGGAGAAGTCACAGATCATGGTTTGAAAATTCAGCAGAGCTTCAAGCCGTCCTTGGGAAATTTCAGCTTGGTATGGTGTGTACTGAGTATACCAACCTGGGTTTTCAAGGATGTTCCGCAGGATGACCGGTGGTGTGTATGTGCCATAATATCCCATCCCGATGTAAGATCGGAATACTTGATTTTCGTCAGCAATGGAGTGTAGCTCCTTGAGGAGTTCCTGTTCAATTGGTACAGCATTAATTTGGAGAGAATCCATATCCAAAACTGAAGCGGGGATTGTCTCACTGATGAGCTCATCCAGGGATGATAATCCACATGATTTCAGCATGGACTGAATTTCTCCATCAGAAGGACCTAAATGACGATTAATAAAAAGATTGTTTTGTGATGATTCGTTCATTTCAAATGGTGGTTAGAAATCCAAATAAGTTGTTGTAAAGGATTTATTTCAAAAACAAATTTAGGATGGTTGGAGGAATAAAAGTAAGGATTACGCTACAAGAAAATATTAATTTCCCAGTTTATTGGATTGATGAGTTTAACATGACAAAGAAGAAAGTGCAGAAAATAACATTTTATGGATGATGTGATCATCATCGGCGGAGGAATTGTGGGGCTTGCTACAGCCTATAAACTTCTGGAACAAAAACCAGAATTGAAACTGCGGATTCTTGAAAAGGAGAAATCCATCGGTCTTCATCAAAGTGGTCACAATAGCGGTGTCATCCATTCTGGCATTTATTATAAGCCCGGTTCAGTGAAGGCAAAAAATTGTCGTCGCGGTGTGGAAGAACTCCTTCTGTTTTGTGATAAATTTAATGTACAATACGACTTGTGCGGTAAGGTAATTGTAGCGGTTAATTTGGAGGAAGTGAACAGACTTGACGCACTATACAAACGGGGTTTAGAAAACGGGATATCCAATATAAGGATTGTTGATTCACAAGAACTGAAGGATTTGGAGCCCCACGCTACGGGGATAAAAGCGATACACGTTCCTTCCACGGGGATCATTAATTATACATCTGTTGTTGATGAACTCGGAAAGCAGATCATAAAACGTGGAGGTGAAATTAAAACGAAAGCCACTGTAAAAGGTTTTGTCAGGAAAGCAGGCGAATGTATTGTCAACACTCAAATGTGTGATTATCCCACAGAGCTGGTCATTAATTGTGCCGGACTCTACTCGGATAAAATTGCACAGCTAGCGGGAGAAAATTCTTCAATCAGCATCATCCCCTTTAGAGGAGAATATTACGTGCTGAAACCTGAAAGCCGACACTTGGTGAATTCGCTGATTTACCCGGTTCCAGACCCCAGGCTTCCTTTCTTAGGGGTACATTTTACACGCAGAATAGATGGTTCTGTAGAGGCGGGACCGAACGCAGTTCTTGCCACGGCCAGGGAGGGATATCGCCGCCGGGATTTTAATTTTCAGGAAACCTGGGAATTACTTACTAATCCAGGGGTTTGGAAAATTGGGCGCAATTATTGGAAAACAGGTATGGGGGAATACACAAGGTCACTCTTTAAACCGCTTTTTGTAAAAGCATTACAGTATCTTGTGCCCGCAATCCAGGGATCTGATCTGGTGCCTGGCGGATCGGGTGTCAGGGCCCAGGCGATGGATGAGACAGGAAAATTGCTGGATGACTTTTGTATCGTTCAGTCAGAAAGGTTTATCCATGTTCTGAATGCCCCTTCACCTGCGGCGACTGCATCTTTTGCTATTGGATCCACAATTGCCGACCAGGCTTTTCAGAATGTTTTTGGGAAATAAATATTTTATTATGCTTAAGGAAGATTTGCTATTTCTGTTCTGAAATAATGATTGTAAATTGCTAATCTAAAAATATTTTTTTATGACACCACTTAATTTAATACAGTCGTTTAAAACAAAAAGGAAGTTTGATCAATGAAAACCGAAATATCCCGTTTTAAAGACGGGCAAAAGGGAAATCCATTAAATTTAGGTGCACCTCGGTTTGGTGCATTTTTTATTTTTTTCAATTAGGAATTATATGAACTCAATACAAGATCTGATAGAATTGCAGAAAATAGACTCTCAATTGGCAGAAATTGAAGAATTGCTTGGGGATTTACCAATAAAAGTAACTGACTTGAAAAACAAAGAGGACAGCCTGACTTCTGATTTTGAACGGGGGAAAGCACGCTTAAAAGAAATAGCGTTGGAACAGCACAAGACCGAAATGAACCTAGCTGAGTTCAAGGAGAAGATTGATAAGCTAAAAGATCAACTTTTTTTAGTGACAAACAATAAACAATACGATGCTCTAATGTTAGAAATTGATCATTTAAAAGAAGATTTGGATCGTAGCGAGACAACAGAATTGGAGCTTCTGGAAGAGGAGGATCAGCTTGCAGAACAAGTAAAAAGTCAAGAACAAAGCTTGGAATCACTAAGCAAAGACTTGTCTTCCAAGCGAGTCAAGCTGGAGCAGGCATTGGCAGCCTCCAGTTCAGAGAAAAAAGATCTTGAAAGTCTCCGTGAGAAGACGACCAAAGGTTTGAGCGCGAGTGTGCTTGCACGGTATAATAGAATACTGTCCGCCCGAAATGGGTTAGCAGTTGTCTCTTTGGAAGGAAGGTCCTGTGGTGGATGTGGCGCTGCGTTACCACCACAGCTGGTAGCGGAGGTAAAAACACTTGTGACGATACAGAACTGTAGTATTTGCACCCGCTTTCTTTTTTGGGAAAAACCAGAATAGATAATTAATAATTTGAGTCGGTTGGGTGACTGCCCCGACACTTGTGTCGGGGAGGAAAGTCCGAGCACTGCAGGACAGGGTGCCTCCTAACGGGAGGAGTCCGCGAGGGCATGGAAAGTGCAACAGAAAAAAAACCGTCACGACATCTTTGATGTCGGGATAAGGGTGAAAAGGTGGTGTAAGAGACCACCAGTTTCCGTAGCAATGCGGGAAGCTTGTAAACCCCACCCAGTGCAAGATCGAATAGATCTCCAGATGTTGTCCGCATCGTAATGAGAGATGGGTAGATTGCGTAATCCTGACTGTGAAGTCCGGATCAGATGAATGGTCACTAATTCTGCTTTAGCAGAAAAACAAAACTCGGCTTACAGACTGGCTCATTTTTTAATCAATTAATGAATTGGAAAATTTTAGATCCTGACCCTGAAATTGTTAGTAAGGACATGCAGGAATTTCACTGTACGGAGATTATTGCTAAGACAATGGCTAACCGGGGAATTATTTCCCTTAATGATTCCCACACGTTCTTTAATCCTGATTTAAACCAGCTCCGCGATCCATTCCTTATGAAGGATATGGGACAGGCCGTGGATCGGATTATTCTAAATATTGATAAACACAGACCAATTCTCATTTTTGGAGGGATATGGCGGCCATCCGATGGCAGCCGGACTTACAGTAAAGGAAGAGAATGTGAATAATTTCAGAAAAACATTTTTACACTATTCGAAGGAAAGATTAAAAAAGGTCAAGTTAGTGCAAACAATCGTCCTGGAAGGAGAAATACATCTAAAAGATATTAATAGTCGTTTCATGACATTCCTAAATAAATTAGAACCGTATGGTCTTGGGAATATGAGGCCTAAATTTGTAATTAGAAATGTAATTATTGCTGGAAATCCAAAAGTGATCGGAAACGGAGACCATCTAAAATTCAAGGTACGACAGGGGAAAACAGTTTATGGTGCTATCGGGTTTAATATGTCCCAGCATTATGAAAAGCCTATCAAAGGTTGTCCTCTTTATATAGCCTGTTTAGTCGAAATCAATGAGTGGTGGGGCCAGGAAAGTATTCAATTAAACATACGTGATATTAAATTAAGTGGAAAGAGCTATGATTAAAACAAAAATTGCCGGCGTAGGGTATTATGTACCCGAGCAGGTTATTACGAACCAAGATTTAGAACAGCAAATGGATACAAGTAATGAGTGGATCGTCAAACGGAGCGGTATTGAAGAACGGCGTTGGGTTCGTGATGGAATTTGTACATCCGATTTAGCATTTGAAGCATCTAAAAAGGCAATGAAAGCTGCCAAGGTATCATCAGAGGACATTGATTTGGTTATCGTTGGGACCATCACATCGGATTATTTTTTCCCCGGTGTAAGTGCTCAGCTGCAAGATCGCCTTGATTTACATCATATAGGAGCTTTTGATATTAAAGCGGCTTGCTCAGCTTTCATTTATGCCCTGTCCATTGGGGATCAATTCATTCGAACAGGTGTGTGCAATACTATTCTTATTGTTGGTGCCGAGGTCCAGTCTAAATTTCTAAACATGTCCACGGAAGGGAGGGAAATGTCGGCCTTCTTCTAATTTGATGTTCGTCATTTGACAATTTTCTGCTGAACCAGGCGCTTCCATCCACAGGTTTTTTATATTGGCTCCCTGACAATGCAAATGTGTAGAAAGAACACCGCTTTCGTCGTCACTTTTTTGGAGGATTGCTGCACCGGATCCATCACCAAATAAAACCGTCATATCCCTCCCTTCCGTGGATATGTTTAGAAATTTAGACTGGACCTCGGCACCAACAATAAGAATAGTACTGCACAC
>JYMV01047738.1_pt1 | contig 25088 bp, 25 predicted proteins | sample 338911 | NCBI WGS metagenome assembly JYMV01 (sample SAMN03354496, study PRJNA234377) | hydrothermal vent metagenome | biome: Deep sea; feature: Hydrothermal plumes at the Eastern Lau Spreading Center, Western Pacific Ocean; material: Seawater | place: Tonga | collected 2009 | depth 2000 m m
TGTATTATCACCTCCTCCTTATAGTCGCCGTTACTATCGGGGCGGTTTGGATAGCCCTAACAAAGCCGGTAAATTTCGGATTGGACTTAAAGGGTGGAATAGAGATTATTCTTTATCCCGAAATAGATAAAGCTCTTAAAAGCCAATACGAAAAGTATGCGGAAAGCATAGAAAACCTTTTGGAGAAAAATGGTTATCCCGTTCTGGGTTATAAGGTCTCCCCTAAGGGGATAGAATTCCAATTGCTGGAAGCGCCTCCGAAAGACACCCTTGAACGTTTGCTAGAAAAGAATTTCGGTTCCATCTTTGAGATAACGCTTAACGGAAACAACCTGTTTGTGAAATTGAAGGACAAATACCTCAAAAGGTTCAAAGAGACCATCATTGAGAAAACCATCGAAGTCTTGAGAAAAAGGGTTGACAATTTAGGTGTAGCCCAGGCGGTGGTTACCCGTTTGGGGGACAAATATATCTATATAGAACTACCGGGTGTATTAAACCCCAAAAAGGCTAAAGAGATTCTCGGAAAGACGGCAAAACTGGAATTTCTACTCGTTTTGGACGTTTCCAAGGATAAGAAACTCTTGGAGGAAGAGGCTAAAAGATACAAAAATGCCAAAGTCTTACCGGGAGCCGACGGCTTTTACTATCTCGTTAAATATCCCCCCGTGATTACCGGTTCCGACTTAGCCGACGCCTATCCCACCACCGATAGCTACGGGAGACCCGCCGTTGGTTTTACCCTCACCCCCTCGGCGGCGAAACGGTTTGCCGAATTCACCCAAACTCATATAGGTAAACGAATGGCTATAGTCTTGGACAATTACGTGGTATCGGCTCCGACGATACAGGCGCGTATTTACGATAAGGGTATCATCACCGGTCACTTCACCATAGAGGATGTTAAAAACCTGGTTGTGATACTCAAAGGCGGGGCGCTTCCCACCGACCTAAAAATCGAAGAGATTCGGGTTATTGGTCCCATGCTCGGAAAAGAGGCTATAAAGCAGGGTATAGCCGCCTTTATAGGTGCGGTAATTCTTCTAACGCTCATATTGGTGTGGAGGTACAAAGTTGCCGGATTTACCGCCACTCTGGCGGTATTTCACAACGCCCTACTGCTGTGGGTTGGCTTAGCCCTTTTGGGAGCTACCCTTACGCTACCCGGTATAGCCGGTATCGTTCTTAACATGGGTATAGCGGTGGACAGCAACGTCTTGATTTTCGAACGGGTTAAAGAGGAACTGAGAAAGGGAGCCACGCTTCTCAAAGCCATAGAGTTGGGATATAAGAGGGCGCTATCCGCAATTATAGACTCCCATATAACCCTTTTGGTGGCGGCTTTAATTCTTTCGCAGTTCGATGCGGGTCCGGTTAAAGGTTTTGCGGTTGTATTGGCTATAGGAACGATTGCCTCCTTTTTCTCCAACGTATATATGTCAAAAATCTTGCTCGATTTCGTCGCCCGAAAAAGGTGGTTGAAATTCTCGATATAGACCAAAAATGGGTGAGAAGGTTTTAATCCTATCGGGGAGAGGTAAACTTCCCCTCCTCTTTAGGGAACTCTCACTGAAACACGGATACCAACCTGTAACCGTCGGGGTTAAAACGATAACCGATTTCAAAACCGATTACACCGTTCCCTTTATGGGTTTTGTCGAATTCGAACAATTGGTGGAGAAGCTCGGCAATCCCCCCATCGTGCTTTTGGGAAAGTTCGACCCCCGCCTCTCGACCGCCCTTTTCGATTCCATTCTCCAAAAGTTGAGGTTTAAACTCTTCGGCGGAAACTACAAAAGGAACCGGGAAATCCTAAACACCTTGAGAGGCAGCATTAAAAACACCCTTCCCGGAGAGGTTATAAAGGGCTTTATGGACTACTACGAAAGGAAAGGGTTTAGATTTCTACCCTCGGAGGAAATAAAAAAAATACTCTCACCCCTGTTGGCGGATGAAGGTCTGTTAACCCCTTCGGTGAAGGTGGAAAAGAAACTCCTCGAAGAGGGTAAACGTTTCCTCTCCTATACCCAAAAACTGGCGGATATGGAGATAGGGCAGGTTCTGGTTTTTAAAAATGGGAGCGTGTTTGCGGTTGAGAGTGTGGAGGGTACTGACAAAACGATAAAGAGGGGGGCAAAATTGGCGGGAAGGGGTTTTTCAGTAGCAAAAGCCGCACGCTCGAAGCAGGATTTTAGAATAGATATCCCCGCCGTAGGCGGGCAAACTTTAAAACTTTTAAAAAAACTGGGGGCTAAAGCCCTATTTCTCGAAAGCGGAAAAGTCTTAATACTGGAACGGGAGAAATTTTTAAAGGAGGCGGAGAGGGCTGGAATAGCCGTTATAGGTTTAACTCTTCGTTAGCCTTTGCAATCTTTTCCTTCATTTTCCGACGGTATTCCCTCAACTTCTCTTCCAATTGCGGATACTTTAGGGATAGTATCTGCGCGGCTAAAACCGCGGCGTTGGTTCCGCCAGCCTTTCCCACCGTTACGGTCGCAACGGGAATTCCCGGAGGCATTTGAACTATGGAAAGTAAGGCGTCCAATCCTCCCATTAGAGGGGATGTATCGAGGGGTATACCTATTACGGGTTTAAGAGTCTTCGAAGCTACGACCCCGGGAAGGTGGGCGGCATAACCGGCGGCGGCTATGAATATCTCGGCATCGCTTTCGTTTAAATATTCTTCCAACAGCTCGGGCGTTCGGTGAGCCGAAATAATTCTCACGTCAAAATCGATTTCAAACTCCTTAAGAGTTTTGATACAACCTTCCACCAAAGGGAGGTCGCTTTTACTTCCCAATATAACGGCTACCTTTCCCACTCCCATAGTCGGTTTTATTTTCTACAGGTTGACTTTTAAGGTGGGTGGTTTTTATAATTATCAAGTATTATGGATGTAGTCCAAGCAACCAACATGTGGATGAGTCTCCTGATAGCGTTCCTCGCGGTGGTGTTGCCCGGTGTAATGGCTCTCCTATATTGGACTGTAGGAAAAGATTAACCCCTCGATTCCGAAACTTGTTTTTCCTTAACGCATTCTTCTTTGTGGATGTAGATATATACGAAGTGTCCTATCACACCTTTCATAAATAGTATCGTCATAACTATTACTCCAAAAAATAGTGCTACCCATTCGGGAGAGTGTTCCTTCGGTGGGAACATGTGAAACCACATTCGACCTATTAAGGTTCCAATAAAACCTACAATCCCCAAAATGGCAAAAACAGTCCAGGTTTTGTAACCCCTTTTACAGAGGTCTCCCCAATGGAGCTTCATGGGATGAAAGTATTAAATGCGGAAATAAAAGGGAAAAATGAGAGGGGTTAGAGATTAATCGGCGTCGAGCATTTTGATAAGCCCGGCGGTCAGGAATGCTACCCCAAAGAAATAGATAAAGGCGACGAGGAGCCACATGGTTCCACCTCCTTACTATTAATAGCTAAACTGCCCTTTTTCCGCAGCCTCTTTGAGCTGTTCGGGGGACAGTTTGAACAGGAATACCTTGTAGATGTATGCGGTATACGCCAAGACTATGGGAACCGCTATCAGTGCCGCAAGGGTCATAACCTTTAGGGTGTTTTCGGATGCGGCGGTGTTCCATACGGTCATGGAGTTTTCAAGCCCGTATATGGACGGAACGGTGAACGGGAATAGCGCTACGGATACCGCAAAGAGGATACCTATAATTGCCAACGAAGAGCTTAGGAAGGTTCCCCAAGCGCTGCCATTCCTTGCGAAGAAGAATACACCCAACAGTCCGAGGATTCCCAATCCGAGCAATATCCAGCCGATTATGGATACCAGTGCGGGTGCTTGGAATAGGAAGTTATCGTGATAGGTGAAAACTTTATCCAATACGGCACCCCAGTGGTAGAAGTCTATGTTTATAGTTTCGGAAATAACCTTGGGATTGTTGGTGTGGAAGGTGTGGGTAAATCCGAAGCTAACAAAACCCCATACGGTGGTAATTACCCACAGTATAGCGGTAATAGGCCACAATTTTAGAACAAAACCTTTGGACCTTTCGAAGTGTTCGCCGAGGGTTTTAACCATCAACCAGGTTGCACCGTGCATTATTACAAACAACAATGCGGTTATACCAACGAGCAGTTTGAATATACCGGCCGCCAAGTTGGGGAAGAACGGATTTAGCAGTTGCAGGAATCCAATTATTGCGGGATAGGGATGGAATTGACCGTTGGAGTCCAAAACGCCGTATACAAATCCTTTTAGGGAGTTGGGGTCTACCAAGGTAGTTTTCACAAAGGGCAATCCGACGATGATATTTCCGAGAGCGACACCCAGAACCAACGCAACTATACCGGAGCTTATAGAAATAGCCCAATCCCAGAAGCTCCTCCAAGCGGGAGAAGGTCTTTTAGACCTGTATTCGAAACCCACAGCCCTGAATATGAGTGCGAATAGGATTACCATTAGCGCGAGGTAGAGACCGCCGAAAATAGCCGCATAAATTTCGGGAAATGCCGCGTAAGCCGCACCACCGGCGGTAATAAACCACACTTCGTTACCGTCCCAAATGGGACCAACGGAGTTTAGCGCTATCCTACGGCTGATGTCGTCCTTACCCATAAAGGGAACCAGAACACCGACACCCAAGTCAAATCCGTCGGTCAGAATGTACATAACCCAAACGAGGGCGACGAGAACAAACCAAAGGGGGACGAGAACGTCCCACCAAAGGGGAGAATAACCGAGCGCTTCCATAGCCCTACCTCCTCAAAGTTTTTGATTAATAAGCCTCTTGAGCTTTAGCCTCACCGGTCATTTCGGGACCTTTCTTAGCGTATTTGGCGATAAGCCACCAGTCGAGAACCGCCAATACGGTGAAGATTACCAGGAATCCGAGGAAGGTTATCAGCACTTCGAGAACGGTGAGGGTGGGGGTTACAGCTTTGTAGGTGGTGAGACCCATAAATGCACCGGGAATATGGGTTTGAACTATCTTGTCACCCTCTTTAATCAAGGCGGGTATTTGTTGGAATAGCTCGTTCCAGATTATATTGCCGTTAGCGTCGTGTTTAACTTCGGTTAGGGGATACACAACCCAGGGCTGACGACCAACCTCTGCGGTAGCCCAACCGAGCAAGCTTGCGATGTAGGGTAGGGGTATGCTGTAAAGGGCTACTTTGAGAATCCAAGATTTGTCTTGGAGAACACCCTTTTTGGCGTAGTAGAAAGCTACGGTGAATATGAACACGAATAGGAATCCGAGGTACACCATTATGTGGAATGCCCAGTAAACGATATTCACGGGAGGTATGAAGCTAGGCCACTGACCGTTGAGCATTACGTTGTTTTTGATGATGTCGGCGAGTTGAGGATTTTGCTGCATAGCGGCTTGGAAGTTTTGTTCCATATATTTTTGGACGTCGTTCATACCGGGAACTTCGGCACCGAAGCTGTGATACGCGAGGAAGCTCAATATTCCGGGTATGGGCAGGGGTAGTTTAAACGCGTACTCGTACTGACCGTTTTCGTTTTGGGTTACCCAAGCCGCCAAGAGAATGGGAGCCGCATGCTCGCTATCCACAATAGCTTCCATGGCGGCCAATTTGGAAGGTTGGGTTTTTGCAACCTCGTGGGCGTGGATGTCACCGATAACCACTTCGGAAACGGACGCTATCATTCCGAAAATAGCCGCCGCCAGTGCGGAACGTTTGAAGAAATCTACGTGCTGTTTTCTAAGCAGGTGATACGCACTTATACCGAGGACGAACATAGCGGCAACTATCATTCCGGCGGTCATGGTGTGCATGAACTTAACGTCCGCAACGGGAGAGAATACGACTTGGCTGAAATCGTAGAGTTCCGCCCTGATACCGCCTACCCAAGTTCCCACTTTGAGCATACCACCGGCGGGGTGTTGCATCCATCCGTTAGCAACGAGAATCCACAGCGCGGATAGGTTGGTTCCGAATGCAACAGCCCACGCTACGAGGGTCATTACGACATCGTTAACGCGGTTCCATCCGAATACGAGCATTCCGATAAAGGACGACTCCAGGAAGAATGCAAACAGCGCTTCGATTGCGAGGGGTGCACCGAAGATATCACCCACATAACGGGAGTAAACCGCCCAGTTGGTACCGAACTCGAACTCGTGAGTGATACCGGTGGCGACACCCATAGCGAAGTTAATCGCGAAGAGCTTAGTCCAGAACCGCGCCATCTCCCTGTAGATTTGCTTTTTGGTAATGAGGTAGGTGGTCATTAAAATCGCGATGAACAGGGAGATACCCAGCGTTAGCGGGACGAACAAAAAGTGAAAGTAAGCCGTGGTGGCGAACTGTAACCTCGACAACGAGGCTACAAGTTCGAGTTCTGCCGCCATACTACTACCTCCTTGTGGAAGATTTGGGGTATCTACAAAATAATAAGATAAATCGACTTTTTTGACAATAACTTTGTTGAAATCAACAATACCTATAAACTAAAATTGAGTAGTTTGCAAAACTCCGTTCGGTTCCTTTTAATGGGGATTTATCATAAATCCCCGCAACCTAAATATGGGAAAAATCATATTAACCTTTCCCCGAAAAGTTATATACTTACTTTCCTGTAAGCGCGAAAGGGAAAGGTTCCTTAAAAGGTAGAGCCGGTAGCTCAGTCGGTAGAGCAACGGCCTTTTAAGCCGTGGGTCCCGGGTTCGACTCCCGGCCGGCTCACCACTTGACTTGAAAAAGGAAACGTGCTATAATAAAAACTTTAGAAGTTAACGGGCAGCCCCCGTCGTCTAGCCCGGTCTAGGACACCGCCCTTTCAAGGCGGAGATCGCGGGTTCAAATCCCGCCGGGGGCGCCTATCTCTATCTAATCCATCCATCCCAACCATCCGATGTCAAGAGTGTTCGTATATACCTACCATCGGATTTTTCCAAAAAAATCCTACGAAATAGGTTTAAAGTTGTTCGACTTTCACCTAAGGGTATTTAAAAACTTTTTCGAAGTCCTCGATTGGGAGAGGTTTAAAGCTTACCTCGAGGGGGAATACAAACCAAAAAAGCGGGCGGTATTTATAACCTTTGACGACGGATATACCGATAATTTCGTTTACGCCTATCCGCTGCTGAAAAAATACGGGTTAAAGGCTCATCTCTTCGTAACCCCTTCACGGGTTCTAAACAAATCCACCGTCAGACCCTCTTTAGAGGATTACTGGAATGGTAAAGTCCAATTTAAGGAGCTGTTTAAACCCAAACCTATGTGGGAGGCACAAAAGGAATTCCTCCAAAAGGGGGAGAGTGGGGAATTCCTAACATGGGAAGAACTTAGGATTATGTCCGATGTGTTTTCATTCGGTTCCCACGGTATAGACCACTTGCAGGGTTTTGTAAGCGACCGATTGGTGGATGTGGCGGAAGACAGGCATTTAAACCGCATTTACAGCCTTTGGGGAATTTATTCCCCGCCGAAGGCGGGCTATCCGATATTTGAAATGAAAAGTAATCTCGTAGCCCCTACGGGGAGGGTTAAAAGGGAGGTTTTGGAATTCTGCGAAAGCTTCCCAAAAAACGGAAGGAATTGGAGGGAAAAACTAAAGGAGGAACTCCTTAAAAACTTTCCATCACCTTTGGAGTTTGAGAGTGAAGGGGAATACACCAAAAGGGTGGAAAAAGACCTCTCACTCTCCAAGGAACTCATAGAGAAAAACCTCGGCGTGGAGGTGGATAACTTCTCCTACCCGTGGGGGGATTATTCGGAAAGGTTACTCCCTTTGGTGGGAAAGTATTACCGCTACGCCTTTACGGTGGAAAAGGAAAATGTAAGACCTAAAGGGGAAAGACTGAAAATTCCCCGCATTTATGCGGTTAAGGATGTTTTTACTTTTATAGGTCACCTATTCAGATTTGCTCTTTAGGGGAGTTTTATATCCTTAACCCAATCCCAATTTTTTTCAAACCATTCGACCGTCCTCCTTATACCCTCTTCTAGGGAGATTTTGGGTTCCCACCCCAATAGATTTTTAGCCTTTGTAATATCCGCCCAGGTTGCCTTTAAATCCGCTTTGTGGAACTCTTTAAAGACGATTTCAGCCTTCCTTCCGAGGTATTTTTCTATTAATTCGACCACCTCGAGGAGTTTGTAGGGATGGTTCCCTCCGAGGTTTATTATTTCGTATCCGAGAGGTTTTAATGCCCTTACCGTCCCCTCGGCTATATCGTCGACATAGGTAAAGTCTCTGCTCTGGGTTCCGTCCCCGTAAATCTCTATAGGTTCCCCCTTCTTAATTTTGTATATAAAGCGGAATATCGACATATCGGGTCTGCCGGCGGGTCCGTAGACGGTAAAGTAGCGGACGACGGAAACATCTATCCCATAGAGGTAGTGATAGGTGTAACAGGTTACCTCCGCCGCCTTTTTGGAAGCGGCATAGGGGGATATCGGTGTGTTTACCGGTAAATCTTCTTTAAAGGGCATGGGTTGACCGGCGTAGAGCGACGACGTGGAAGCCAGTACAAATTTTTTAACCCCGAATTCTTTCGAAAGTTCCAAAAGGTTTAACGTTCCGTTGGCGTTGGTGGTGAAATAGACAAAGGGGTTTTCTATCGAATACCTAACCCCCGCACGGGCTGCCAAATTTACCACCGCATCGAAAGGTCCGTATACCTCAAACAACACCCTAAGGGCTTGGAGGTTTTCTATATCCACATTGTGGAATTTGAAATTTTCCCGCCCCTCAAAGGTTTTCAGTCTCCAGCGTTTTATTCTCGGGTCGTAGTAGTCGTTTAGGTTGTCTACACCTACAACGGTATGTCCCTCTTCGAGGAGTTTGTGCCCCGTTTTCCAGCCTATAAAGCCCGCTACACCGGTGAGGAGGATTTTCATAAAGTTTAAAATCCTACTCTTTGATGAAAAAGTTTTGGTATTGGGCTGAACCTTACGACAAAAAGGCTATAACAACCGCCCTCGAAAGCGGAGCCGATGCAATAATCCTTCCTTCGGAGGAACACGTCGAGGAAGTGAAAAAACTCGCAAAGGTTACCGTAATAGCCCCCTCCGACAAGGCGGATTTAAAACTCTGTTTTCCCCAAAGGGGGGATAACGTTTCCGAGTGCGATGTCGCTTACGTAAAGATAGAGGGAAAAGCCGACGAGGAGCTGGCGGCTAAGCTACCGGTTCCGGTAATTATAGAGACCACCGACTGGACTATTATTCCCCTCGAAAATATCCTCGCCCAAAAAAGGGATGTCTATATGGTTGTTAAGAACGCCGAAGAGGCAAAAACCGCAATTACAACCCTCGAAATCGGTTCGGAGGGGGTTGTTTTAAAAACCCAAAACCTAAACACGATTAAAGAAGTCGGTTCCGCCGTAAAGGAATACACGGAAAAACTACCCCTTGTGGAGGTAGAAATAACGAAAGTTCTACCTTTGGGGTTGGGGGATAGGGTTTGCGTGGACACCACCTCTTTGCTCAAGCGCGGAGAGGGTATGCTTGTGGGGAACTCCTCCGCGGGTATGTTTTTAGTCCACGCCGAAACGGAGGAAAACCCCTATGTGGCATCCCGTCCCTTTAGGGTAAACGCCGGCGCGGTTCACATGTATATCAGGGTTCCCGACAATAAGACAAAATACCTCTGCGAGGTTGAGGCGGGTGTTCCGGTAATGGTCTACAACTATAAGGGGGAAGGAAGACTCGTTTACGTCGGAAGGGCTAAAGTAGAAAGACGTCCCATGCTCCTCATAGAGGGTAAGACCAAAGAGGGGAAAAAGGTAAGCGCCGTTCTCCAAAATGCGGAAACTATTCGTCTCACCAAACCCAACGGGGAACCTATATCGGTTGTAGACCTAAAGCCGGGGGATAAAGTTCTCGGTTATACCGAGGAAGCCGGCAGGCACTTCGGAATGAAAATTAAAGAAACAATCGTCGAAAAGTGATGCTCCTAGAACTCAAAGATGTATCCGTTGCTTTCTCCTCCAATTTACTTTTTAGGAAAAAAAGGTTTTACGCCCTTCGGGATATAAACCTCCAATTGGAGGAAGGTGAGAGTTTAACCCTTTTAGGGGAAAGCGGAAGCGGTAAGACAACCCTCGGAAGGTTAATAGTCCGCCTCCTAAAACCTTCGAAGGGAAAAGTTCTATACAGGGGAAGGGACATTTACAGGTTGGGAAGGGAATACACAAAAGAGGTTTCCATGGTCTTCCAAGACCCGCGGGGGTCGTTAAATCCCCGTTACACCGTATGGGAAGCGGTGGAGGAACCTCTAATAGTTCACAAATTCCCCAAAGACCTCCGAAGGGATAGGGTTGAAAAAGTCCTATCCTCCGCGGGAGTGGAAAGAAATCTCTGGTTAAGGAGAACTTCGGAGCTTTCGGGAGGGCAGAGGCAGAGGGTAGCGATAGCCCGCGCTCTGGTATTGAATCCATCCCTAATCGTTGCCGACGAACCGACTTCGGCTTTAGACCTCTCCATAGCCTACGGGATACTAAAACTTTTCGAAAAACTGAGAGAGGAAAAAAGCATCCTCTTTATCACCCACGATGTGAGAATGGGTTTAAGGGTAGGCGATAAGATTGCCCTCCTACTGAGGGGTAGACTTTTGGAATTCTCACCTTCGGAGGAGTTCGCAAAGAATCCCCTTCACCCTTACGGGAAATATTTACTCGATAATTTACCCGCAAAATCCCCTTTTGAGAGAGGAAAAAAAACACCCTATGAAGGTGGGGGAGATATATTTCCCGACGAGGGGTGTCCCTTTATCGGTACCTGCCCCTACGGGGAAAGGAGATGTCAAAAATTCCCTCCGGCGGTAGAAATTGGGGATAGGGTGGTCTACTGTTGGTTGTATGTCGATTAAAATAGACCCTATAAGGTGAAAAAGTATTTATCCGTTCTAAAAAAAATAAGAAAAGTGGAATATTACCTGGCGAAGTTTTACTTTAAATTGCTGGAAGATAGCGCGTCGACGGTATTTTATATCTACAACCTCTTTTCCTTTACCGTTATAGTCCTATCGGTTACCCTAATCTTGCTAGACATATTTAATGCCATTCCAAAACCGGTTAAACCGGTTGCCGAACACATTATAGACTTCGCCACGTATGTAATCATTTTCGAATGGATAGGACGTTTTATTTTGAGTTCCAACTTTAGCGATGATTTGGAAAAAAATCTCTTTAAATTTAGAAGTTTTAAAAAAGCCTTTTTACAGGCGCTGAAACCGAAATGGGACTACGTGAAATCCTTTTATTCGATTATTGACCTCTTATCGGTTCTTTATATCTTCCAACCGTTGAGGTTGCTTAGAATCCTTGCCCTGCTTAGGTTATTTAGACTCGGTTTTTACAGGTTTATATTGGAGGGATTTATAGCGGTTTTTAAGGAGAATTTATCCCAGCTAATATTTCTTGTAATACTCTTTTCAATTTTTCTCGTCTTTATGTCCCTTTGGATTTTCACGGTCGAACACCGGCATAACCCTGGAATAAACAGCTTCTACGACGCGTTTTATTTCACCTTTATAACCCTAACAACCGTTGGATACGGGGATATAACCCCCCATACAAATTTGGGGCGTTTTGTGGTTATGTTAACCGTCGCCGGTGGGGTCGGTCTATTTTCCCTATTTACCGCTATTTTGAGTTCGGGCTTTATAGAATACTTTGAAAGGATACGCCGGGGAATGGTCGAGTTTAAAACCTTAAAAAACCATATAGTCATTTGCGGGTGGAACGAAACCGGGCGCTACATCATTAAGGAAATAAGAGAAAATCCAAAACTCTTTAAGAAACACATAATAGTTGTTACGGAAAACGAGAGCGAAACAATTCCCAAAGAGTGTTTCTTAAAGGTTGGAGACCCGACTAAGGAGGATACACTTATAGGCGTTAACGTCGCCGCCGCCGATATGGTAATCATTCTCGCCGAAAAAAAGGAGCTTTTAGACGAGGATACCATAGACGCTAGAAGTTCCCTAATAGCCCTTCTGGTGCGCTCTCTCGCGCCCAAAATATACATAATCGCCGAGTTTTTAAAAGAGGAAAACGCTAGGGCTGCTAAGAAGAGACGTTTGGCAAACAAAATTATCATTGCCGGCGAATACCTCGGAAAACTCATCGGTAAGTCGGTAATTCAACCCGAAAGTTTGGAGGTTTTGGAAGAACTCCTGGAGGAGTTGGATATTCAAGTAATCCACTTTGGGGAACTCTCGGAAAATCCCATGCGGGTGGAGGATATTCTAAAGAGGTTGGGATTTGTAAAAATTTTGGGAGTGTTCAAGGGGAAGAAATTGGTGCTCTCCCCTCCGTTGGATTTGGTCGTAAATCCGGAGGATAGGGTTATATTGCTTGACGAAGAAAAAGCCGTTTGATATAATTTTCCGTTTAGTGTTTATTAAAGGGTTTCTCATGAACCTAATTTCTTTAAAAAAATCCAACCAAGGGGGAAGTTATGACCAACGAATTTGAGAAGCTTCTCGAACAGTATCTCGGTAAAGAGGAAGAGGTTCAATTTCACCGCGGTCAAATTGTAAAGGGAACCGTTGTCGCCGAGGACGACAAAAATTACTACGTCGACATCGGTTACAAAATAGAGGCTATCCTCCCCAAAGAAGAGGTAACACAAGAGGGTAAAGAGCTAAAGGTGGGCGATGAGGTTGAAGCCGTATTGGTAAGGATAACCAACAGAATGCAACATCCCAGACTCTCGCTAAAACCCCTGAAACTGAAAAAACTCACCGAAGAGATAAAAGAGGCGGCGGGCACCGACAGAGTTTTTGAGGCACAGGTAGAAAAGGTTCTGGAAAAGAATAACAGGAAGATAGGTTATCTCATTTCCATAGGCGGTATAAAGGCACTCCTTCCCCTACAGGAGGCTAGCGGCGAGCTAAAGGCGGGAGATACCGTAAAGGTTGCCATTTTGGACGTAAAACAACGCGGCAAACAACTTAGAATCACCGCATCCCAAAAGAGATTGGAAGAACTCGAAAGGAAGAAGCTCATCGAAAAATACAAGAAGCAAATTAAAGAGGGTGACGTTGTCGAGGGTAAGGTTATAAAAATAGACCCCAACAAAGGTATAACCCTCCAGGTTAAAAAGGCTTTAAGAGGCTTTATACCCCTCCAAGAGCTGTCTTGGGGTAGGAATAGAAACCCCTACGATTACGCCGAGGTTGGCGAAAGACTGAAGGCTAAAGTTCTCGGATGGAGCAAAGATGACGCCTTCCTATATCTAAGCCTCAAACAGCTAAAACCCAACCCTTGGGAGAATATTGAGGAAAAATACAAGGTTGGAGAGAAATACCCCGCACGAGTGGTCGGTATGATAGATAAAGGGGTATTCGTCGAATTGGAAGAAGGGGTTGAGGCATACGTTCCCAAAACCGAAATAGCGTGGAATATAGTTCCCGAACATCCCAAGGAGTTGCTCGAAAAGGGTCAAAGGGTTGAGGTTGTTATCACCCGCTTGGATAAGGAAAAGAAACGTATAGGTGCCTCTATTAAGAAAGCCCAACCCAAACCTTGGGAGGCTTACTACGACCAATACCCCGCAGGTTCCGTTGTTAAGGGTAAGGTAGTCGCCATCGAAGGCAACAGGGTTATCGTTGAGTTGGCTCCCGGGGTAAAGGGTTTTGTCACCAAAGGAAACCTCAGCTGGTTCCCCGTTAAGAATATAGAGGATGTCGTTAAGGTCGGCGAGGAGAGGGAATTTAAGGTATTGGGTCTAAGCAGAGACCAAATAAGGTTGGGTATAAAACAGCTCGAACCCAACCCCTACGAGGAAATCAAGGAGAAATACGGCGAAGGTGTAACCGTAAAACTACCTGTGGTAGAGGTGGTTAAGGGCGGATACGTTCTAAAGTTCGAAAACGGTGTTGAGGCGTTTATGCCCAAACGCGAGGCTACCAAACGTCTAAAACCTGGCGAAGAGGTTGAGGTGAGAATCGTAACCGTAGACCCCGAAAAGCAGAGGGTTGTGGTTTCCATGAGGGAGCAGGCGGAAGCCGAAGAGAGAAAAGTCTTCGAAGAATTCGTTTCCCAAAAGGCTACCGCAACCGAGGGAGCGGGCTTTACCCTCGCGGATATACTCAAGGCAAAACTGGGCGGCAACCAGTAACGCTTCCCCCTTGGTTTCTTTCTTTACCATCCAATTGGCATCGTTGAAAATCGCTTCCCAAAGGTAATAAGCTAAAGCTATGCCCTTAACCCTACTTCTATGGGGTAGTCTACTAACCTCCATCTTTGTAATCGGCTCGTTTGTATACCTGATAGCAAAATACGCCTCGGTAACCGATTGGTCTATACTGGCAAATCTGGATTACAGGTATATCTTCGCAAGCTTTTTGCTTTTTTTCCTATATCACTCCTTCGACATGCTCCGCCTTAAGACCATAGCCGAGGGATTTAATATCGATTACCCCTACAGTTACGCCTACATAACGTCCTTTATCGCCACCTTCGGGGCTACGGTAACACCGGCGCATATAGGGGGCGAATTAATCATCTTCTACATGTTGAGACGCCTGGGGGCGAAAACCCACAAAATTTGGGGAACGATTTTATTTAAAACCGTTTCGGGGTTTGCGTTTTTTTTAATAGCGTTTCCCCTATTCGTCTGGTATACCCTATCCGACGAAAAAGTCCTAAAAAAGGTATCGGTTTTACTGCTCATCTTCGGGGTATTCTCAATCCTTTCCCTCCCGCTGGTGAAGTGGTTCAAAAAAATGGAGGGGAATAGTTCTATAAAAAAATCCCTTAAGCTGTACTGTTTGAGCCTAATCTATTTTTGGAGATACAAAAAGCGGGAATTTCTAAAGGCTTGTTTTTATTCGATAATGCTCTATTTGACATTTTTGAGCTTCGCCCCCGTTCTGTTAAAGGCTTTTCACATAAAATTCGACTGGTTGGAAATATATCTCCTACAGCTTCCCTTAGTTTACGCTATATTCAGCAGCCCAACACCGGGAGGTAGCGGTGTCGGCGAGTTGGGAGGGGCGGCTATATTTCAGGGACTGATACCACCCTCGGCGTTGGGACTTTTCGTTATCCTGTGGAGGTTTTTTTCCCAATATCTGGGTGCGACTATTGGAGGGTTCCTATTCACCTATACCGTTTACAGGGATATTCAAAAAAGGAAATACCTTAAAGGGGTTTAAAGTTCGAAGTCTTCCAACCTCTGGAGGGCGGAAAAGTAGACCTCCAAAGTTGAAACGATTTCGCCCAATACCTCCGAAAGTTCCCCGTAATCTATATCCCGCGGGGGGTCTCCCTCCAATACCTTTAACAGGTGATTTAATTTTTCCGAAAGGGGTTCGAAAAATACGGTTACCGTATCCAAGAACAGGGGATAGCGGTTCTCAAGGCGGTCGTAAAGTTCCTTTACGCTCTCCACCGTATCCCGCGCCACATTCAAAGCGCTTTTACGGATATCGTCCTGCAGGGTTGGATTGTTCAATCCTTCAAAAAGGGTTATACCACCCTGTAACAACATAACACTGCGGTTTAGCAGACTGTTTATAGCCTCTTCCGACGGACGGTGGGGAAGGTTTTTTACCACCGTTCGAAAGTTTAGTAGTTCTTCCTCCAAACGGGCTATTAGAAACGGAAGGGATAGCTCGGAAGGGAGGTTCATAATTACTTAAATTAGGTTATCTTTTCGAGATATTCCTTCAATTTTTTCAAATCCTCCTTAAAGGTTTTAGCCTCCCACATGTTGCGCAAAACGTAAGCGGGGTGATAGGTGAGAAAGAGTTTAGCTTTCGGATACAACGGGTTTGGATAGAAACGCCCCCTCATTCTGGTAATCCGAACCGTCTTTCCCAAAAAGGCTTCCGCCGCCGTTCCGCCCAAACAGCAAACAACCTTCGGTTGAACGATTTCCAACTCCTTTCGGAGGAATACGTTTAGACAAGCCTGCATCTCTTTGGGACGGGGTTTCCTATTTCCGGGCGGACGACATTTACAAACGTTTGTTATATATATCCTCTCACGCGGTAATCCTATCTCTTCCAATACCTTATTGAGGTATTGTCCCGCCCTACCGACAAAGGGTTTTCCCCTTTTATCCTCCTCCTCTCCCGGCGCTTCTCCCACGAACATAACCGGGCTGTTGGGGTCTCCGTCGTAAAACACTATTTGAGTTCTACTTTTACACAAATCGCACCTGCAACAGTTTTTATTTCTCTCGTAAAGTTCCTCCAAAAGGACAACCTTTTCCCTTTTTTCCTCTCCCTTTGGAGTGATTTCCTCGGATGCCCCTTTTAAAGGTTTGTTCTCCGCCTCCAATCGCCCGGGTTCACCGGTGTTTTTTTCGCCTTGGGGAAGTTCCCCCCCTTCCGAAGGTGTATAAAATTCTTCGAAACCCAACTCCTTCAGGAGTTCCAAAGTGGCTTTGAGCCTATTTTCCATTTAAGTGTTATAATAGGGTATCCTTGGATATTAAACCTTAAAAGGCAGGAGGTAAAACATGGCACTTCCCAAGGATACGGTTGAAAAGATTGTAAAGGAATATCAAAGGCACGATAAGGATACCGGTTCTCCCGAGGTTCAAATAGCAATTTTGACCGAAAAGATAAACCGCCTCACCGAACATATGAAAAAACACAAAAAAGACCTCCACTCCAGAAGGGGGCTAATCGCAATGGTTAACAAGAGGAGGAGACTCCTGGAATACCTAAAGGAAACCGACTACAACAAATACGTTGAAATTGTTAAAAAACTCGGTATCAGGGTTACCAAAACTACCGTATAAGTTTCCTTCCCCAATATCCTTTTCTCAAAATTATGTCCTCTATTTTGGATATCCTCTCCAAAAAGCCTTTTGCGGTTGTCGGTCACCGCGGTGCAAAGGGTGAATGCGCCGAAAATACCCTTCCCTGTTTGAACTACGCCCTGAAGGTCGGCGCCGACATAGTTGAGGTTGATGTAAGGGAGACAAAGGATGGAAAGCTTATCGTCCTCCACGACGAAACCTTCGAGAGGGTTGCGGGGGTAAATCTCTCACCCAAAGGGTTGACCTACGAAGAAATAAGGGAACGCATAAGGGTATTTGGAGAGTATAGCGTTCCAACCCTCGAAGAGGTTCTCGATTTGGTAAAAGACCGGGCGGGGTTGTTTGTGGAGATTAAGGAACCTCCAACGGTGGAAAAAGTCGTCCGCACCTTGGAAAGTTTTGGTTTAACCGATACCGTTGCGGTTATCTCCTTTTACGAAGAAGCCCTTAAAGGGGTAAGGGAATTAAATCCCAACCTCGTAACGGGATACATATACGTTAAACCCCAAGATGCGATAATTACTGCTAAAAGGGTTGGGGCGAAAATAATCCTCCCCAGATATCCGCTCGCCACCCCTAAGGCGGTGGCTTTCGCCCACAGACTAAAGCTCAAGGTTGTCCCCTGGGTGGTGAACGACGATAAAACCCTCGAAAGGGTTCTAAAGGCGAACCCCGACGGGATAGCGACCGATTATCCCTCCTGGTTGGTAAAGAGAAGGGAGGAACTGCTAAAGGAGGGACTTTAATTCCTCCACCAATTTGGGAAGTATTTCTGTAGCCGAACCCTTTAGGAAGTAATCCGCCATAGGGGTGAGGGGTGTTTCCTCCGTATTCACCTCTATCAACACACCTCCCCGCTTTTTGCAGACTTCGGGTAGGTAGGCGGCGGGGTAGACTACCGCCGAAGTGCCTACGGAAAGGCAAACTTTGGACTTCTCCGCTATTTGGAACGCCTTTTCCAGAGCCTCTTGGGGGAGACTTTCGCCAAACCAAACCACTCCGGGTCCCACTATTCCGCCGCAAACCCGGCATCGGGGGAGGTCTTCGTAGGTTAACCCCTCGAGGATTCTCTCCCTAAATTCCTCCTCCGAGAGGTTTTTCAAAAATTCCCTATCCGCCAGGGGGAAGAGTTTTTTAAAGTCCTCGTAGGGGTAGTATTGACCGCAGTAGCGGCATTTGCCGTCCCATATGTGCCCGTGAAGCTCTATAAACCGTTTTTGACCCGCTACGCGGTGAAGTCCGTCCACATTTTGGGTTATATGCCAAAATTGGGATAGCAAACTTTCCAATTCTGCGAGGGCGTAATGGGCGGGGTTGGGCTTGGCTTTCGCTATAAGGTGCATTCTCCACAGATACCACTTCCACACCTTCAGGGGGTCTTCCTCGAAAGCTTCGAAAGTAGCCAACTCCCTCGGGTCGTATTTGTTCCAAAGTCCGTCCTTTCCCCTAAAGGTGGGTATGCCGCTGGCGGCGGAAAGACCGGCTCCCGAGAGGGTAAAGGAGTATTCTCCCCTATAGAGGTTTAAAATTTCGGCAACTTTCCTTAAGGGTTCCATTAATTTTTGATTTAAATACCCCTTTCTGAATAAGGCTATAAAAGCACCCTCAAACGGAGGTTAATGTTTTATTCTGCAATGGGTAAAGTCTTGGAAAAAAAGACCCCTCAGGGGGATGAAATAAAGAAAACCAAGAAAGTTTTTATAAAAACCTTTGGCTGTCAGATGAACGTCAACGACAGCGAGAGGATAAAAGGCATTCTCAAAAATTTGGGATACGAGTTTACCAACGATTGGAAGGAAGCCGATTTGATACTTTTAAACACCTGCACCGTTAGGGAGAAACCCGACCGCAAGGTTTTGGCGCATATAGGCGAATACAAAAAGGTTAAGGAATTCAATCCGAATGCGAAAATAGGCGTTTGCGGTTGCCTGGCTCAAAGAATGGGTGAGGAGCTCGACCGCCGTGCCGGAGGCGTTATCGACATAATGTTTTCCTCCTACAACATCCACCACTTGCCCCAACTGCTCGAAAAAGCCGAAAGGGGGGAAAAGGCTATAGAAATACTTCCCGAACCGCCAAAGGACGAGTGGGAGATGTTCGAATACCCCACAATCAGGGAAAACCCCTACTGGGCTTATATCACCATAATGAAGGGGTGCGACAAGGATTGCACCTATTGCATAGTTCCCCAAACGAGGGGCAAAGAGCGGTCTAGACCCATTAGGAGTATCCTCCAGGAGATAAAAGACCTCGTTAAGGACGGGGTAAAGGAGATACACCTACTGGGGCAAAATGTGACCGCCTGGGGTAAGGATTTCGAAAATCCCATCCCCTTTAGCTACCTGCTATACAAGATTGCCGAAATCGATGGGGTTGAGAGAATACGCTTCACGACCGGTTACCCGACCGACCTAACCGACGACGTTATAAAGGCTATGGGAGAAATTCCGCAAATCGCCGACGCGCTTCACCTACCCTTCCAAAGCGGGAGCAACCGCATTTTGAAGTTGATGCACCGCTACTACACAAAGGAGGAATACCTCGAAAAGGTCTACAAGCTAAAGGAGGTCAAACCGAATATCGCCATGTCGGCGGACGTTATCGTCGGATTTCCCGGGGAGACGGAGGAGGATTTCCTCGAAACGCTCGATGTGTTGGAAAAGGTGAGGTTCGAACAGCTCTTTTCCTTCAAATACTCCCCCAGACCGGGAACGCCGGCGGCGGAATACCCCGATCAGGTTCCCGACGATGTTAAAACGGAAAGAATGCACCGCCTCCTGGAGGTTCAAAAGCGCATAATGAACGAGGAGGCTAAAAAATACGAGGGAAGGATAGTCTATCCCCTCTTTGAGCGCTACAGCGACGGAAAGCTCATAGGCAGAAGCTCCGAAAACAAGTGGGTTGAGGTTAAAACCGACCGCAAAGACCTGCTAGGAAAAATCGTTCCCGTAAAGGTGAACAGGGCTTCCGTTTACGTCCTCTACGGGGATATCGTGGAAAGTTGAGTTCCACTTTTCGGATTTTTCTTTCCCTTTAGAATCCTTTAAAAGGAGCGGTTTCAGCCGTGGGGTGATTTCCAACCCTATACCCGATGGTATAATTAATTTTTTCGGTTAAAACCATATAAGGGAGGTTGAAAAGGTGGCGAACACCAAGAGTGCAAAAAAGGCGGCAAGGCAGAACATAAGGAGGAGATTGAGGAATAGATATCACCTCTCGAGGATGAAAACCTACATCAGGAAGTTCCGCAGGATGGTCGAAGAGGGTCGCCTCGAAGAGGCTAAGCAGTTTCTCCCCGAGGTTCAAAAAATCATCATGCACACCTGGAGCAAGGGCGTTATAACCAAGAGGGAAGCCTCCCGTAGGGTTTCCAGGGTTTACACCCTTTTGAATAAGGCGCTCCAAGCCCAAAAAGAGGAGGGTTAATTTCCCCTTGCCTTTTTCGGTATTTGGGTCTATAATTTACCCCTTAGGGTAGTCGGGGGCGTAGCTCAGTGGGAGAGCGCCTGCATGGCATGCAGGAGGTCGTGGGTTCGAATCCCACCGCCTCCACTACCTCCCTCCTAAAATAATTCCACCTTATGGAGAAATCCCTCCTTATAGCGGTTTCCCTCAACGACGAGAATTTCCGCGAAAACTTTCAAAAGGCTAAAAATCTCGGCGCCGATGCGATTGAATACCGCATAGACGGTTTCAAAAACAGAGACCTAAACCACTGCGAGGAGGTTATAAACTTCGGTTCCTCCCTGGGGTTGAAGGGTATACTCACCGTCCGCGCAAAGTGGGAGGGTGGCATAGAAGAAGTCCCCAACAGGTTGAAATACTTTTACAAACTTACCCCTTTGGTGGACTTTGTGGATATAGAACTCCGCGCGGAGGAGTTTGAAAAGGATGAAGTCCGCCGTGTGGTGAGGAATAACGGCAAAAAACTCATAGTGTCCTATCACGACTTTGAAAAGACCCCTTGCGAGGAGGATATCGAAGAAATCTTCCGTGGTCGAAGAGGGGGCGGATATCGCAAAGGTTGCCTTTAAGGCAAACAGCTATGAAGATGTGGCACGCCTGCTGTGCGTAGCCGCGCGACAACCCATCCCGACGGTCGCCATAGCTATGGGGGATAAGGGAAAAATTTCCCGCGTAGCGGGGTTTGTATTCAATTCGATAATAACCTACTGCGCCCTGGAAAAGGCTTTCGCTCCGGGTCAGCTTACGGTTGCGGAGATGGTGGAGCTACGGAAGAAGTTTTATGGGGTTTAACTTTTCCCCCATGGGGGGTTTATATGTTTTACAGCAGTCCCACCTGCGTTTTTTTCACTTTAAACTAATCCCCTGCGATGTCGGTTGAGATAATTCTCGCCCCCCACGCCGGTTTCTGTTTCGGTGTAGAAAGGGCTATTGAGCTGGCGGAGGAGGCGGCTAAATATACAAAAGAGGGAAAAAAGGTTTACACCTTTGGACCCCTCATCCACAACCCCCAGGAGATAGGAAGGCTTAAAAACCTCGGTATCAACGTTTTGGAGAGTGAGGAGCAACTCGACGGCAACACCGTTTTAATACTGCGCTCCCACGGTATTCCGCCCCAAAAGGAGCGGGAGCTAAAGGCTAAGGGGGTGAAAATCATCGACGCGACCTGTCCCTACGTTAAGGCGGTTCACGAGGCGGCTCAACAGCTCGTGAGGGAAGGTTATTTCGTCGTTTTGGTGGGCGAAAAGAACCACCCCGAGGTTATCGGCACGTGGGGGTATCTCCAAGACGTAAACGGCGAGGGAATTATCGTAGAAAGGATAGAAGATTTGAAACCCGCCCTTAGCAAGACAAAGGTGGGGGTGATAGCCCAAACCACCCAAAACGAGCAGTTTTTCAAAGAGGTCGTCGGAGAGCTTGCCGTTTGGGTTAACGAGCTGAAGGTTATAAACACAATTTGCAACGCCACATCGGTTAGGCAGGAAGAGGTTAGGGAACTGGCTCCCAAAGTGGACGTGATGATAATCATCGGTGGGAAGAATAGCGGTAATACCACCCGCCTTTACAGGATAGCCAAATCGCTAAATCCCAACAGCCACCACATAGAAACCGAGGGGGAACTCAAGGAGGAGTGGTTTGAAAACGCAAAAAGGGTCGGCGTATCCGCCGGGGCATCCACCCCCAAGTGGATTATAGAGAGAGTGGTTAACCGCATTAGGGAGATAACCGAAGGCGTGAAAACCTAAACTTGATATTAAAAATCGGTTAACCTTTTCCGTTTTTTGTGCTATATTTTTTGCTTTGGAACGTCGGGGTTCCTTGGTAAGGCGGGCGCTCCGGGAAGCCTGCGCTGAAGGCGGGTAGCTCAGTTGGGAGAGCGCTGGCCTTACAAGCCGGAGGTCACGGGTTCGAGTCCCGTCCCGCCTACCATGTTATAATTAATTAAGGGAGGGCTGGAGCGGTAGTTCAGCCCGGTCAGAACGCCGGCCTGTCAAGCCGGAGGTCGCGGGTTCAAATCCCGTCCGCTCCGCCTCCCACCCATCAACCCAAAACCTCTATTAGAAACCTTCTAAAGCTATCCACCGCCGGGAGAAACCTCAGCTTGATATCGGTGTCGAGCTTGTAGAGAGACCTCAAGAGGTTTACAAGTCTTTTTTCGTCCCAAAGTTGGAGCCAATTCTTAAACTGCGCTACCTGAAAGGGGTAGTAAAGCCCTATCTCCCGCGCAAAGGTTTCCAATTTTTCGCCATTTTTGACCCTTTCGTGGGAGAGTAGCAATTTATTTGCCGTCGAAAGGATTAATCCCTGGAGTTGCAACACCAAGGCGGTTTGTTCGTAGGAGGTGAGACCCTCCAAGAGGTGTCTAAAAATCTTTAGGGACTCCGAAAGGTCTCCCGCGAAAAAGACCCTCTGAAGGTCGAAGGGTGTATAACTTCTACTGCCGAAGGTTAAAGCCTTTACCTCCTCGAGGGTTAACGCTTTCCTATCGGCGGCGTAAGTTATAAGCTTTTCGAGTTCGTTTTTTAGCATTACGAGGTCGGTAAAGTTTTCCAGCAGATATTCGACCACCTCTTTTGGGACTTCGATACCCTCCTTTTGAAACTTCTTCCTTATCAGGGCGGCTATTTGATTTCGGTTTAAACTTTTCGCGGTGAAAACGGCTTTCGCTACCCCTTTAAGGGTTTTGTAGGGTTCCCTATTCCAATCGGACTTTTTTAGGTCGGAGGTAATCGAAAACACCAAGAGGTTCGATATATCCCTTTGGAGCAACCTAACGAGTTTCTCCTTTTGTTTCTTCCTCAATTTGGAGAAGAACTTTTCAGCCTGCCAGAGGACGTTTATAGCCCTTCCCCCTCCCGAAAAGAGGGTTCTTTCCCCCATTAGCTCCACGAGTTTGTCTAGGTCTACATCCTCCCCGTGGTAGAGGTTGTAATTACCCACCTCCTTTTTGAGTTTTTGGAGGAAGAACTTGTGGAGGTATTCCTCGGCTCCGTAAACTACGACGATACCCTTTTGGAGGTCGAGCTTCTTTTTCGAAAGTTGGGTTATAGGAATCTCCTCTACCATCGGTAGGTCTTATTATTTAGTTTTCCCCATGGGGGAGAGGGATTGCCCTTTTTGCCAAATAGGGGAGGAACAAATCCTCTTTAAAAACGACCTCTGCTTTGCGATATTCGACAAATACCCCGTTAGTAGGGGACACATTTTGATAATCCCCTTTAGGCATTTCGCCTCCTACTTCGACGCCACAAGGGAGGAGAAGCTCGCCATTTTGGAGTTGATAGACCGCGCAAAGGAATTTCTCGATAGGGAGTTTAAACCGGACGGCTACAACATAGGCGTAAACGTGGGGAAGGCGGCGGGACAGACGATTATGCACCTCCACATACACGTAATTCCCCGCTACGCGGGGGACACCGAAGACCCAACGGGTGGGGTTAGAAACGTTATCCCCGAAAGGGGGAATTACAAAAGGTTTCTGCAAAAGGAGGGGGATTAATCCTTTTTATCCCCATTTTGGGATTTTTCCCGCTCCTCTTGGCGAACCTTTTCGACCAAATCCCTCAGGGCGTATTTGAGTTTATCCAAACCCTCACCGGTTAGGGCGCTTATTTCGAACACCGGAAGGTTGTACTTTTCCTTAAAGACCCTCTTTAGGTCTTCAAGGTATTTTTTGTCACTTAAGGCGTCTATTTTGTTTAAAACCACCACCTGGGGTTTTTCGAGGAGTTTCGGGGAATACCTGCGGAGTTCCTCCCTCAAGGTTTCGAACGCCTCTAAGGGGTCTCTCTCCCTAAAATCGCTCACATCGAGGACAAATGCCAAAACTTTAGTCCTCTCGATGTGTCTCAAAAATTCGTGTCCCAAACCTTTGCCCTTGTGCGCACCCTCTATAAGCCCGGGGATGTCGGCTATCACGTAGGAGCTAAAGTCGTCGAAACCGACCACCCCGAGGTTGGGCTTCCTCGTCGTGAAGGGGTAGGGTGCGACCTCCGCTTTGGCGTTTGATAGGCGGTTTATGAGGGTCGATTTACCGGCGTTGGGAAAGCCCACCAGACCGACGTCGGCTATCGATTTGAGCTCGAGAATAACCCATTTCTCTTCGCCCTTCTTACCTTTGGTGGCGAAGCGGGGCGCCTGGCGGGTCGGCGTGGCGAAGTGGGCGTTTCCCAATCCACCTTTGCCGCCGCGCGCTATAACCGCCCTCTGCCCGTCTTTGGTTAGGTCGGCGATGACCTCGCCGGTTTCGGCGTCCTTTACCACAGTTCCGACGGGAACCTCCACTACGAGGTCTTTGCCGTGCCTGCCATGCTTTTTCTTACCCCCTCCGGGCTTTCCGTTTTCAGCCCTAAGGTGTTTTTGAAATTTGAGGTCGTAGAGGGTGTGCTTATTTTTCGTGGCGACAAATATAACATCGCCCCCTTTGCCGCCGTCGCCACCGGCGGGTCCCCCCCGGGGGCGGAATTTCTCCCTCAAAAAGGCGACGGCTCCATCTCCGCCGTCACCGGCTTTGACGTAAAGCTTTACCTTATCCACAAATTCCATAGCAAGGAATAAAAAATTTTTTGCACCCCTCAACGGAGACAAGGGGGGAAACTCATAAGGTGGAACTCAAATATAGACATCCAAGTCGGGGTTTTCCAAAACAACAGCCCCTTTTGAGGGGTCAAAGTGCAGGGATATAGCCTTTAAAAGGACTCCCCTCTCCTTTGCCTCCTCTAGGAGTTTGCAAATCTCCTCATCCCCTTCGCAGTATGGTTTAAAACCCCTCACCTTCGGAAGGGCGCAGATAAAGAGAACCCCGCTTTTGTCGGCTATCTCTATCAGCTCCCTTAGGTGTTTCCTCCCCCTTTCGGTGGGGCAGTCGGGATACATTCCAAACCCCTCGGGGGA
>JYMV01022814.1_pt1 | contig 25038 bp, 20 predicted proteins | sample 338911 | NCBI WGS metagenome assembly JYMV01 (sample SAMN03354496, study PRJNA234377) | hydrothermal vent metagenome | biome: Deep sea; feature: Hydrothermal plumes at the Eastern Lau Spreading Center, Western Pacific Ocean; material: Seawater | place: Tonga | collected 2009 | depth 2000 m m
CGCGCAACTCCAGCTTCACCTACCGGGGTCAGTCGCATAATCTCAAGCAGGTCGCACAGGAACTAGGCGCTCGCTACATCGTGGAGGGCAGCGTGCGCAAGGGCGGCAACCGTGTGCGCATCACCGCGCAGCTCATTGACACCGATGAAGATCATCACCTCTGGTCGGAGAAGTGGGATCGCACTCTTGAGGACATTTTCGACGTGCAGGACGAGGTTTCCGAGGCAATTGCACGGAGGGTGGCCCCTTCGGTGACGGGGCACGAGCAGATCCGTCTGACCCGCAAGCGTCCGGAGAACCTCAGCGCGTGGGAGGAGTACCTGCAAGGCTTGAACTGCTACTACAACGAACGGAAGCGCACTGACTACGAAGACCCCGGACTTACGCAGGCACGCCAGCATTGGGAAAAGGCCATAGAGTTGGACCCGACCCTCTCGGATGCCTATGCCTACCTCGCGATTTTAGGCAGTATGGAATTAGTCCAACGCATCACAAAAGACCCAGAAAAAACTCTCGATGCCATACTAGATGATGGCCGCAAGGCCGAAACCCTGAACCCGGAAAATCCGCTGGCTCTCCTGGGCATTACCATTTCTTACTTCTTTCGCGGAAACCATCCCCGGTGCAGTTCAATCCCAGTTTTGCTTTAAGTTTCTATTGGCAGGGGTTAGTGCAAGTTCATATCGGAGAGTATCAACAAGGTGAAAGCTCCATCCTCAAGGCATTTGAACTCAGCCCGGCTGACCCGGAATTGATGCACTTTCATGGGTTGCTTTACTTTGCCTGCCTTGGACAGGAGAAGTATGAAGAGGCGCTTGAGGCAATTGACAAGGCGTTGCTTCGGCATCCGGACGTAGGACATCATTTGGGCTTTCGTGCAGCGGTGCTGGGTCATCTGGAACGAGGTTCTGAAGCAAAGGCGGCACTGGACCGCTACCTTACTCTGCGTCCCAACCTCAAGGTCCGTGACGACTACCGTCGCATCTTCGTCCCCAACTCTGCACTGGCGGACCCCATCATCGAAGGACTGGTCAAGGCGGGCTGGAATCCGGAGGAGTGAACACCAATCAGGCGCTATTGATGGTGGACACCTGTTGTTCCGGCAATGTCACTGGAACTGTGGCTCCTAGCTCTAATCACTTCTCACTGTAGTTTTGGGCTCCGGGAAACAGTGCAGCGAGATCCGGATTGTTCGTCTCTGATGCGTCAGGCAACGCTTGAAATCGGAAATGCAAGACACTTCTTGACTTAATTTATGAGCAATAATCCAGGAACAGATTCAAAATGTTTGTCGGCTGTAGCAATTGCGATTCCATTTTCCTTGGCCACAGCTGCTATCCACATGTCATTCGTTGGAATTGGTTTCCCGGCTTTTTTCAGGTCAAGAAAAATCTGGCTGTAATGGCTCGCAGTTTTTTCCGTGACGTCCACCACTTTAACCCGCGGTGAATCCAGAAATTCATTGAACAGTTTCAAATTTTGCTCAACCTTGGTTCCAAACCTGAAACCTGAAAGCAGTTCACCGATCACAATTGAACAAACGAGTATACTTTCCGCTTTCATTAATACTTCTGTCGCATAGTCGTTATTTTTCATGGCCAAACTGTAAATATTTGTGTCAATAACTACGGCGTTCATTTCCACAATTCAGCGTCTATGGATTGAAAATTCTTTTGCGTTTTCTCAAATGCTTCATATTCGTCTTCTGTCCACTTCCCGAAAAGAAAGTTTAAATCAGAGTATTGCCTGGTGTGAATCTTGTTTTTTTCCAGTCCAAGACTTTTCCGCAGAGAATTCAGGATCAATTGATTCACGCTGAGTGATTCACTTTTTGCGGTGCCTTTCAGTTTATTTTCAAGGTCTTTATCAACGCCCCTGATAGTTATTGCTTTCATTTTTTCTCCATTTGATATCATATTTAGCATCTTTATGACATCATAATATATAACCGTTCAATTTGTCAAACAATTCTTTCATAATAATCTCATTTCCCGACAGGACAGAGACATAAGTTGTTAACTTTCCCTTTAGCAGAGTGGACACAATCAATCGACAGTCACGAGTTTTATCGTGTCATTCCGAATGAATGTGTGGGATCTTATGAGATATCGTCACTTTTTCAGATCTCTCCCTTCGGCCGAGATGACATGCCGCAAACTATAATATCAGTATCTTAGGGGAATTCGTGACTCACTAGTTATTAAAAGCATCAACTATTAATAAACTCCTGCACGCAAAATGTAGTAAATCTGGACGATGCCGATGGGACGATTTTCCGGATCCGCGACAACAAGACAAGTGATGGAGTGTGTTTCCATGACATGCAGTGCTTTCGCGGCAAGTTCTTCCGGAGCAATTGTTTTTGGATCTGTGTGGGCAAATTTAAGCAAAGGTTTGTCAAGAAAAGACTGTTCGTCTTCAAGCAGCCGCATTAAATCTCCGGTGGTAAATACACCACTGATTTTTTCATTCTGATCGACTGCGACTACTATTCCGAGGTTTTTCCTGGAAAGAATATTCATTGCTTCCCGCATTAACATATTTTCGGGCACTACAGGCAATGTATCACCTGCCACCATAACATCCTTTATTCTGATTGTCAGTTTGCGTCCCAAACTACCCCCAGGATGAAACGTGGCAAAATCGTCCTCACGAAATTGCCGCTGCTCAAGCAAACACATTGCCAGAGCGTCTCCAAGAGCCAGTGTGGCGGTACTGCTTGCGGTGGGAGTCAGCCCCAGCGGACATGCTTCTTTTTCAACAGCAACACTCAAATGAACTGTGGCTGCCTGTGCCAGAGTCGAATCCGGTTGGCCGGTCATTGCAATCAGCGGGACACCAATCGCATGAATATGACCGATCATCTGCACAACTTCACTGGTTTCTCCGCTGTATGAGAATGCAATTACAACATCCTGTCTGGTGATGATTCCCAAATCGCCGTGAGAGCTTTCTCCCGCATGTAAAAAAAGCGAGGGGGTTCCGGTACTGGTAAGAGTGGCGGCAATTTTTTGAGCAATCAATCCGCTTTTGCCCATTCCGGCCAGGATTACTTTTCCCTGACAGGCAAAAAGCAAATTAACTGCTTCCTCAAATTCTGGGCCCAGACGTGCGATCAGTCCATCGAGTCCTGCAATTTCAATTTTTAGCGTATCACGTGCACGCTTCAACAAAGGTGACATTTTTGTCATCCGTATAAAATCCCCTGTTTGGTAAAATGCCGCATTGTTGCGGAGTCCCGCAAATCGCCGGCTTTGAGAATAACGGCATCTGTGTTGTGGTTTCCTTTTTTACTCGGTAGAGACCCGCCAACTGCTAAACGATAAGGAGGAATTACAGGTAATAAAAATGTTTTATCGCCTACCTCACATTTCAAAGGCGGAACAAAATCTCCTGTGTCTTCATCATAAACTTTCTTTCCGGAAGCCATGATAACTCCGCTCGCAATGACAGAGCCTTCACCTATGATTCCAGTTACTTCACACATCGCACCTATTTTGACGTGATCCTCAACAATCGATGCCAGGCGTCCAGCAGGCTCCAAAACTCCTTCAATTCCGGAACCTGCTCCAAACTTTACGTTTTTACCGATTTGAGCACATGACGCAACACGGGCTCCTCCGTCTATCATACAGCCTTCTCCGGCAATATAAGCTCCAATGTTGATAAAGGCCAGGTTCATGATTACGGTTTTTGGACCAATGTAGGCTCCGGTCCGCACAATGCAGCCCGGTGCATAACGAACTCCGCCGTTCACAAAATCATCTTCAGTATAATTCGCCGTTTTCAGCGGAATTTTGTCCCAGTATTTTCCTTCCATCCTTTCGTTGGCGTGTGTGCCAAAATAATTTAAAACACCGTCAATCGTATATGGTTGTGGTTCCCAAATTCCGTTGACTTTTTCTGCCGCCCTGACCTTTCCCTGACTTAACAACTCGATAAAAACCTCACATTCTGCGGCAGATGCTTTTTGTCCGGAAAGATTTGTCAGCAAATCCCTGCATGTGCTTTCCACAATTTCAATCCGCAGAGACTCTCTTTTTTTAAGGCCCAGCAGCAACTCCAGTTTCTGATGTTTTCCCGGATTTTTACGGGCGTCTTCTACATGTTCTCCAAAAAGCTTCAGCCCTTCTTTTGCTGCATCCAGGCTGATTTTGCCTTTTGCGTCTGCAATATGCTGGAAAACCTGAATCGAACCCTGCCGTCCCGAAATATTTGGGATGATGGAAACCAGTTCGTCACGTTCATTGTAAAGACGCAGCAGCACCGTTTTTTCTGTAGTGGGAATTGATTTCAGATTTTCTGAAAATAGTTTCATAGGCTTCCTTTCATTTTAAGTATCAGCATCATTGTAGATGAGAGTGTTTACAGTTAAACATGTTTCAGCGGAGGTTTTCCCAGCGGAAAAATATTAAAGCCGATTTCAAATAATTTTTTGTGATCAAGATGATTTCGTCCGTCAAAAATAAAAGCAGGTTTGACCATTTTGTTAAAAATCCTCTCGAAATCCAGCTCGCGGTATTCCGTCCACTGGGTGACAAGGGCAAGTGAATGTGCGCCTTCTGCAGCTTCGTAAACATCTTCGAAAAATTTCACATCGCCTTGCATTTCCTTCAGATCAATCCTGGCATTTTCCAAAGCTTTTGGATCATGCACCCTGACTTTTGCGTGTTCACCCAATAATTTTTCACAGAGCGGAATTGCGGGTGAATCCCGTGTATCTCCAGTATCCTGCTTAAAGGCAAAACCAAGCAGTGTAATTGTTTTTCCGGCCAAAGTATTGAATTGTTCATGGAGTATATTTTGAAAAAACCGGTCGGTTTGCCAGTCGTTGATGCGTACAACACTGTCCCAGTAATCTGCAACTTCCGGCAGACCGTAAAATTCGCAAAGATACGATAAATGCAGTATATCTTTGCGGAAACACGAACCTCCAAAACCGATGCTGGCCTCCAGGAATTTTGAGCCGATTCGCGTGTCCATTCCAATTGCTTTGGAAACTTCCGCAATATCTGCTTCAGTACGTTCACAAAGAGCTGAAATACTATTGATTGAAGAAATACGCTGTGCGAGCATAGCGTTGGCCACCAGTTTTGACAACTCACTGCTCCAGACATTGGTCAGCAGTATGCGTTCCCGTGGAACCCAGTGCGCGTATAATTCTGCCACCGTCTCTGCTGCTTTGTGTCCATTTTCATTTTCTTGGCCTCCAATCAAAACACGATCCGGAGTTGTTAAATCCTCAATTGCGGTTCCCTCTGCCAAAAATTCAGGATTTGAAACCACTGAAAATTGGGTCGAACTTTTTCCGGATTCAAGAATATGCGCCATCGCTTCTGCGGTACGCACCGGCAGTGTGCTTTTTTCGACAACAATAACTTTTGGCTTGCGGCAATTCTCTAAAATGTCACGTGCGGTTTTTTCCCAGAATTGCAAATCCGCTGCTTTTCCGGCACCTTCTCCAAACATTTTGGTGGGAGTGTTGACTGAAACGAAAATAATGTCTGCATCCGTGGTTGCTTCAGCAACATCGGTATGAAAAAACAAATTCCTTCCGCGTGCCTCCTGAACAACTTCGAGCAATCCCGGTTCATAAATCGGCAACTCGTCACTGTTCCAGCGGTCAATCCGCTCCTGGTTTATATCAACAACGGTTATTTTGTGTTCGGGACAATTTTTGGCGATCATCGCCATCGTCGGTCCTCCAACATAACCTGCACCGATACATAGAATATTACTCATTTATTTTGTTTATGTGTAAGTTAAAAAATTTTGTTCTCTTCATTCAGCAAAAAGCGCTGGCGCCAAATCATCCGGAATCGCCTGTCCAAGCAGGACAAAATTAGTCGCGGCAACATGACTCAAATTATTGTCGTAATCTTCACCAAACGGTTTAAGTTGATACTCGCCGCCATACAAAGGATCGTAAATTAAAAACGGTACTGGATTAAGTGAATGCTTTGTGCTCATTTCCAGTGTTCCGCTTTTATTTGTAATCAGCATTTGGTCAGCATTGCCGTGATCTGCTGTGACGACGAGAAGTCCATTCACTGCTTCGATGGCACGTACAATCTTGCCTAAAGCCGCATCTGCTGCTTCAACTGCATGAACCGCTGCCTGAAAATCACCGGTGTGTCCAACCATATCCGCATTTGCGAAATTTATCAAACCGTATTGATATTTTCCGGAACGGATAAATTCCACGGCTTTATTACTGATTTCTCCCGCTTTCATTCCCGGCTGCTCTGCAAAAGAAGGAATTTTATCTGAGGCAATCAAATGATAATTTTCCATCGACGCATCCAGCGGTTCACGATAACCTCCATTATAGAAAAAAGTAACGTGGGCGAATTTTTGTGTTTCTGTCAGTCGGAACTGCTTGAGGCCAATTTCCAGAATACGCTTGCCGAAAGGATCATCCACTTCCGGAGTTCCCGCTAGAAAATCCGGAGGAATTTCATTATCCTGATCGTACTGTGTCATTCCTGCAAACAGTATTTGAGGACGAGCACGTTCAAAATGCGGAAAATCTTTTGCCAGCATCGCCTCCGAAAATTCGCTTGCACGATCGCCGCGAAAGTTTGTAAAAATGAGCGCGTGCTGATTTTCGATTTTCCCGACAGCCTCTCCGTTACGGACAAGGACAAATCCCGGAATATCCTGATCTATGATCTCAGGATTGAGTTTCCGAAAATGTTCAATAGCACTCCGGATGGAAGGAAAGCGGTTTTCGGATTTTCCATGCACATGAATATTCCAACCAGCTTCCACTTTTTCCCAATTGTTGTCACGATCCATTGTCACAACTTCACGTCCGCCGCCGCTTGCAAAAGCATAATCGATTTCAGCACGTTGACTCTTTAATTCCGAAAACAGCTTTTCAAAAGGTTCCGTAAAATCCAGTGCGGATTGTACTCCAACGTCTCTTCCGTCAAGTAACGCGTGCAGATAACAGCGTCTTAACCCTGCCTGAAAAGCATGCCTAATTATTGCTTCCGTGTGATCAACGTGGCTGTGGATATTCCCGTTTGAAAGCAGTCCCAGCAGATGGAGCGGTGTATCATGCGTCACACAGTTTTGGATATGCCGACTTAAAACCGGATTTTCAAAAAACTCTCCGGATTGAATTAGTTTCTGAATCAGCGTTGGCCCCTGCTCCTTGATCATTCCTGCACCCATCGTCATGTGCCCAACTTCTGATCCGCCCAAATCCATATCGTTTGGCAAGCCGACATGAAGTCCGTGTGTCCAAAGCTGGGTGTATGGATAGTCATTTGTCAAGCGGCTCATCACAGGTGGTTTTGCCTGATAGATGGCGTTTGTCTCATCGGGTTCACCAATGCCCCAACCGTCCAAAACCACATGAATCAACGGGCCTCGTCCAGAAAAATGCTGTTGGAGGTTTTTTAGAGTAAGCATTTGATTTTGGTGAGTTTTCTTATTCAATCCGCAGAACACATTTTTCTGGTAAACGTTCGTAAAGAAAATCGAAGGCTTTTTCCAAATAAGTGGAATCTCGACATTCAAGAGTCAACTTTACGTCATAGTCAGATCCAGCTACTTTGGGATATGAACCCAGCATCAGTTCCGGAAATGCTTCCTGGGTTGCATCGAGTGACTCCGCGATTACACCTTCATCAGCCTTGAGATATATTTGTTTCAAAACAATCGGAGTTGTCCGGAAGCGTTCCTTGATGGCTGAAAAACGGATTTTCAAAAATTCCGGAATTCCCGGAAATACAAATATATTGCGAAACTGTAGTTGTGGACCCCGACCTTCGGCATATTCAATCAGTTCCGAACCTTCCGGAATCATCGCCATTCTGCGGTGTGCGGATGTCATTTTATCGCCGTGATAATTACGGATGACTTTCATGATCAGAGGTGATTCAAAAAGTTCTATCCCAAAACCATTGGCGATGGAGGCAACTGTAATATCATCATGAGTTGGACCGATACCACCACTGGTAAAAACCCAGGTGAAGCGTTCCGAAAAATCCACCACAGTCCGACCGATGATTTCCGGAATGTCCGGAATTGTGATAATTTGCTTGACCTCCACACCGAGAGGTCTCAATTCCTGACACAAATAAGGTGAATTTATATCCGTCACCTTTCCGGATAAAATTTCGTTTCCGATGATTATTATGCCTGCGGTTTTCAATTCCTTACTCCAACTGTATTTCAAAAAGAATGGCGGACATCAGGCCCGTAGTCTTGGTGGATAAAAAAGTCCATACTACTAATTTTCACAGTTATTGAGTGCGTTTGATGATGTGGTAGCCAAACTGAGTTTCGACTACTCCGCTCACCGCACCCAGTTCCAGGTTGAAAACGACCTGATCAAATTCCGGAACCATTTGTCCACGTGTGAAACGACCTAAATCACCACCTTTTGGTCCGGAAGGTCCGTCGGAATGTTGATGTGCCAATTCAGCAAAATCAATTCCGTTTTTAAGGTCCTTCAATATTTTTTCTGCCAATTTTTTGGCTTCTTTCCGGTTGCGTTTTTTGGTGGCACGCAGAGCGCCTTCGAAGGTTATTAGGATGTGACTCGCAGTTACCGCTTCTGAAGCAACACGTCGGAAAATCAAATATCCAAAGGCAGAATCGACAGGATCACTTATTTGTCCCACTTTTAATTTAAAAGCAGGTTTCAGGAAATCCGACAAATTCGGCTGTTTTGAGGATAAAAGCGGCAACTTGGTTTGTTGTGGTAAATCCGAAAACCGGTTGATTAAATCAGCAAAAACAACCCCTTTTCGCCGAGCTAAATCTGTCAGTTTTTCTGCAACTTTTTTTGCACCGGGCTTATCGTAGTATATATTTTGTTTAGCTGTCCGGGCTCCTTTGTAAGTCACTACCAGCATTTCAACACTCACTTCATCTGCATCTGTCTGTCCTGAATTTAGAATTTTTGCCGGATCTAGTTTTGCAGTTGTTGCGGGAATTACTTTTTTGTTTTTTTCAGCAAGTTCTTTGTTACGTTCTGCAATCAGTTTTTCTGCAGTTTCCGGATCAAACGATTTGGCAGATTCACCTTTACGGATGATTGTCACGGTCTGAATCAAATCCCCTTTTTCAATGGCATTGACCACATTCATCCCTTCAACAACTTCACCAAAAACCGAATGTTTATTGTCAAGATGCGGTGTTGGGACATGTGTAATAAAAAACTGACTGCCGTTTGTGTTTGCGCCGGCGTTGGCCATGGAAAGAATTCCGGGTTTGTTGTGTTTTAGCTCCGGATGAAATTCGTCCGTAAACGTATAACCGGGCCCACCCGAACCTGTTCCGAGAGGATCTCCACCTTGAATCATAAAATCCTTGATCACCCGGTGGAAACTCAAACCGTCGAAATATCGTGCCTTTTTGGTTTTGCCGCTTACAGGATCTTTCCACTCTTTTGTTCCTTCAGAAAGTCCGACAAAATTGGACACGGTCACCGGCACACGTAGGTAAAAAAGCCGCAGCATAATTTCACCTTTTGAGGTTTTCATTTGTGCGTACAATCCATCCGTAAGCGTTCCTGCCCAAACTGTTCCTGAAATTAGAAATGCTGTAAAAAGAAAAAACAGCAACTTTGAGATTTTATTGGAAAAACAAGTTTTACCTGAATGTAAATAACTCATGAAAATTCTGATCAGGGTCATGCTAAAAAATTTTTGAAACTATGATTTAAAACAATTAAATGATAAAAAGTTATTGTTTGAGACTAGCTTTTTGTGTTGATGCTCTCAAGTTATTTGTGAAATCAACTCTATGCATCTTTCGATTGTCGCGCTTGAAATCCACCAATTTTTAAAATCAAGAGGAGTTCTCCAACAAAAACTCAACTGCGTCCCATAAATCAGCTTTCCAATAATCCGGCTCCGCGGACGCCTTTCCGTCCTGACCGGCATGTCCGGTACGTACTCCGATAGAGCATGTTCCCCATTTCGCTGCTGCCGCAAAATCACCGATCGAGTCTCCAATTAAAACTGATTCCGCCGCAGAAAATCCATGTTCCGCTGCAGCCTGTTCGAGCAGTAAGGTTCCAGGTTTACGGCAAGCGCACGGCTTAGGTTCTTTTCTTCGCTGACCATTTTTCCAGTCAGGATGATGCGGACAATAATATTGTCCGTCAATATGCGCTCCGGATTTTTCCAGTTCGGACCCCATTTTTGCAGTTATAGTTTGAAAGACGGTCTCACTCAAATCACCTCTGGCAAACGCTGCCTGATTCGTAATCACGAAACACTGCCAGCCCTTAGCATTAAGACGGGCCACAGCAGCGGCGCTTTTCGGAATCATCACAAACTGCTCCGGAGTCAGTATCGGTCCCGGCTCCTGATTGATTACACCGTCACGGTCCAAAAGGATGACACGTAATTTTTTTGCAGTATACTTTAGCATTGATTTGATTCCATTCAGAGTGTCCAAACGTTGGTTTGGCTATTTTTCCGAAGCATTAGCTAACTCCCGCACTGCATCAAAGAACTGAGGCCACTTTCGTTGCTGTTCTTCAAAAAGAAGCGCGAATTCTTCTACTCGACTTTGGTAACGCTGCACACCAAGCAAATGAGTGTTGTTCAGTTTTTGTTTAAACCAGTTGTCATAGGAAAGTACTTGAAATTCATTTTTTTGACTGTCATAATTTTCTCGCAATTTATAAAACAATTCCTCTTTTTTTTGCAGCTTTACTTCATCCGAAATTTCTGCTGCAAAGATGATTTTCATTTTATCAAAAGTTGTGTTAATCATTTGCCGGAACAGACGACGATCTTTTACGGCACTTAAATACCACTGATAAATTTTTTCCCTGTTACCCTTAAACAGATCGGTATTTTCAGAGTGAATCAGATATTGCCGCAAACCCTCCTGTTCTACAAAAACCGCAAAAGATTCATTGAAGGCCGTGTCGTTGTTAACATAAACAACTTGGTGAGCCATTTCGTGAATCAAGGCCGCAATCAATTCTGCATCACGCTGGAGCAGAAAAGTACTGAGTACGGGATCCGAAAAATAATTCGGCAGCCAGGGTTTGTTGAGCCAGCCAAGTGTAGAGTAGGCGGTAACCGGTTCTACCGAAACATCAAGCTCCTGCTGCTTCATTTCTGCAGCGTATGAGTGGGCATCGTTCTCATCAAAGTAGCCGCGGTATTCCTGACAGCCTGCAAACCAGTAACACCATTGATATGCTTTCAATTCAAGAGGGGGTGCCGCCGTTACTACCATCGTCACATAAGGACGCCCCAGGTCAACATAACCGGTGTAGCCTTCATTATCCGGAAGAGCCATTTCCACAATTACGAAAGTCCTGACACTTTCCACCAGTTTCAGTTTTTGTTTTAATTCCGGAGATGTTTCAGGAGAATTCAGCAACTCACGAATATCCTGCTTGCGGTTCAGCAGGTCGAGGTGTCCGGAAGCGGCCTGCCAATAAAATCCCAGGTCTGAGCAGCCGCTTAAGATAAATACTGCTCCAAGAGATAATAGTAAAACGGTCCAGGCACGCACAGCTAAATTATTTTAATGGGAAATTAGTTCAGGAATTTTATAAATTCGGATGCAGGTTTCAAAATTCCGGCATGTTTATTCAACAGTTTGTCATCTGCGTCGAGAATCACGTACAAGGGAAGGGCGACGGTTTTGAAGCGTTTGATTTGCATTTGTTGGTTCTCTACTGCTTTTTCACCTCCATCAGTGTAAAGCTGAAGCAATACAAAATTCTGTTGAAAACGGTCCATCACGTCCGGATGGGAAAAAATGTTTTTTTCCATCCAGCGGCAGTTAACGCATGTGTATCCGGTAAAGTCAATAAACACCCGTTTGTTTGCTGCTTTTGCCTGTTTTAAGGCCACAGACAAATCGTTTTGCCAGGGCAAAGAAAACGCTTTAATTTCTCCTGAACTTCCAGAACTTGCTGTATAACCAGGTCTGGTTTCTGAAAATGTTTGCAGCACCGGCGGTAAGTAGGTATCTACCCACGGGTTGAGTGGCACGCCAACCAATCCTCGCACCAGATAAATTCCCAACATGGCAAAAAGGAAAGCAGTGGCAAATCCGGTACCTCCTGTTTTTTCAACACGAACATGATGTATTTTTACAGCACCTAATAAAAACAGTGCCCCAATTACGCAAAGTACAACCCACGCCGCCAAAACAAAATCTCTATCAATCACACCCAGCTGCCAAACTAAATCTGAGTTGCTGAAAAATTTGAAAGCCGCTGCCAGTTCAAGTAAACCCAAAATGATTTTCAGGTGCTGCATCCAGTTTCCAGACTTGGATTGCATCGACTGGATAAGACGCGGAAAAATTCCCAGCAAGAAAAAAGGGAAAGCAAAAATAGTTGAGAAAACTAACATTCCCACAATGGGCCAAAACCACATTCCCTGAGAAGCGGCAATCAACATGGTTCCAACAAATTGTACGGTACAAGTGAAAGAAGTCAGTGTGAAGGCAAGTCCCATTGCCAGTACCCCCGCCGTTCCACTCAAATGTCTTGACCAGCGATCCGCAATATTTCCCAATCCACCCGGTGCATTCAATTGTATAAAACCCATCAGGCTGAAAGCAAAAAGAGTGAACATTGCGCCAATCGCCAAATTGACCCAGCCATTTGTGGCAAACTGCACCGCACCCGCTGCCCCCAAAACCATAGAAAGCAACATGCCTGTAACCGTGTAGGTTCCCACGATTCCCGCGCCAAAAAGGGCAGCCAGTCGTAATGTTTCTCTGGCGTTTGCATCACCCTGTTTTGTGAAAAAAGCGACTGTGACCGGAATCATCGGAAAAACACAGGGTGTCAGCAAAGCCAATAATCCTGCAATGACCGCCAGTCCAATAAAACTCCAAAAACCTTCCTTGAGTGCATCTTCAATTTCAGAAATCTCTTCCGGAGGATTATCAACCGCAAACTGTGGAATTTTAAATTCAGCACGGACGATTCCTGTACCAAGTGGAATTTGGAGGGAAAACTGCTCAGTTTTTGGAGGAAGGCAAACACGGTCGCTGCACGCTTGATAACTTAGATTTCCATTGTAGCTTAAAACATTACCACCGCTTAACTCTTCAGGAATTTGTATGTTTTGGAATAAAGTAACTTTCTCTTCGTGAAAGCTCAACACCATATCCAGGACTGGATCCGGAGCCGTTATAGGATTGCTTTCGTAAACTGGGCCGATTAATAGCAGCGACTCATCTTTGATCGTCAATGTGGTGGGAATTGGAGCGAAATCACCATCACCCGGAATCACGGAAAAAACGTGCCAGCCCTGCTGAATTTGCAAATCCAAAATAAGACGGGCATGTTCTCCCGGACGAGGTTTCTCAGGTTCGAGCATTACCTGAAAAGAAACAACGTTTTCAGGAATTTCAAAGTCATCATCAAACTGAGCAATCGCGGTGGTTAGCAACCAGGGGGTGAACAGCAAAATCAAAAACATTATCTGCCCCAGCAAAAGCATTGATTTGCCTGGACTTGATTTAGCTCGATTAAAGGGGGGCATGATTTGTGGGTTTTTGGAGTTGGCTTTAAATTGCGCAGCTAAGGCAAGTAAAAAAGACAGTAGGGAAAATCTGCTGAAACTGCTGCCAAAACTTTTTGAACTTAGCATCAGGATAAATTAAGCATCGCTTACTCGTCAGTTCCTACGAGTATCGGCTCCATACGCATTGCAGGGCTGCCATTCCTTACCCAAAGGCGTACCCGTTCGACAGTCACGCCGTTCGGCTTTGTGATACTGGAAAGTTCTTCCGCATAAATAATGTCTTCTGACCTGAATTCAAAAACGTCACCCCGGGATTCCAGCGGACTCGACAGCAACAAAAGCATTTTCGGATTGTAGTGTGGACGCAGCGCACCACAAAATGGAGTTGATTCCTGCTCCAAAGTATCGGAACGTCCGCTCCGCTTTTGTATTTCGTAATACTTTCCTTCTTCAAGTAACTTGACAAAGCTCATACTAACCTCAAAGAACGCTTATAAATTTTCCGGACGCAATTGACGTAATACCTTTCCGGCCTGCCACATTTCCTGATTGCTGACTTCCTCAAGTTCGATTTCCAGTTTTTCCCGGTAATCCGCTTGAGAGTTTGAATCAATGGATACTTTCGCCTCAGTTCCATCCAGTACACTTTGGTAACACTTTTCAACCACAGGTTTTATTGCATCCCGAAAACGCGGTGCCCAATCGAGCGCACCACGTTGAGCAGTTGTCGAGCAGTTGGCATACATCCAATCCATGCCTTTTTCCGCCACCAAAGGATAAAGACTCTGCAGGGCTTCTTCTATTGTTTCATTATAGGCTTCTGAAGGTGAATGTCCATGTTCACGCAAGACTTCATATTGCGCGAGAAATGCTCCTTGAAGCAGTCCCATCAAAACACAACGTTCACCTGTGAGATCGCTGTGAACTTCATTTTCAAAGGTAGTTTCAAAAAGGTGTCCGGAACCAATTGCGAATGCTGTGGAAATACACCTTTCACGGGCACGTCCGGTGTAATCCTGATGAATCGCATAAGAAGCATTTATTCCGCGTCCTGCCTGAAAATGTGTGCGTACAGTCAGTCCGCTTCCTTTTGGTGCAACCAAAATTACATCAACATTTTCTGGTGGAATAATGTTTGTATCCTGTTTAAATACGATGCCGAAACCATGTGAGAAATAGAGGGCGTCGCCATCATTTAAACTTGCTTTAACCATCGGCCAGGCAGAAATTTGTCCGGCATCTGAAAGCAAATATTGTAGAATGGTCCCACGCTTAGCGGCCTCTTCCGTTTCAAAAAGCGTTTCACCTTCAATCCAACCTTCCGCCAGAGCTTTGTCCCAGCTTCGGCCTTTACGCAGTCCCAAAATAACCTTAAAACCCTGATCCCGCATATTCAATCCCTGCCCTCGACCCTGAGGTCCATAACCCAAAATTGCTGTAACTTCATTTCCCAGAATGTTTTTGCATTCTTCTATCGGATAGTCCGAGCGTTCGACAATGGTTTCCTTTATCCCGTTAATTTCTATGTCCTTCATTCTTTCTCCAGTTAATAAATATTTTTTTGTTTACAAACGATCTGCTTCAACAAATTCTCACCTACACTATGCCGAATAAAACCGTAAATGTCAATTCAATCAGCTATTTTACGAGCAAAACAAACTGCTAATTTAGGCTTTTTCAGACTGCTTGTACTTTTTCAGAAGAGGGTGTCGACAGGGAAACCAGCGAGACTTCTGATTCATCTGCGGAAAATTTTACTGCACCATAATCTTTTGAATCGTCAGTCAGTTCAGTGAGTCGGTGCAGTATTTCTTCACCCGTTGCTGGAAGATTCAGTCGAGGAATCACGTCATTTCTTACACATGATAAAGCATGCTTGACCGCAATCCAGACGGACAAACAAAGCATCAGCGGAGGTTCACCAACCGCTTTGCTGCGGCGGACGTTGATTTGATGTTGCTGATTTTCGATGGTATCTACATTGAAAATTTCCGGAAGATCCTGGATATTTGGAATTTTGTAGGTCGTCGGCGAATAAGACAAGAGCTTACCTTTGTCAGTATAACGCAGCTCTTCGTTTGTTACCCAACCCACTCCCTGAATAAAACCTCCGACAATTTGCCCTTTGTCAATTCCCGGATTGATTGATTCACCAATATCAAGCAGCAAATCTGAACGCTCGAGCTTGAGATGTCCAGTAAAACGGTCAATGAGTACTTCGGAAACGGCCGCACCGGTCGTGTAATAAAAAAATGGTTCGCCTTTCTCTGTATCACGATTGAAATTAATTTCAGGCGTCGCATAAAAACCTCTCTCTCCCATACTTACTCTTTCCATAAAAGCCAGTTTTACCAGTTCCTGGAAAGTGATTTTATTTTCCGGAAAGCGAACCTTACACCGATCATCATAAATTGTTCCGTTTTCAAAAATAATATGTTCCGGAGATGGATCAAAATCACTATCAGGAGACAACAAATAACGACTCGCAAACTCAGTCAAATTCTTCCTGATTTTCCGGCATGCGTTTACCGCAGCCATTCCATTCAAGTCGGTACCCGCGGAAGCGGCGGTCGGTGGCGTGTTGTTGTTTTTCTCCGTGGAGGTAATCATCATCCGCACATCTTCATAGGATATGGTGAATTCATCAGCCACTAACTGCCTTATTTTGGTATTCAGTCCCTGCCCCATTTCCGTGCCTCCGCTAGAAACCTGCACCGTACCGTCTCTGAAAACATTTACCAGCGCATTTCCCTGATTGAGAAATTTGGTGGTAAAGGAAATTCCAAACTTCATCGGTGTTAAAGCAAGTCCACGCAGATGAGTGGTTGACTGTCGGTTAAACTCTTCGACCTCTTTCAAACGCTGCCGATATCCTGATGTATCAGCCAGTTGATCAATGATTTCCGGAAGAAGATGATTCCGCACAACCTGTCCATATGGAGTGACATTGCGTTCAGCATGAGCATAACAATTGAGACGCCGAATCTCCAAAGCGTCTTTTTTCAAAACAAGGGCGATTTCCTGAATCATGTTTTCAATATTCGCCATTCCCTGCGGACCTCCGAATCCACGAAATGCTGTATTGGGCGGAAAGTTTGTTTTGCAGATAGTTCCCTTAAAAATCAGGTTCGGAATGAAATAGGCGTTGTCCGCATGGAATAACGTGCGCTCCAGGATTGCGGTTGACAAGTCAGCACAAGCTCCGCCGTTGGAGTAAATATCCAAGCTTACTCCGGTAATCTTTCCTTCTGCTGTGAACGCGGCTTTGTAATGAATTTTGTACGGATGCCTTTTACCGGTGGAACTCATATCGTCGTCTTTGGTGTAAGCTACCCGAGCCGGTCGCTTGGTTTTTGCGGCCACCAATGCCGCCATGACTGCCGGGATTACTGCCTGGGTTTCCTTGCCGCCAAAAGCGCCGCCCATGCGTTTGCATACACTAACCACTTCGTGAAATCCCAATCCTAAAGCCTCAGCGACAACTTCCTGAATTTCGGTTGGATTCTGGCTTGAAGAATGAACATGAATCTCGCCGTGCTCTCCCGGCCAGGCGATTGCGGCTTGAGATTCCAAATAAAATTGTTCCTGACCATTGCAGACAAATGTTCCTTGCAAAGTGTGTTCTGCCGCGTTCCAGGCTTTTTCAAAATCACCCTGTTTAAATTCACGGGTAACGCCTAAAAATTGTTTTGCCGCAAGCGCCTCGTCGATTGTTAAAACCGGAACCAGTTCTTCGATTTCGAGTTGCAGCCTTTTTTTGGCGTGTAGAATCGCTTTCCGGGACTCACCCGCGATAATCGCGATTGGCTGTCCTACGTATTCCACAACACCTTCTGCCAAAAAGTGTTCATCCTGAATAACCGGTCCATAAAGATTATGTCCTGGAATATCCGCACAGGTAAAAACTCCTGCAATACCATCCAGTTGAGCAAGTTCATCGGAATTTAAACTCACAATTTTTCCGTGCGCAACAGGACTTGCGATAAAATCTACGATCAATTCGTTTTTTGCGAACGGCAAATCATCCACAAACAAAGCCTCACCTGTTACATGACCTACCGCAGAATCGTGTGGTACCTGTTTTCCAACAACTTTCATGGGGTCTCTTTTTTGTTTAGTCGAACTTTCAATAAAATCACGTTTCGGTATATTTCGTGCCGACGTGATATCATCCGCAAACAAATCTTCACCGTCCACACTGTCCCGTTCTGAGTCATACGAAACCTGTTTCCCATTCACCTTCATGCCACCTCTTTATTGTCCTGCGTGTCACAACATTCATGAAAAAACTTCATCAAAATGTTTTCCGCCAACTGCGACCGATAATCCGAAGATGAGCGGACATCTGAAATTGGACTGATTTCCTCACGAGCCAATTTCCCTGCTTCCTTGAAAATTGCCGGCACCATCGGTTTACCCTGCAAAAACCTTTCTGTGTTTGGCAAACGCAGAACAACCGGACCCACTCCGCCAAAAGCTAGACGCGTTTTTAGTATTTTTCCATTTTTCAACTTCAGCAAAATTCCGGCGGTAAAAGTTGAAATATCCAAGTCTTTGCGTTTGGAAACTTTATAGAGTTTCAGTACATCCTCCACTTCAGGCAGATTCCAGCGAATTCTCGTAATCAGTTCCTCCGGTTTCATTTCAGTTTTTTTATAACCTTGATAAAACTGATTGATCCTGACCCAGCGTTTTCCCACCGATGCATCCGGTTGTGATCTGCTCAATTCTATTTCCGCGTCAATTACATAAAGGAAAGGGAGGGAGTCCGCAATCGGCGACGCATTTGCGATGTTCCCGGCCAGTGTTGCAGCGTTCTTGATTTGTCGTGAGGCAAAAATTGAGATGATTTCTGCAAGCTGAGGAAGGTGCTGTTGACAATATTCTCCCAGTTTTGTCCAAGTCACTCCGGCTCCAACTGTTACGGTTTTATTTTCAATCTCAAGAATTTCCAATCCAGTCAAATGCGTCAGGCTCATTATGCAATTTGGCTCAATACGCTCTTTGTTCATCTGAACCGAAATATCTGTTCCGCCGGCAACAATGGTCACATGCTGATTTTTTTGCTTAAATTCAAGAGCTTCTTCCAAAGTCGCAGGCACAAAAAACTGTACTTGTTGAACTGCACCATTCCATTTTTCCTCATACTCACAAAATACTGGTTCAGCAAGTTGTTCCGTAAAATCTGCAAGCATTTCCTCAGTAGCGAAACGTTTCGAAACTCTGGGAATGGCTTGCTGTTTCAGAGACAAGCCTGCATCGATTATTTGTTCATAGCCGGTACAGCGACACAAATTTCCGGTTAAGCCCTCCTGTATGGAATGCCTCGTCAGGGTTTCCTTTGTTTCAAGCATCGCTACCAGCGCCATCACAAATCCCGGTGTACAATATCCACATTGTGATCCAAACGCGTCAACCATCGCTTTTTGTACGGGATGTATTTTTTGTCCCTCGTCCTTCAAGCCTTCCACTGTAATGACGTGAGCACAATCCAGTTGAAACAGGTATTGAATACAGCTATCAATTCCCTCATAGTGCAACTCAGAATTCCGGACACGTCCGATGAGTACGGTACAGGAACCGCAGTCACCCTCTGCGCAAACTACTTTGGTGCCGACCAAACCTAAATCACATCGTAAAAAATCCGATAGTGATTGAAAACCGCGCACCCCGGAAATTTGGTAGCGCCGACCATTTACATAAATTAGCAGGTAGTCACGCATTTTAACTTTTCCCTGAATAATGTTCCGTGCCGTTTTTGTTCATCCCAGTCATCATCTGTCCAATCAAACTTACTGAGGCTTCCTTTTGCGAAAGAATGCCGACTATGCGTCCGTCAAAAATCACGGCGATCCGGTCGGCGACCGCCAGCAATTCGTCCAAATCCTCAGAAATCCACAGCACCGCTAAACCGCAATCCCGTGCCTGACAAATTTGGTTCCGGATGAAACTGGTTGCGTGAATATCCAAACCGCGAGTAGGTTGAGAAGCCAGCAGTAAACTCAGTGGCCGCGAAATTTCCCTAGCAAGAATTACTTTCTGCATGTTTCCTCCGGAAAGCAGTCCAACCTGAGTTTTTGCTGAAGGTGCGCGAATGTCAAACTCCTGCATTTTCTCTTGACCATAATCGAAGATATTTGAAAGCTTGAGGAGTTGTTTCGAACAAAACTCCGGATTGCGAAAATCCCGCAGCAGGAAATTATAAGCAATTGACATTCCGGAAGAAACTCCATACTTCTTGCGATCCTCCGGAATATAGCCGACTCCGCGGTCAATCATTTCGTTCACAGTAGGATTTTTCAAAGACACATCTTCAAACTGAAACGTACCCTGAGTATGAGGACGCAAACCGCTCAAAACGTCAGTCAATTCCGGTTGACCATTTCCGGAAACTCCGGCCATACCTAATATCTCTCCGGACCGTATTTCCAGCGAAATTCCCTTCAAAGCCGGATGTCCCAAATCATTCGCCGCATGAATTTCTTTTAGGGCTATAGTCAACTTTCCGGACGTTTGCTTTTGCTGATGCGAATCTGAACTGACTTCATCCCTTTCTTCAATTACTGTTTTACGCAGAAATTCAGAAACTTTAATTAAGTCCTTAGCTTCCAAATTACCGATCATCAAATCAGCCAACTCTTCCGGATTTGTTTCATCTCTCCGCAAAGTTGCCATCACCTTTCCACGACTCAAAACGGTAATTCGATGCGAGAGCGCCATCACTTCTTTCATTTTATGCGTGATAAAAATGATGGAATGTTTTTCATCCGTCATGCGCTGCATAATTTCATACAAGGCTTCCGATTCCCGTGGAGTCAAAACTGCTGTGGGCTCGTCCAGAATCAAAATGCGCGCGCCTCTAAACAGCACTTTGACAATTTCAACACGTTGCTGTTCGCCTACAGAAAGCTCCTGAATTTTCTTTTCCGGATCTACAAACAAATCATAGCGCTCACTGATTTCCCTGATTTGCTGATGGACCTCTTTCAAATTAAGTCCTACAACTCCGGGCATTCCAAGGATAATATTTTCTGCAACAGTATGGTTCCTTACCAGCATAAAGTGCTGAAAAACCATGCCGATACTTTTCTCAATCGCCTGACGTGGATTGGTGAAATTTACCTGTTCGCCAAAGACTCGCATCTCTCCGGCATCTGCGGGATAAAGTCCGGCTATCATGTTCATCAAGGTTGATTTACCGGCGCCATTTTCACCAAGAATTGTATGAATCTCTCCCTCACGCAAATTAAAATCAACCGAATCATTTGCGACAATTCCAGGGAATTTTTTTGTAATTCCTCTCAATTCCAGAGATAGTTGCTGCGGTTGTTGCAGAGTTTCCATTTCAGTTGAGTTCATTTTATACAATCAGTGAAGTAGTGGAATCCATATTTTTTGGATACCTGAACGAAGAAAAACTTTCTGCTTAAGCGTAATACTAGCCCTTTTCTTGAGTAAACGGCAAGTTTTTTTAGCGATTAAATAATGAAATTAAGGAAGGGTTTTTGGAGGATCAAAGTGAGATCCGGCAGCCACCTTTAAGCAGAAAAGAACTTTTAAGCTGAGCCGCCGTTTTGGATTAAACCCAGCACCGTTTTTGGAACTTGATTAGCCTGTGCGATCATTGCAGTGCTTGCCTGCAGCATGATTTGATCTTTAGTGAGATTCGACATTTCAGCGGCCATATCTGAATCCCGGAGAGTCGATTCTGCCTGAGTGATATTTTCTTCCGCGATTTTGAGGCTGATCAGGTTACTCTCCAGCGTATTTTTTTGAAATGAACCCAATTCCCCGCGGTAAACAGAGATTTGATCAATAACCTGCCCGACAATTATTGCCGCGTCTTTTGCACCCTGTGGCGTTTTTACATCAATGTCAGCAAGACTCTGGAAACCGCTCTTGTTTTTTATTCCGTTACCCATGAGACTGGTACGGACGTTTGCAAAAGAGAATGCGGAGTTTGAATTTTTATCCAGCCCAACCTGAAATTCTTTTGACAGCTGAGAAACATGTACATAACCTTCAATTTTAGGATTATTCGGTCCACCGACAATGTCTTCGTTTTTTTGCTCAATCAACTCTGTGCCGGTCTGTTCACCTGCATCATCAAAAATCGGAATTTCATTAAAGCCTAATTCCTTATCATACTTGATTGTTATACCAGCGGCTTCCATTCCCTGCAAAGTCGTCAACAGTTGCCCCTCGCCCAAAGCCATTTCATCGTTGATTGTACCTTCTACATTTTTTCCGCGTTCAGACGTTTGGGCAATATTCGCTTCCGCGGAAAGTATTCCCGCAACCGAACTTGTCACAGAAAACGAACTTGAATCTCCGAAATAATTGTGCCGCACCAGTAATTTATTGTCCGGAGTCTCCATGACCTGAAGATTTAAACCATTATCCGCAATTTCCTGATTCAAAGCATAAACAACTAATCCGCGTATTTGCGCCGACATTTCGGACGCGGGAAAACGTACGGGATCCTGATCAACATCCTTAAGCATTTGCTCAATGTCCCGGCCCATCTGACTGCCGGAGGTATTCAATGAAATACTTCTTCCACCTTCATTCAGCAGAATTTGCAGACCGTTCCGGATGTTATTGACATCAATTACGACTGTACCACTTTTCCGGGCTCGTGTTGCAATTTGATGAATATCCACTTTCCAGCCTTGTTCAGGAGTAGCTGATGTCGTTGCTTCTGCAGAGACAAAGCGCAGAGAATCGCCCACAGTAGTACCATGTGCTCCCATGCTGCCGTCGAGCAGCCTCTTTCCGCCAAATTCAGTATTTTGCGAAATTCGATCAATAGTACCAAGTAAATCCTCAATTTCCGCTTGATCGGCAGTTAACATGTCTGAGCTGTTAGTTGCTTCATTCATGGCATGTATGGTCAATTGTTTGATTTTAATCAAGAGGTCACTGACTTCATTTAAGGCACCTTCCGCGGTTTGCATCAATGAAACAGAAGATGAAACATTGTTATAAACCTGCTTAAGTCCTACAATATTTCCTCGCAATCTTTCTGACGCAATCAGTGAGGCAGGACCATCTGCACCTGTATTTATCTTGACCCCGGAACTAAGACGCGCAATACCGCCTTTCACCTTGCTGAAGTGATTGGAAGCATGTCTCAATGTGTTTAAGGCTGATGGGTTTTGTCTTATTTTCATTGCCGTCTAATAAACTTAAAGTTTAATCAAAGCACATTTTTGTGTGGTGCTTAGAACAGATTTCTCCGGACTTTATCCAGAGAAATCTCTCGTGTTTTAAATCGGCAATTTTCAAAAAATCTTTAACAATATTTAAAGTTTATCGGCGGCTTCACTTTTTAGCCAGTCCAAGTATAAATATTTCCACACTTTCTGAACGTGAGCTTTTTGGTTTACATAACTTGACCTGGGCAAATGAATTACTAAATTCTCGTCGCAATTCTTCCAGCGGCGCCCCCTGAAAAGCTTTCACCAGCAACGTTCCCTGTGTACGCAACAAATCGCCTGCCAACTGCAAAACCTGCTGGTTCAGCGCATAAGAACGCAGCGCGTCAGTTCCACTAATTCCAGTAGTTTTTGGAGCCATATCACTCAGGATCACGTCAACCATCCCACCGTTCATTTCCAGATCCTTTGCAGTAAGTTCAAAAATATCTGCCTGCAAAACTTTGACATTTGCCGGTAGTGAAAGATTAACGGCCTGCAAGTCCACCCCGAAAACCTGCCCCTTCAGACCTACTTTTCTGCTCGTGTACTGTAACCACGAACCCGGAAAGCATCCTAAGTCCAGCACCAAATTTCCATTTTGGATGATCCGATGTTTCTTATCAATCTCCTCCAGTTTATAGGCAGACCGGGCAACATAACCCTCACGCTTTGCTTTGTGAAAATAATGATCCTTTATTTTTTTCAAAGTAATCCTTGATCAGCAAAACTTGTGTAACTCTCATTTCCAACAATCACATGATCCAGTACCGGTATGCCCACCAGTTTCCCAACCTCTACCAGACGTTCTGTAATCCGTAAATCCTCCTGCGAAGGTTCCGGATCCCCTGACGGATGGTTATGGATGCAAATCAGAGCTGCCGCACGATGCTCAATGGCTGAGGCAAAAACCTCTCTGGGATGTACCAGACTTTTATTAAGAATTCCTTTGCTGACATCTTCTTCAGCTAAATAACGGTGTTTATTGTCCAATAAAACAATGATAAATTGCTCCTGTTTTTTCCGTGACAATTGTTGATGAAAATGATTAAAAATATCACGGCTTGAACTAAACTGATCCTGCGGTTTCAGCTTTTCAATTCCGTAGTTTTTGCACAGTTCCCTCATGGCCTCTACGCGCAAAATCAGCTTTGAATCGAGCGGCTGCTGTTTTTCCAAATCCCGCAAACGTTCACGACTCCAATCTTTGAGCGGCGCTCCCCGGTTAAGTGAAGCCTGAAGTGCTTCGGCTTCTTCCGGATTAGAAGTCAGCAGCCAGCGCATCAATTCCGGAATATCTTCTGCTGAAATTTGATTCCTCTGTATTTTTTCTTCAATCGTCACCATTGCAGTATTGCCTTCATTTGCGTACCAAAGGCATTCTGCGTTAAGTTCACAATTATCGCAGTCAGGCAAATCACCGCAAACCCCTGCTAAGTCGGCATATCTCCCATCTCCGGAAAATGCCGCAGCCATCCGGTCTGCTTCAAAAGCACTGTTAAAGACGGTTTGCTCCTCACAGATTGCTATCCATATTTTGGGATGTGATTCAGAAATATTTTTGGAATCCGGTAAAGATCCATGTGAAAAGCGCCACCATGCACGAAAACCATTTTGACTGTGTGGTACAGTTACACCTTCCTGCCAGAGCCACTGAAGGGCGACCCAGACTTCGTGTTCCGGAAATATTTTCCACCACAAAGTCAATATTTCAAATGTTTTCAGTTGCAGCGAATTAAGGTTTGTTTTTTTAACAATTTCCATAAAAAGCATCACAACACCTGCCAGCTTTTCTCTTTGAAAATCGTTCAGTCCCTGGCATTTCCCCAGCATTCGCAGAGCCTCATCTCCACGGCAATAATGCGGATCAAGCAGATTTATTCCCTCGAAGAGCGGCTGCAGTCCCGCAAATCTGGTCAACTCTTCACTCACTTCAAACAAAGGAAGAATGCGCTCTAGCAAATTCGCTGCAAGATTTTTCCGACTAAGGAGATTTATGTTACTTGAGTTAATCTGGGCGATTGTCCAAGGGTGCTGTATCAGGCAAGGACCTGCTTTTTCCCGTAAAGCCTGAAAAAAATGTGACTGCGCTGTCATTATTGTTCCGTGCTGCTTTGTACTGTTAAAACTTCAGAAAAACGCTGCAACACATTTTAAGAAAATGTATTGTAATTCTTAGGTATTTAAGACAGAATGCTCTGAAGAAACAAGAGAACCTGCAACATAATGTAAAGGCTCTCTTTGTCTTTAGCCTATCATGTTTCAGGCTTATTACTATTTATTTTTTGGGGAAGTTCCAAGTGTTAGGTCAGTAAATGGCAGCTGAAATCGGATAGCACTATAATATACTGATAATATTGATAATA
>JYMV01046640.1_pt1 | contig 25012 bp, 21 predicted proteins | sample 338911 | NCBI WGS metagenome assembly JYMV01 (sample SAMN03354496, study PRJNA234377) | hydrothermal vent metagenome | biome: Deep sea; feature: Hydrothermal plumes at the Eastern Lau Spreading Center, Western Pacific Ocean; material: Seawater | place: Tonga | collected 2009 | depth 2000 m m
TGCTTTACGAAGGCAAGGCCAAAAAACTATTTCCCACCGATGATGCGGAAATTGTTCGGGTTTCCTACAAAAACGACACCACTGCTTTCAATGGTGAAAAATTTGAAAAACTTGAAGGTAAAGGACAACTCAACAATGAAATTACCTCTTTCTTTTTCAACTATCTGGCTGAGCAGGGCATTGAAAGTCACTTTGTACGGAAAATTTCTGACACGGAACAATTGGTGCGGCGTGTAAAAATTGTGCCTTTGGAAGTGGTAACTCGTAACATTGCCGCAGGTTCATTGAGTAAGCGCCTTGGCTGGGAAGAAGGCCGTAAATTGGTGGAACCGATTGTCGAATTTTATTACAAGGACGATGATTTGAGTGATCCGCTGCTGGCAGATGTACATATTCACACGCTTGGATTAGCAACTGCTGAGGAATTACATGAATTGCGTAAACGCGCATTGGTGGTAAATGACTGTTTACTGAAATTATTAGCACCACGCGGGTTGCTTCTGGTTGATTTCAAACTCGAATTTGGACATGATTCTTCAGGAAATTTATTGCTGGCCGATGAGATATCGCCGGACACGTGTCGTTTTTGGGATGCGGAAACTCATGAAAAGCTGGACAAAGATCGTTTTCGCCGTGATCTTGGCGGTGTGACTGATGCCTATGCAGAAGTTTTGCGACGCTTAAATTCCAACAGCTAAACTCTATTTTAATCCATTCACATGCTCAAAGGAATTGTAACTGTTTCTCTGAAACAAGACGTACTTGATCCACAGGGGGAGGCTGTCCTGCACTCGCTGCAAACTCTGGGCTTTCCGGAAGCACATAATGTACGCATCGGAAAATCAATTGAAGTTTGGCTGGAAGAAAACGATTCTCAAAAAGCCGAAACACGTCTGAGTGAAATGTGTGAGGCTCTATTGGTCAATGCTGTGATTGAAGATTACCGCTTTGAAATAGTGGAGGCATGATGCGCTGTGCGGTGATTGTATTTCCAGGATCAAACTGTGATTATGATCTTTACAAAGCCGCAAATTCTGTGGAAGGAATGGAAGCGGAATATGTGTGGTATGCAGGCGAATCATTGAAGGGTTTTGACGCGATTTTGGTGCCGGGCGGTTTTTCCTATGGGGATGCCCTCAGAGTAGGTGCTTTGGCAGCACATGCTCCAATTCTAAAGGCTTTGCGCCTGGCCGCGGATTCCGGTGTTCGTGTACTTGGAATTTGCAACGGTTTTCAGATACTCACAGAATGCGGTCTGCTTCCGGGGGCGCTGCGCCGCAATTCCGGACTCCGGTTCATTTGCAGGACCGTAAACCTGGAAGTTTCAAACACAGCTACCACTTTCACTTCCGGATATGCCGGCAAAGCGGACAAGCAAGTCCGTTTCCCGATTGCACACGGGGAAGGTAACTACACTTGTGATGCTGAAACTTTGCGAAAACTTGAGGATAACGGTCAGATCGTTTTCAGATATTCCGGTAATAATCCAAACGGTTCAGTAGCAAATATTGCGTGGATTAGCAATCTTGAAGGAAATGTTCTGGGTATGATGCCCCATCCGGAACGTGCAATGACAGAATGGATGGGAACTTCAGATGGGCGAATTCTATTCGAGTCTTTACTGGGCTAAGATGCGGAGACAAAAATGTGTGATCAAGACATTCAAAGTTGTGTTCAAATAATAGATTGAAAAAGATACTGAAAATTAATACGGCTGATGCATCCAATTGAACCCACCCCGGATCAAATCCATAGTGACAAAGTATACAAACAAATGGGGCTTAACGAAGCGGAATACACGCTTGTTGTCGAGTTGCTCGGACGGAGGCCTAACCTCACTAAAACCGGAATATTCGGCGTTATGTGGTCAGAGCATTGTTCCTACAAAACTCGAAACCGTTGCTTTCCCGTTTTCCGGTTGATGGTCCGGAAGTGCTTCAGGGACCTGGAGAAGGGGCTGGCGTCGTAGATATTGGTGACGGATATGCGGTTATTTTCAAAGTCGAAAGCCACAATCATCCTTCCTCGATTGAACCGTATCAGGGTGCGGCTACCGGAGTTGGCGGAATTTTGCGTGACATTTTTTCAATGGGTGCCCGTCCGATTGCGGTGCTTAATTCTTTGAGTTTTGGTCCGCTTTCAGACAGTGACACAGACAAAAATAGTGCCAGCCGAACACGTTATCTTTTTGGAAATGTGGTGGCGGGAATAGCAGGATACGGCAATTGCATTGGCGTTCCAACGGTTGGTGGCGAGGTTTGTTTCGATGAGTGCTACAGCGGAAATCCGCTGGTCAACGCCATGGGCGTGGGTATTTTACGTCACGATCAGCTTCAGCACGGCAGGGCAGAAGGTATTGGAAAATCAGTAATTTATGTAGGAGCAGCGACTGGACGCGACGGCATTCACGGAGCAACATTTGCTTCTGAAGAACTAAATGAAGATTCGGATGCGAAACGTCCTGCGGTACAGGTCGGCGATCCCTTCATGGGGAAATTGCTGATTGAAGCCTGTTTGGAAGTTTACGAAAGCGGTGCGATTTACAGCGTGCAGGACATGGGAGCAGCGGGACTGACTTGTTCCAGCACGGAAATGTCCGACAAGGGCGGTGTGGGTATGGAGCTGGATTTGAATTTGGTACCGCAGCGTGCGGAAAATATGACCGCTTACGAAATCATGCTTTCCGAATCACAGGAGAGAATGTTGTTTGTGGCCAATCCAGGTCGTGAAGAAGAGGTTTTTGAAATATTTAAAAAGTGGGATGTACCGGCTGTCACAGTAGGAAATGTTATTGAAGAACCGGTTTTGCGGCTCAAACATCACGGAGAAACGGTTGCGGAACTGCCTTTGAAAACAGTTTGCGGTGCGACTCCGATTTATCAGCGTGAATCAAAAATGCCGCAGGCAGTTGTCGAGCGGCAACAGCAAACCGCAATAACCTGGGACGTTCCAGAAAATCTGCAAAGCGTATTTCAGCAGTTGATTCAAACTCCGGAACTGGCTTCAAAATCATGGGTTTACCAGCAATATGATTTCATGGTACGCACCAGCACATCGGTTCGTCCTGGATCAGATGCGGCGGTGGTACGCGTGGAAGGTACGGACAAAGCTCTCGCGATGAGTATAGATGGAAACTCACGTTATGTTTTTCTGGATCCAAAAACAGGTGGTAAAATTGCCGTGGCGGAAGCGGCGCGGAATGTGGTATGTTCCGGGGGACGTCCCTTGGCGATTACGGACGGTTTGAATTTCGGCAATCCGGAAAAACAGGAAATTTTCTGGCAACTCGAACAAGCTGTTTCCGGAATGGCTGAGGCATGTAATTTTCTGAAATTGCCTGTTACCGGTGGGAATGTCAGTCTCTACAATGAAACAGAAGGAGAAGCGAGCCTTACAGCAATTTATCCAACTCCGGTCGTAGGTGTGGTTGGTTTGATCGAACATAACGACCACACAACAACTCAGTTTTTCCAAAATCCCGGAGATGTTTTACTCCTGTTGGGAGACACAAAAAACGAAATGGGAGGAAGCGCTTTTCAGCAAATGCAAATGGGGGAAATTTCCGGAATGCCTCCGGAACTTGATTTGGAAAAAGAGCGAACTTTACAGCAAACATTGCTGGAGATAATTCGTTCCGGAAATGTAGTTTCCGCGCATGATCTTTCGCATGGCGGTTTGGCATTGGCATTGTTGACTTCCTGCACAAATGAATTAGGAATTACAGTGGATTGGGAAATTGATTTGCGTACCGATATAGCTTTATTCAGCGAGTCGCAATCCAGAGTATTGTTGAGTATTGTTCCGGAAAAAGTTGAGAGCGTGGAAGCGTCAGTGCGGGAAAAAGACGTACCGTGTTCCCGAATTGGCAAGGTGCTTTTCGCTGGAACATCCGGTGCGACCGGAACATCCGGTGCAGGATGCTTCAATATTTCGCTTAACGGCACTCTGGTCATACAAGCTGAATTGCAGACAATACGTGATTTATGGCAAAACGCGATTGAACGTGAGATGGAACAGTAATTTTAATTTTTTGAATTATCTTTAACAGAACATTTCCAGGTTTTAGATGGATGACGTGCTTATCGTTACCGGCGGAAGCCGAGGTATTGGCGCCGCAACAGCACTAATCGCCGGTAGAAATGGATATGCTGTTTGTGTTAATTATTTGAAAAACGAAGAAGCTGCTGAAAAAATTGTCAATGAAATCAATTCTAACGGTGGACGTGCGATTGCTGTTTGTGCTGACATTTCATTGGAAGAGGAGGTTGTGGATTTGTTCCAAACGGTAGACGTTCAATTGGGAACTGTCAGTGCACTTGTGAACAATGCTGGAATACTGGAAACGCAAATGAGAATTGCGGACATGGATGCGGCACGCTTAAACCGTGTTTTCTTGACAAATATTACGGGTTCTTTTTTGTGCGCGAGAGAAGCTGTCAAACGAATGTCCCGTAAAAATGGAGGTAACGGTGGAGCGATTGTCAACGTCTCCTCTGCGGCTGCAAGACTGGGAAGCCCCGGGGAATATGTTGATTATGCCGCATCCAAGGGGGCTATTGATACCTTTACGATAGGTTTGGCGCGGGAAGTGGCTGAGGAAGGGATCAGGGTCAATGCTGTTCGGCCCGGCATAATAGATACGGATATTCATGCCAGTGGAGGCGAACCGGGACGTGTGGATCGTATTAAAGGTACTATTCCCATGAAAAGAGGTGGAAGCCCTGAAGAAGTAGCAAGAGCCATAATGTGGTTGCTTTCCGGTGAGTCCTCATACACGACGGGTGCTTTGCTCGATGTTTCAGGTGGGAGATGATTTTTAGCAGGTCAACTCTCTTCAACAATATCATTATCAGTTCATAACATGTGTGGAATTTTTGGAGTATTTAATAATCCTCAAGCTGCGGAATTAACCTATTTCGGCTTGCATTCGCTTCAGCATCGCGGACAGGAAAGCGCGGGAATTTGTGTTTCCGATGGAGAAAAATTTCATACGCATCGCGGAACGGGATTAGTAACAGAAGCATTTAGTCAAGATCAGCATATCCAGCTTACTGGACATATCGGAATTGGGCATGTGCGCTACACCACCGCCGGGGACAGCGGTTTGCTGAATGCTCAACCACTGGTGTTTCGTTATACGGGTGGTCGGGTGGCGGTGGCCCACAACGGGAATTTGGTAAACGCCAAACGTCTGCGCAGTCAGTTGGAAAGGCAGGGCTCTATTTTTCAAACCAACAGCGATACTGAAGTGGTCCCACATCTTATCGCACGTTCCGGACCGCCGATTGAGCAGGCGATCCAGGATGCCTTGCGTATGATCGAAGGCGCCTATGCACTGCTTTTTATGACTGAAACTCAACTGGTGGCGGCACAGGATCCGAGGGCCTTTCATCCGCTCTCTCTGGGAAAACTGGATGAAGGCTGGGTGGTGGCTTCAGAAACTTGCGCACTGGATGTTTGTGGAGCAGAATTTGTACGGGAAATTGCGCCCGGTGAAATGCTGATAATTGATGCGGAAGGTTTGCATTCACAAACTTTCATGGAGCCAAGCCCACGTTCAATTTGTTCTTTTGAATATATTTACTTCGCCCGTCCGGACAGTGAAATTGATGGAATCAGCGTGCATAATGTGCGTAAAGAAATGGGCCGGCAAATTTGCAGGGAAGTTCCAACTGAAGCGGATGTTGTGATAGGCGTTCCGGATTCAGGTCTGGCTGCGGCAATTGGTTTTGCAGAAGAAAGCGGTTTGCCTTACGAATTAGGTATGATGAAAAACCGCTATGTTGGACGTACTTTCATTCAGCCTGATCAGGAGTTACGACGAAAAGGTGTCCGGATGAAACTGAGTGTTGTGTGAAAAGCAGTTGAGGGAAAACGTATAATTTTGGTTGATGATTCAATTGTACGCGGTACAACCAGTGGGCGGATAGTGGAAATTCTCAAAGCTGCCGGTGCCACTGAAGTCCATATGCGTGTCACATCACCACCGATTACGCATCCCTGTCTGTATGGAATTGACACTGCCCGCCGCATGGAATTGATTTCTGCTACCCAAACTCCGGAAGAAATATGTCAAAAAATAGGTGCGGATTCTTTACATTTTATTTCTGCTGAAGGAATGATTGCTGCCACTGACCGCAAGGATGTAACCGTAAATCAAGGCCATTGTCTTGCCTGTTTCAATGGAAGCTATCCTACTCCAACTTGTTAAATCAGCTATAGTCAAAAAATCATTTACTCTACGAAAATACTTGAAAGCCTACCAAAAAGCCGGAGTTGATTTAGCGGCTGCAGATGAAGCAGTTGAACGGATAAAACCGTTGGCATTGAGAACGTTGCGACCGGAAGTTTTGAGCGGACTTGGAGGATTTGGCGGATTGTTTGCGCTTCACCAAAGCAAATATAAAAATCCTGTGCTCGTTTCCGGAACAGACGGCGTAGGTACAAAACTGAAGTTGGTTTTTGAATTAGACCGGTATGATACGATCGGCATTGATCTGGTGGCAATGTGCGTCAATGATATTTTGGTTCAGGGAGCGGAGCCGCTGTTTTTTCTGGATTATTTGGCTTGCGGAAAGTTGTTTCCGCAAAAAGTAGAGGCTGTTGTACGAGGAATCAGCGAGGGCTGTCTGCAGTCAGGCTGCGCATTACTTGGTGGAGAAACGGCGGAAATGCCAGGGATGTATGAATCAGGTGAATACGATTTGGCAGGATTTGCGGTTGGAGCCGTCGAGCAGGAAAAATTGATTGACGGCAGCAAAATAGAAGTCGGAAATGTTTTGCTGGGCCTTGCTTCCAACGGTGTTCACAGCAATGGTTTTTCATTGGTACGCCGAATTATTACAGAACATTCGCTGAATTTAAACGAAACTCTCCCCGGATCTGCAGAAACTATTGGTGAAGCTCTTTTGACTCCAACCAGAATTTACGTCAAATCAATTTTGAAATTACTGGAAATTGTCGATGTACTGGGAATGTCGCACATTACTGGAGGAGGATTGACCGGAAATGTGCCGCGGATGCTTCCGGAAAACACGGTTGCGGAAATTGAAAAAAGTTCGTGGTCAGATTTACCGGTTTTTTCTTTTCTGAGAAATGAAAGCGGACTTCCGGATGAAGAACTGTTTCCGGTATTTAATATGGGAATCGGCTTTGTGATTTGTATTCCGGAATCAGCCGAAAATACGGCGAAAAATATTTTGGAACAAAGCGGTGAAACGGTTTACCGCATAGGGCAAATTGTATCCGGAAACAAACCGGAAATGAGGTGGGTGTAATATGCGGATTGCTGTTTTTGCTTCCGGACGCGGATCGAATTTGCTGGCGATTCATGATGCAATTCTTGCGGATGAACTTCAAGGAGTTTCGCTGGATTTATTGGTCTGTGATCGTCTGGAAGCTCCGGTTGTGGAAGAGGTGAAAAAACGCTATATTCCGGATTTTATTTTTCGTCCGCAAGATTTTCCGGATAAAAAAGCATTCGAGACTGTTATTGCGGAAAAGTTGAAAACAGCAGCAATTGATCTTGTTGTTTTGGCTGGTTACATGCGTTTGGTGGGAAGCGTTTTACTGGAAAAATGGGAAGGACGAATGATCAATCTGCACCCATCTCTCCTGCCTTTATTTCCAGGTAAAGACGCCATAGGACAAGCATGGCGGACAGGTGTGAAAGAAACCGGTGTTACAGTGCATTTTGTTGATGCGGGAATGGACACCGGGAACATCTTTTTACAACGGAAAGTAAGTGTAGATCCGGACGATACAGAAGAAAGTTTGGCAGAAAAAATTCATAATGTGGAACACCAATTACTACCTGAAGCAATTCAGAAATTTCAGCAGGAACTGTAAATGAAAATTTTTGTAATTGGCGGCGGCGGACGTGAGCATGCATTAGTCTGGAAGCTAAAAGGCAGTGATACCGACCACAAAATATTTTGTGCGCCGGGCAATCCGGGCATTGCTGAAATCGCGGAATGTGTGTCGTTACAGGCAAAGCAAATTGATGAATTGGCTGATTTTGCTGAAACAAATAAAATTGATTTAACCGTTGTTGGTCCGGAAGATCCGTTAACGAATGGGATTGTAGATTTTTTTGAAAAACGGAGTTTGCCAATTTTTGGTCCGAACAGGCAATCAGCTCGTTTGGAGGGCAGTAAGGCGTATGCAAAAAAAGTGATGGAACGCTTCCGCGTTCCCACGGCGGCTTACCGGGAACTTGATGATTTTGAGGAAGCACTGGCCTATGTCAATGAGCAAGGCGCGCCGATTGTGATCAAAGCCGATGGATTGGCTGCAGGAAAAGGAGTAACTGTCGCCGAAACTATTAAAGAGGCAGAAACGGCTTTGAGGGCTGCCATGGTTCAGAAAGTTTTTGGTGAGTCCGGAACAAAGGTTGTGATAGAAGAATGTTTACGTGGAGAGGAAATGACCGTGCTGGCTTTTGTGGATGGCAAGACAGTTTTACCGATGGTTCCATCACAGGATCATAAGCCGGTTTTTGATGGTGACCGTGGACCGAATACAGGTGGTATGGGAGCTTATTCTCCGGTTCCGCATCTGGAAAAATGGCTTCCGGAAATAAATGAACGTGTACTGTGTCCTGTTGCCGAAGGGTTGGCTGCTGAGGGAACGCCTTATAGCGGGATACTTTACGCCGGTTTGATGATCACAGAAAATGGTCCAAAAGTGATTGAGTTTAACGTACGTTTTGGTGATCCGGAAACACAGGTGATTTTGCCCCGCCTGGAAAATGATTTGGCGGAAATCTTTTTGGCTGTTGCCGAAAAACGACTTCATGAAATAAAATTGCTTTGGAAAGCCGGAGCTTCGGTTTGCGTGATTGCGGCAGCACCGGGTTATCCCGGACCACCCACCAAAGGCTTGCCCATAACTCTTCCTCAAACCCTCACAGCAAAAACACAAATTTTTCACGCCGGAACGGCGAACCAAAATGAACAACTTGTGACAAACGGCGGTCGAGTTTTTGGTGTTTGCGCTCAAGGTGCAGACATTTCGGAAGCCAGAGAGCAAGCATATTCCATGATCGAAAAGGTACATTTCAAAGGAAAACATTTTCGCAGTGATATTGCCGCCAAAGCTTTGAGCTGAAAACGGTTTTAGATCTGCCACCCATTTGGGTAGTATTCTCACTACTTATAAGATTTAAAACACCCACCTATAAGAGGGTTTGCATATTCTTTTTAATTTAGTAATATTGTTCACCATTCAACTGTGAACCAACTCCGTACCTGAAAAATTGTTATGGACAGCGTGGATACCCACGATTTAATTTTTCCTTACCTGCTTCGTAAAGTTACCGAAAAAGCGGCGCTTGCATCCTATGACTGGATTGGCCGAGGTAACAAAGAAGGAGGAGATAAAGCCGCAGTTGATTCAATACGGGTGTCTCTTACTGAATTAAAACTGAGCGGTACAATTGTAATCGGCGAAGGTGAAAAGGATGATGCACCACAATTATACAACGGTGAAGTATTTGGCGACAGGAATGCGGCAGGTCACCTTGACATTGCAGTAGATCCTGTCGAAGGAACGACGTTTTTAGCAGGCGGACAAACAAATGCCATGGCTGTCATCGCGACTGCTCCAAAAGGAACAATGTTTGATCCAAGACCGGCATTCTATATGGAAAAATTTGCTGCTCCTGCAGAAACCAGAGGCAAGATAGATATGGGGTGGCCTACAGAAAAAAAACTTCAAACTGTGGCAAGGTTGATTGAAAAAGATTTAAAAGATTTAACTGTGTTTGTTTTAGACAAACCGAGGCACCGTGGCCTTGTCGAGGAAATAAATGAAGCCGGTGCCCGCGTTACCCTTTATCCGGCGGGTGATGTTGCCGGAGCATTGATGGCAGCTACTCCGGATACCGATGTAGATGTTCTGATGGGAACTGGTGGAACACCGGAAGGAATAATCTCTGCCTGTGCGATTCGAGCCATGGGCGGAGAATTTCTTGGAAGAATAAATCCTCAACTTGCGACAGAGATTGTGAGTGTCAGGGAAGCGGGCTTGGATACCGAACGCTGGTATGACCGTGATGAATTGATTGGTTCAAATGATGTTCATTTTTGCGCTACCGGAATTACCTCCGGATTGTTATTTAGTGGAGTTAAACTCACTAAACATCATTTCCGGACAGAGACTTTGATTGTGACCGGAGTTTCCAAAGAAAAAGTGTCTTTAACTAATTGGCACAATAGATAAACAAGTTTTAAGAGGCAAGTTTCAAACTAGCATTTTTGTAAAAAATCAGCTGCCTTTACTCGAAAAACTTAACTCAATATTTGTTACATTAACTTGAAAAAGGAGAAACAATGCCAATGAATCGTGTGGACCGCCCGATCATTCTCGGGATTGTAGGAGATTCAGCTGCAGGAAAAACTACACTAGCCTCAGGAGTTGCTGAAATCCTTGGAAAAGATCAAGTTGTGACAATTTGTACCGACGATTATCACAAGTACGACCGCACACAACGAGCCGAAAACGGAACATCTGCTCTTGATCTAAAATGTAACTACTTGGACATTATTGAAAATGATCTGAATAGTTTGCGCAACGGTAAAGCCATCATCAAACCAATCTATAGTCATCTTGATGGTACCTTTAAACCGGCTGAATATGTTGAGCCGAAACCATACATTGTAGTTGAGGGTTTGCTTGGGTACAGTACGAGGACCATGCGCAATAATTATGATGTAAAAATATATTTGGATCCAGAGGAAGAGTTGCGTATTCGCTGGAAAGTCATTCGTGATACCACCAGGCGTGGTTACACGGAAGAGCAAGTGATGGCCTCACTTGAAAAGCGGAAAGCTGACAGTCCTGCCTTCATTCAGCCGCAGCGAACTTTTGCGGATATGGTAATTCAGTTTTACCGTCCGGAAGGTAAGGATGATGAAGTTGGCCCGGGACTCAATGTCCGGCATACTTTACGCCCTACTTTGCCTCATCCTGATCTGACATCTTTGCTGAATGTGGGAGCGAATACAGGAATTTCTCTTGATTTGACACGAGACAAAGACTGGAAACCTGTCGATATTCTTGATATTCATGGAAGTATTGAAACGCATCGTGCAAGTAAACTTGAGGAATTGTTGTGGGCCCTGATTCCGGAAGCGCAACATTTAAGAGAAAATACTCGTTCCATTGAAGAACTGGAAAAAATTAACAGAATAAGTCATCCTCTAATGCTGACTCAACTTCTTACAGCCTATCATATGGTGAAGGCCGCTTTGGGGCATCACGCAATTTAGCAACTGAAAACTAGATGCGAGAATCTAAATAAAAGAACCTGACAACTTTGTAAATTATTTTTAGCTTATTGATTTCATTATGACTGTTTCACTTCGCCATCAAGACATGGCAAACGCACTTCGTTTTTTAGCGGCGGACGCTGTACAAAAAGCAAACTCAGGTCACCCCGGAATGCCGATGGGCATGGCGGATGTCGCGACTGTGTTGTACACACGTTTCTTAAATTTTAACTCGAGTGATCCGGATTGGCCGGATCGGGACCGCTTTATTTTGTCTGCGGGACATGGATCGATGCTGCTTTATTCACTGCTGCATTTGACAGGTTACGAAGATTTTACGCTGGACGAACTTAAAAATTTCCGCCAGCTCGGCTCGAGAACAGCAGGACATCCGGAATATGGACATGGTGCAGGAATTGAAACCACCACCGGACCACTCGGACAGGGGCTTGCGAATGCAGTTGGAATGGCTTTGGCTGAGCGTATGCTCGCTGAGAGATTTGGTAGCGACATCGTTGATCATTACACATATGTCATTGTTGGAGACGGATGCCTGATGGAAGGCATAAGTCACGAAGCTGCCTCCTTCGCCGGATTTTTGGGTCTTGGTAAATTGATAGTTCTATTTGATGACAATGGGATTTCCATCGACGGCTCTACCAATCTTGCAGTCAACGATGATCAACTGATGCGTTTTGGAGCATGCGGATGGCATGTTTCATTTTGCGACGGACATGATCCAGATGCGATTGCACAAGCCATCAACGCTGCAATAGAAGCTCAAGATAAACCGTCACTGATTGCCTGTAAAACTATAATCGGCTTTGGCTCTCCAAATAAAGCCGGAACCGCCGCCACACACGGAGCACCGCTTGGTGATGAAGAAATCATTGCTGCACGTGAAGCCTTGAACTGGCCTCATCCTGTTTTTGAGATTCCTGAATCAGTCGGAAGTGCGTGGCGTAGAGTTGGGTCGATGAAAAGTGCCAAAATGGAGGCTTGGCGCAAACGTTTAGCTGAGTCAGGACGAAAGGAAGAATTTGAACGCGTAATTTCCGGAACGCTTCCGGAAAACTGGGAAGCCCCTTTGCTGGATTTCAAGCTGAAGCATTCCACAGAAAAAACAAAAGTAGCTACGCGTAAAGCCAGCCAGGAAACACTGGATGTGTTAGCAGATGTGATTCCGGAATTGGCAGGAGGCTCTGCGGATTTGACCGGATCAAATTTGACAAAGGCCAAATCGCAAAATACGGTGACACGTGGAAATTTTTCTGGAAGTTATATCCACTACGGAGTCCGGGAACATGGAATGGCGGCCGCCATGAACGGCATCGTTCTGCATGGTGGATTCATTCCGTATGGTGGAACGTTTCTGATTTTTACCGATTATTGTCGGCCTTCGATACGATTGTCAGCTTTGATGAAACAGCGCGTGATTTACGTGATGACGCACGATTCCATTGGTCTGGGTGAAGACGGCCCAACTCACCAGCCGGTTGAGCACCTTGCCAGCTTGCGTGCGATTCCTAATTTAAATGTGTACCGACCGTGTGATATTGTTGAAACAGCAGAATGTTGGGCGGAGGCACTGGCGACACCGTCGACACCTTCGGTGTTATCTCTCTCCCGCCAAGGGTTGCCGTGCCTCCGCATCGAACACACAGCTGAAAATTTGAGTGCCAAAGGCGGATATGTCCTGGCTGAATCTGAAGGACAGCGGGATGTGACGTTGATTGCGTCCGGTTCGGAAGTCTCAATTGCTATGGAAGCCCGTGATCTATTGAAAGCAGAAGGTGTTTCAGCAGTTGTAATATCCATGCCTTGTCTGGAGATTTTTGAAGCACAAAATCAAGACTACCGTGACAAGGTAATTTGGCCGGGAACTCCGGTGGTTGTTGTAGAAGCTGCGATAGAGCAGAGCTGGGGCAGATATCTTGGCGGAAATGGAAAATTCGTCGGGATGAACACTTTTGGAGCATCGGCTCCAGCCGCGAATCTTTACGAATATTTTGGCATAACAGCAGAAAAAGTTGCAGCGGCTGCCATGGAGATTTTGGCTGGTAAATAGCGACTAACGGAACCTCTTGCCTTGAACTTGCAGGCTGATTCTGGCAGACTAAATAAGTGAAACTAACAATTATATCTGAGGAATCAGAACGTTAATTCTGAAACTTTAAACCTTAAAACTGAGAACATATTATGGCTTTAATATCATTAAGACAATTACTTGATCATGCTGCGGAAAACAGCTACGGCGTACCGGCGTTCAACGTCAACAACATGGAGCAAGTTCAAGCAATCATGCAGGCAGCGAAAGCTACTGATTCGCCGGTAATTTTGCAAGCCAGCCGTGGTGCACGCTCATATGCAGGTGATATTTTTCTGCGTCATTTGTTTGATGCCGCAGTTGAAATGTATCCGGACATTCCTATTTGCATTCACCAGGATCACGGAAATAACTTCGACACTTGCCTTTCCGCAATGGCGAATAATTTCACCAGTGTGATGATGGACGGTTCACTGGAAGAGGATGCTAAAACTCCGGCTTCTTATGAATACAATGTTGGAATAAGCTCAAAAGTAACTGAGGTTGCGCATAAAATCGGTGTTTCTGTAGAAGGGGAACTAGGATGCCTGGGTTCACTGGAGACCGGTGAAGGTGAAAAAGAAGATGGACATGGTTTTGAAGGTAAATTATCGCATGATCAACTGCTGACTGATCCTGATCAAGCTACTGATTTCGTAAAGAAAACACAGGTAGACGCACTGGCTGTAGCAATAGGCACTTCTCACGGTGCATACAAATTCAGCAGGAAACCTGATGGAGATATACTTGCGCTGAATGTGGTAAAAGCCATCAACAAAAGATTACCTGGATTGCACATGGTCATGCACGGTTCCAGTTCGGTTCCTCAGGAATTACAGGATATCATAAATGCAAATGGTGGTGAAATGCCTCAGACTTGGGGCACGCCTGTAGATGAGATTGTTGAGGGCATAAAACATGGTGTCCGGAAAATTAATATCGATACTGATTGCCGCATGGCTATTTCCGGGCAAGTCCGGAAAATATTACTCGAAAAGAAAACTGAGTTTGATCCACGCAAGTTTACAAAGCCGGCTACTGATGCCATGCAGGTGGTTTGTGAATCACGTTATGAATCGTTTGGAACAGCAGGCAATGCCTCGAAGATAAAACCCCTTCCATTGACGTCAATGGCACAACGCTATAATTCTGGTGTTCTGGATCAAAAAATCAATTAACCTGCTTACAAAACACTCACCTATATAAATGTGGAATATGTCGAAAAAAACTTATAGTGCCGGTGTCAAAGAATACCGCGATACCTATTGGATGCCGGAGTACACTCCGAAAGATACTGATATCCTGGCCTGTTTCAAAATCACTCCCCAACCTGGAGTTCCCCGTGAAGAAGCCGCTGCTGCTGTGAGCGCCGAGTCCTCAACAGGCACCTGGACTACGGTTTGGACGGATCTGTTGACTGACCTTGATTATTATAAAGGCAGGGCCTATGCCATTGAAGATGTTCCTGGGGATGATGAAGCCTTCTTTGCTTTTATCGCCTATCCGATTGACTTATTCGAGGAGGGTTCGGTGGTCAATGTATTCACGTCTCTGGTCGGGAATGTTTTTGGATTCAAGGCCATCCGTGCTTTACGTCTGGAGGATGTGCGTTTTCCAATTGCCTATGTTATGACCTGCAACGGACCACCACAGGGGATTCAGGTCGAGCGCGATATTATGAACAAATACGGTCGTCCTCTGCTCGGCTGTACGATTAAACCAAAACTAGGACTATCGGCAAAAAATTATGGACGTGCCGTTTATGAATGCTTGCGTGGAGGTCTTGATTTCACCAAAGATGACGAAAACGTCAACTCTCAGCCTTTCATGCGCTGGCGGAATCGTTTTGATTTTGTGATGGAAGCGATCAACAAAGCCGAAGCTGAGACAGGCGAGCGCAAGGGACATTACCTCAATGTGACGGCACCTACTCCTGAAGAGATGTACAGACGAGCTGAGTATGCCAAAGAGATTGGATCTCCAATAATTATGCATGACTACATAACAGGCGGTTTTTGTGCCAACACAGGGCTTGCACAGTGGTGTGCCAACAACGGGATGTTGTTACATATTCACCGAGCAATGCACGCCGTGATTGACCGTAATCCGAGTCATGGCATTCACTTCCGTGTTTTGGCAAAAGTCCTGCGCCTTTCCGGTGGAGATCATTTGCATACAGGAACCGTAGTCGGCAAACTTGAAGGAGATCGTGAGGCCACCCTGGGTTGGATTGATTTGTTACGCGACTCTTTTATAAAGGAAGACCGCTCTCGTGGTATCTTCTTCGATCAGGACTGGGGATCGATGCCCGGAGTCTTCGCAGTTGCTTCTGGTGGGATTCATGTCTGGCACATGCCGGCCTTGCTTGCCATCTTTGGCGATGATGCCATCTTCCAGTTTGGCGGAGGTACCTTAGGTCATCCATGGGGTAATGCAGCGGGTGCAGCCGCAAATCGAGTGGCGCTGGAAGCTTGTGTTGAAGCGCGAAACAATGGACGTGAACTTGAAAAAGAAAGCAAAGACATTCTCATGAATGCCGCTAAATCCAGTCCCGAACTGAAGACCGCCATGGAGACCTGGAAGGAAATCAAATTTGAATTCGACACGGTGGACAAACTGGATGTGATTCACAACTAATCGGCCATCCTTTTTCAAACAAGGCTGGGTTTCGATCCAAAGATCTGAAACCTGGTTGGAAATTGAATCAACATCTCAATCAAGGTAAAACTCATGAGTGAAGTACAAGATTATCAATCGCGCCTGTCCGATCCCGCCAGTCGTAAATTTGAAACTTTTTCCTACCTGCCGGAGATGGATGACGATGCGACACGCAAACAGGTCGAATACATCGTTTCCAAAGGTTGGAATCCGGCCATTGAACATACTGAACCGGAAAATTCCTTTGGTCATTATTGGTACATGTGGAAATTGCCTATGTTCGGCGAAACCGATGTGGATCGCATTTTAAACGAAGCTGAACTATGCCATAAGGCTAACCCAGGACACCATGTTCGACTAATCGGCTACGACAATTACAAGCAGAGTCAGGGAGCAAACATGGTCGTTTACCGCGCTCCTCTATAACCGTTGACAACGGAACACAATTGTATGGACGACGCAACTCAATATCTGGTGACTGAGGAACCATACTATCGTCCAATTGCGGATGAGGTGGAATTGTTTGAAGCCGCCTCAAATGCGCAAATGCCCATGATGCTGAAAGGCCCCACCGGCTGCGGCAAATCTCGATTTGTAGAATACATGGCCTGGAAACAAGGTCGGCCTCTCATTACGGTTGCTTGCAACGAAGACATGACCGCTTCAGATTTGGTGGGCCGCTTCCTCCTGGATAAGGACCTCTGACCCGGGCTGCCCGCATCGGCGCTATCTGCTACCTTGATGAGGTGGTGGAGGCTCGGCAGGATACCACTGTGGTCATTCATCCTCTGACGGATCACCGCCGCGAATTACCACTTGATAAAAAAGGCGAGTTGCTTAAAGCCCACCCTGACTTTCATCTAGTGATCTCCTACAATCCCGGTTATCAAAGTCTGATGAAAGACCTCAAGCAATCCACGAAACAACGTTTCGGTGCTCTTGATTTCGATTATCCGGAATCCGAAGTTGAAGCTGAGATCGTGACCCGCGAATCAGGTGTAAATGAGGACATCGCCGGAAAACTGGTGCAGGTAGCCCTGCGCTCGCGCAACCTGAAAGGGCATGGGCTGGATGAAGGTATGTCCACGCGCTTGCTTGTTTATGCAGGTCAGTTGATCAGCAAAGGTATTGAGCCAATTGCTGCTTGCCGTCTTGCTTTGGTTCGCCCGCTGACGGATGATCCGGACATGCGCGATACCCTTGATGCCGCAGTTCATACTTTCTTCGACTAAATCCAAAAAAACAGAGGACGATGAATGAGCATCCAACTTGATGACTACCGTGATTGCTTGGAAAAAACTGCACCAGAACTAAAAGAGACTCTGGACGCGACGTTTCACGAAGCAGGACGCTACATTTCCCCAGCAGGACTTCAAGACTACCTGGAGGGCGCCCGTGGACTGTGTGAATTGGGGCGTGGTGCTGATTTAGTCGTAAGCTATATTGAAAACGTGCCAGCAGTTGTCAAGGAATGCGGTGAGGATAACATTCGGGAATGTGTCACCGCTGCCATGAAGCTGGCTTCCATGACTTCTGGAGAGGTGATCGCTCTATTGTTTTCAAGCTTGCCGACTGCAGCTCGCCGACTGGGAGACCCGGAACTATTACGAGGGTATTTGAACCTCATCCATCGCTTAGCTGCCAAGGCTCCACGTGGTTTGCGCCCCATGCTGGGTTGCACTGATGAATTGCTTTCCAAGCTCACCTTGTCCGGTCTGCGTCGCTGGTCAGATTTTGGTGCTGATGCCTACCGGCGTGACCTTCCCGGGCAAGTAGCCTATTTTGGTCTGAAGACCGAAGACAGTCGTGCTGTCTTGAAAAAAGAACGCGGCGGGACTCTTTTTATCAACTGCCAGCGCAAACTGAATTTCTACCTGCGCGCTTTGTGGGCACGGGATTTCTTTTTGCGCCCTGCTGACACGAGTCATATCGGATTCCGACCCTATCTTGAGGCTCGTGTACTTCACCTGCCGGATGCCGTGGATGGAATTATGGTAAAAGGAACGGAGTTATATCGGGCGATTGCTGCACACATGGCCGCTCATCTGGTCTATACACGCGAACCAATTTCTGCCGAACATTTATCTCCTGCACAAAGATTTATTATCGGTTTTGCCGAGGATGCGAGGGTGGAGTATTGTGCGAAACAAGAATTTCCCGGTCTTGGCAAACTCTGGCGTACCCTGCATTGTCAACACCCTGAACACCCCGAACACCCTGAACATGCCTCTGTTCCATTGTTGGAACGTTTAGCGTTAGCTCTGTTAGACCGATCGTTCCGCGTGAACGACCTCGGCCTTGATGACATTGCTGAGAAGTTCCATACAAATGTTGAATCCAACAAAAACGATTCTCAATTCACCTGGCATCTAGGTCTGGAGATTTTCAATACGCTGGCTGCACGCAAGGAGGTTCCCAGTCTGCGTCTTTTGGAAGGAATCCGAATTCCTTACCGGGATGACAATCGCTTTATTTGGGACTTTGAGGAATTTGCCTGGTACGACGACGTTGAATATGTTCCCGCCAACCGACGTCAAGTGCGAAAGCGTGCCAGTCTGATGGAATTCGTCAACGAGTTGGATGTCGAGACTGCCGGCGATGACGCACAGGAAATCTGGACTTTGCCCACGGAACTATTTCCGTATGAAGATCACGGAATCAGTTTTAACCAGATGGAGGGAAAGGAGCCAATCAGCGACCCTTTCCATTATCCGGAATGGGATTACCAGGTACAGTTGCACCGCCCCGACTGGGCTACAGTATATGAACGGGGTTATCCCATGGGTAACACTGAGGACATTGAGCAAATTTTAATGGAGCATAAACCGATCACTAACCGCATCAAACAGATTGTTGATCGTCTGCGACCGGAGGGCATGATACGTCAGCGCAAGTTGGAAGATGGGGATGAAATCGACATCAATGCTGCTGTGGAAGCAATAATAGACATTCGCATGGGGAACCAGCCCGATCCGAGAATTACCTTGAAAAATGTGATAAATCGACGTGATTTGGCGATCCTCATTTTGCTTGACCTCTCAGAATCGACTAATGAAACACTAGCCGGATTAGAGAAAACGGTTCTGGAACTTACTCGTGAAGCGAGTGCTTTGGTTTCCACCGCAATCTCCGGAATCGGTGACGCTTTTGCCATTCATGGTTTTTCATCCGACGGTCGACATGACGTGCGTTACTATCGCCTTAAACGCTTTGATCAAGCTTTTGATGAAGAGGCAAAGGGCCGTCTAGCAGGGATGCGGGGAGGTTTATCGACTCGAATGGGAGCGGCCATGCGTCATGCAGGACACCACCTTTCACTTCGTGCTGAAAAACGAAAAATGTTACTGATAGTGACAGACGGATCACCATCTGATATTGATGAACGGGATCCTCAACACTTGCGCATGGATGCCAAAAAAGCAACTGAGGAGTTGCGCACGAACGGCATTATGACATATTGTCTTACACTTGATCCTAGCGCAGATCATTACGTCCAACGGATATTCGGACAGAACCATTATACCATCATCGACAATGTCCAGCGTTTGCCGGAAAAACTTCCTGCTCTTTTTGCTTCATTGACCAGCTGAAAATTCGCATGATTTTAATTCTCCGAAATTCTGAAACTGTGTTTTCTTTCTCCCACCATTTGGAGGGCACAGGCCTGGTGTTTCGTAACTCTTAACTTTTCATGAGGTGTGTACTGTGAACCACGTTAAAATTTCCCCTTCTATTCTTTCTGCGAATTTTGCCCGTTTGGGCGAACATGTAACTGAGGCAGAAGACGCCGGAGTCGATTATATCCATGTTGATGTAATGGACGGACATTTCGTGCCCAACATCACCATTGGCCCGCTGATTGTGAAAGCACTGCGTACTGTGACAAAACTACCGCTGGATGTGCACTTGATGATTGAAAATCCGGAACGTTATATTGAGGATTTTGCTAAGGCCGGAGCCGATATAATTACCGTACATCAGGAGACATGTCCTCACCTGCATCGTACTGTTCAGCAGATTCACAATTTAGGTATACGGGCCGGTGTCAGTCTCAACCCGTCCACTCCCGCGAGCACATTGGATGAAATTATTGCTGAGGTCGATCTTATTCTTGTAATGTCGGTCAATCCCGGATTTGGAGGGCAATCCTACATTCATTCCTGCACCGGGAAAATCCAAAAATTACGTTCGATGCTTAACGCATGCGGATCATCTGCAGATTTGGAAGTGGATGGCGGTGTGAATGTTGATACAGTTTGTGAGGTTATTGGTGCTGGAGCCAACGCGTTTGTTGCCGGTTCCTCCGTTTTTAACGACAAGCAAAGTGTAGCAGAAAATGTGCGGCTTCTCCGAGAGAAGATAGATTCTGCCTGACTTGACGAGGTTTTCTTTTTATGCAGTTCTGAAAAAGCTGGAACCTTTCCGGAAAATCTGGGATATTCACGTACAGTGTATGCCGATTAGGTAATTAGGTACTGTTTCAGTTATTCTTCAATTCCCTGGATTTTCCATGCCGCTCAATTCCTGCCTCAACATTATAATAGCAGATAAAAACTCACTGCTTGTCAGGGGGCTTACTGACATGTTTAAGCAGGATGAACGTTTTGATGTAAGAGCCACCGCGACTGATGGTGAATTGTTTTTAAAGCTTCTCGATCGTATTTCTATTGATGTGGGAATTATTGGCTGGAAGATGCCTTTTGCAAATGGCCGTCAGGTTCTCACCAAACTTCGTGAACGAGAAAGCCCGGTGCGTGTGGTTATTTATAGCGGCGCTGACGTGGCCAGGCAAGTTCGCTCTTTGGGAGGAGCAGGTTTTTATTCAAAAGCAAAACCGCCCGAAGGTTTGATTGATGTAATATTTCAGGTAGGACAGGGGAACAGCATTTTCCCTTATGAGCAGCATGAAGCTGTAACTGATCCGCGTTTTTCTAGTTTGACTGCACGGGAACTGGAGATTCTCGAGATTTTGTCGCAGGGATATTCCAATAGGAAAATAGCCGCTAAATTGGAGATCTCTAACAACACTGTCAAATTCCACCTGAAAAACCTTTATGAAAAGGTACAAGTGGACAATCGTATTCAAGCGGTTGCATTCTATAACCAATTTTACAAAGAGGAAGTATAATCAAAACATTTTTCTTTTCACTGGCTTTATTAACGGCCGGCACAGTTGCTGCGGCAGAAGGACTGCAGCCATATATCTCGTTCGGAGACAGCGGACAATCGATAGAGGAGACAAATAAATCCCTGTCGGCAGTACTTAAGGCTTCCGGTTTCGAAGTACTGGGTCAATATGCTCCGGCTGAATCACCTGAACGGAGTGTTCTGGTACTTACCCACCCTGAACTGCTGAAAGCTCTGTCAGCATTGCGTCCCACTGCAGGATTTTTTTCGGCAATCAGAATTGGTTTAATCTCCACCAACGGCCAGACGATCATTTCTATGCAGAATCCGGTTTACTGGGGGAATGCCTACCTCCAGGATGAGTATTCAAAAGCCGGGAATGTCATCAGTAGTTTAAGCAGCGAAATAGTTAAGGCGATCCGGAACGTATTTCCAAATGCAGTACTCAAAAAAGATATGGCTCAACCCAGGAATTTTCCCAGGAGGATCTTCGGGGGTACCACTACATGTTCGGAATGCCTTATTTTGAAGATAATGTACTGATAGGCGAATTCGATTCTCACGAACAAGCTCTGGCGGCAATAGAAAAGAATCTGCAAAAATCAAAAACCTGCAGCAAAGTATTTGCACAGGACATTCCCGGAAAGGAAATCAGGCTCTATGGAGTTGGTCTAAAAGGTGAAACAGTTGAAGGGAATTTTGTTCCGATTATCGACATTGCCGAAGAAAAACACGTGACCTTCCTTCCTTATGAACTGCTTGTAATGGGCAAGGAAGTACGCATGCTCCATGGTCGTTTCCGTATTGCGCTCAGCTTCCCTGATCTTACGATGGGTACATTCGCCAACATCATGTCAACTCCAGGTTAAATTGAGGACTTATTAACCTCGCTTACCAAATAAGTCTAACTGAAAAAGGATTCCTTTTGTCATCCCGGACCTGATCCGGGTTTCTTATCCCTGACGAGGTTGAGGACAAGATTTCGAACAGCCAATTTGATTCCGGTTTTATGCTTCATTTCACCCGGAATGACAATAGAGAAGAATCGAAAGCGGCGTCACATCCCCGTGAATGCAACTCGCAGGATGAGTAACTTGAGCAGCGCGACAGATGGTTCTGCTGACAAAAAACGGGTGGAATCCCAGTCCGGGCAAGGCATTTTACTCACGGCGTTCTCCAATTTTTTCTTCCGGACGTGTCACTTCACTGATACGTACGCCGTAACGCTCGTTAACCACAACTATTTCTCCGCGTGCCATCAGGCGATTACCCACTACAATATCCATAGGTTCGCCGACTATTTTTTCAAAGACTACGATGTTGCCTTTTTTCAGATTCAGTACATTTTGTACCTCCATCTCAGTTCGCCCTATTTCGACGATCATCAGCAAAGGTACATCTTCAATGAATTTAATCGAATGTAAAACTTCATCATCGTCTTCGTTATTAAAACCTAACATCAGTCTTTCCTCAGAAAGGGGCGTTTATTCTCAGGTGAATATCGGACAAAAATTTATACGTTCATCATAGGCCGGAATGATTCCGGATTCTGTGACTCTTGTGAGTGCAGATTATGTGCCTCTTCCGGAATCATTAAATGGATTTCAGACTAGATTATCCATGATATAGCGGCGACGTTCTGCGGTATTATTTCCCATATAGAAGTTAAGCAATTCGGGAATTTCGTGAGTATGTTCAACCCCGACCGGAACTGCCCGCATGTTTTCACCAATAAACTGTCCGAACTCTTTTGGAGATATTTCACCAAGACCTTTAAAGCGCGTTACTTCCAGATGAGTCCCTTTTCGCATGCTTTCAAATGCTTCATCTCTTTCAGACTCGTTGTAACAATAGCGTGTCATTTTTTGGTTTCGTACACGAAAGAGTGGAGTTTCAAGGATGTATATGTGACCTTGTAAAACAAGTTGCTCGTAAAATTGCAAAAAGAAGGTCAGCATCAAATTGCGGATATGCAGACCGTCCACATCCGCATCTGTCGCAATCACGACTTTGTTGTAACGCAAATCGTCAAGCGAGTCCTCAATCCCGAGGGCTTTCATGACATTATAGAGTTCAATATTTTTGTAGATCGCTTCTTTTCCCTGTCCATGACAATTGAGCGGTTTACCCTTTAGACAGAAAACTGCCTGAGTATAGACATCACGGGCGCTGATCATGCTTCCGCCTGCGGAAATGCCCTCCGTGATAAAGACTGTGCTGTCATCCCCACGTCCGTTTTTATCGCCGAGGTGAAATTTACAGTCTTTAAGATTGGGGATAGTCAGCGCTGATTTTTTTGCATTGTCTCTGGCAGCCTTTTTGACACTGCTCAGTTCCTTGCGGATACGTTCATTGGATTGAATTTTGAGTTTGAGCGGTTCGGCAACTTCCGGATGCTTATATAGATAATCAACAAAGGTATCACGAACAAGCGGCATCAGTGATGAACGCAAATCGGAGTTTCCTAATTTGTTTTTGGTTTGAGACTCAAAAACCGGATCCTGCACTTTTATGGCAACCACTCCGACTATTCCGTCTCTGATATCCGGACCGTCAAAACTGGAATTAAAAAATTGGTTTACACCCTTTAGAATGCCTTCGCGAAATGCAGAAAGGTGTGTCCCGCCATCATTTGTGTGGTGGCCGTTTACATAGCTGAAATATTCCTCTCCATATCGCTCGGTGTGTGTAAATGCCATTTCTAAGTGACCGGTTTGGCAGTGTACGATTTCATAAAGATTCGCGTCACCAACTTCTTCCTGCATCAAATCCAGCAGGCCATTTTCCGATTTAAACTTTTCACCATTAAGTGTGATTGTGAGTTTCCGGTTAAGGTAGGCATAGTTCCAGAGTTGTTTCCGGATAGTTCCGAGGTCATAGGAATAATTCGGAAAAAGCTTTGTATCCGGAATAAAGCGGATTTTGGTACCGTTACTTTCGTTTGTCTCATTTTCCTCCGGAGCAGTTTCAAGTTCTCCCGATCTAAACTTGGCGGCGAGAAATTTTTTGTCCCGAAAAGAAGTGACTTCAAAATGTTCTGAAAGCGCATTAACTGCTTTTGTGCCTACGCCGTTCAGACCAACGCTGAATTGAAAAACTTCATCATTATATTTTGCGCCGGTGTTGATAATCGAAACGCATTCCACTACCTTCCCCAAAGGAATTCCCCGTCCAAAATCACGGATATTCACGACGCCACTTTCGATACGGATGTCGATGCGTTTTCCGAAACCCATGATAAATTCATCAATAGAGTTATCCACAATTTCTTTAAGTAAAACGTAGATGCCGTCACTGGGGTGGGAACCGTTGCCCAGGCGGCCGATGTACATGCCGGGGCGTAAACGGATATGTTCTAGAGAAGAAAGCGTGAGGATTTTGCTTTCGTCGTAAATCGTTTCTTGTGCTGGGGTCATCGTCTTTCCCTGACTGATTAGCATTCCATTGCATCCTCTCTTCTGTCCAAAAGAGAGACTTGCCGAAGATCATGAATAAAAAAACCGGCAATATATTACTTCACACTATAGGTAATCATTGCGAGTTTGTCAAAATTTGTTTTTACTAAACATATTGTTAAAGTGCTTTCCTGCCTGTAGCTGCAAAAAATGTCAATCTCACATTTCCATTGAAACTGGCGAAAATTAGTAGGATGACTTTCCAGTATTACGCAAATTGTAAACACTATTAACAATTTGCATATATTTTTTCTGTTACACCCGCATCATGCCAATTTGAATAAACGACTTTTTAAAATGCCAAAACTATTTTTTTAAGATGTTGGTCTGGTCTCATGGCTTTTGGGAATTCAGACACATGAACAAATCACAACTCACCCGTTAAGAGGAAATCTGTTTAAAACATTGGTAGTATC
>JYMV01029323.1_pt1 | contig 24991 bp, 29 predicted proteins | sample 338911 | NCBI WGS metagenome assembly JYMV01 (sample SAMN03354496, study PRJNA234377) | hydrothermal vent metagenome | biome: Deep sea; feature: Hydrothermal plumes at the Eastern Lau Spreading Center, Western Pacific Ocean; material: Seawater | place: Tonga | collected 2009 | depth 2000 m m
GAGTTGGCAAAAGTGTTTTGGCGGCCGGATTTTGCCGATTGTTGAAAAATCGTGGCTTTCGTGTTTTGCCCTTCAAAGCACAAAACATGGCGCTCAATTCCGGAGTAACTCCGGAAGGTCTGGAAATGGGCCGGGCTCAGATTGTTCAGGCTGAAGCCTGTGGCGTGGATCCGGATGTGCGCATGAATCCAATTTTGCTTAAACCCCAGGGTGCAGGTGTTTCTCAATTGATCCGTCTGGGAAGGGTTGTGCAAACCTGTTCTGCACGGGAATATTACACTCTGGCAGAAGAGAATTTCAGGATTGCAAAACAAGCCTTTGATTCACTGAAATCCGAAGCAGACTGGATCGTGATGGAGGGCGCAGGGAGTCCGGCGGAAATCAATTTGCAGGCAACCGATATTGTCAATATGCGCATGGCGGAACATGCTGGTGCCAAAGTCATGCTGGTCGGTGACATTGACCGCGGAGGTGTTTTCGCCTGGCTCAAAGGCACTTATGATCTGATTCAGGATCAGCATCGTTTTTTACTGCATGGAATGCTGATCAATAAATTTCGGGGGGATGTTTCGTTGCTGCAGCCTGGAATTGAGCAGTTTAATCAAATAGTTCCTGTTCCGATTTTGGGTGTGATTCCGTGGCGGGAAATGAAACTTGAGGATGAGGATTCGCAAAATTTGCAATCAAAAATAGTTCCGGCTGCAAAACTTGAGGTGGCAATAATTCGTCTGCCGTACATTTCCAACTTCACCGATTTTGATCCTCTAAAACAGATTTCCGGAATTTCAGTGCGCTTCGTCAAAAGTGTTCCGGATCTCGAAAGCGCAGATTTGATAATTATTCCGGGAAGCAAAAACACACTGTCCGATTTGCGGTTCCTGCATGAAAGCGGAATTGCGGAAAAGCTGAAACAACTGTGCGGACGCACTTGGATATTAGGAATCTGCGGCGGTTTTCAAATGCTTGGCAAAGCAGTTAATGATCCGGGAAATATGGAATCCTCCGGAAAGTCCGGAACTGGAGATTCCGAATCCGGATTGGGGCTGCTGTCCATGACTACAGTTTTGGCAGGAAATAAAAAACTCGTTCGCCGGGAATACCAGGGACAGAACTGGTTGAAAGGCTTGTGCTGGACGGGTTATGAAATTCATTTGGGACGTACAGAATTTCACGAAAATCCGCAAGAACCGTTTGTTGAACCGGAAGCACCGCTGGCGAATGAATCTTCGCTGGGTGTGATTGAGCGCAAACAAAAAATAATCGGCACCTACATTCACGGGTGGTTAGAAAGTCCGGAGGTGATACAAAAACTTTTGGCATTGTTAACTTCGGAACCTTTTGACATTCCGCGTTCTTTTCAGGAAACTAAAGAGCGTGAAATGGATGAGCTGGCTTTGTTCCTGGAAGAACATTGCGAGGTGGAAAAAATCCTGCAGAATTGATGATTTCACAAAAAATTTGAAATCCATAATTTGTCATTTCGATCGTAGGGAGAAATCTTAATGAAATTATTGTTGTAGCTCATACAAGATTTCTCGCTTCGTAAGCAATGACACAGATTTATGCCTTTATACAACTGGATCAGAATTGAGGAAAATTAACGTAAACAGAACACAAAAATGACTGACACGATTATAGATTTAGCGACAGAGAAAACTGTAAATGGAATTAAAATTCCAAAGCGGCCAAAAATAAAACAGGGTGCATTTCAAATTTATACCGGTGAAGGCAAGGGTAAAAGTACCGCTTCGCTGGGATTGATGCTGCGTGCGCTGGGTTCCGGAATGCATGTTTATTATGTGCGGATGCTCAAACCACGCTGGAAAACAGGAGAGTTGAAACTCTGTCCGGAAAACTTTCATCCTAATTTAACTTTCAGGAATGTTCCACATTACTGGGCACTTTGTGTAAGCAAAACCATTCCTGAAGATGTGGCAACGATGACAGAAAAAATGAAGCCTGAAATGGAAGATTTGCATGAAAAAGTTAAATCAGGAAAGTTCGATATGATAATTGCTGATGAAATTAATTACTGCATCTTCCGGGGTTTGCTTTCAGTTGAAAAAGCGATTCAAATTGTGGAGGACCGTCCCAAAAATGTAGAGCTGATTTTTACAGGTCGTCATGCACATCCGGAACTCGTAGAACGGGCAGATCTTGTGACTGAAATGAAAAAAATCAAACATCACTTTGACCAGGGAATTCGTGCCAGAATCGGAATTGAGTTCTGATTCCACCCGCCTGCTTTACCTCATTAAATCACTAAAATGCTCTTTGCCCGCATCTATTTCCCTTTGGCATTAGGTTATGCCATTTCCTATTTTTACCGCAACGCCAACGCGATAATTGAGGGCGATCTGGTTCGGGAACTTGGACTCGGTCCTGCTGATTTGGGGCTTTTAACGAGCGTTTATTTTATTTCGTTTGCGGCTTTTCAACTGCCGCTTGGCGTTTTGCTGGACCGCTACGGTCCGCGCCGCACTGAGTCCACCCTGCTTTTATTCGCCGCGTTGGGGGCATGGATATTTTCTCAGTCAGATTCACTTTCGGGATTAATTGCAGGAAGGCTGCTGATCGGTTTAGGAGTTTCCGCATGTTTGATGGCTGCTTTTAAAGCCTACGTTATTTGGTTTTCAAGTGAGCGGTTGCCGACGATCAATGGTTTGCAGATGGTTGCCGGAGGATTGGGAGCACTTGGAGCAACAATACCTTTGCAGAATGCTCTTTCATTTACGGATTGGCGTGGAGTTTTCTCGGGGTTTGCAGTCATTACATTTTTTTCGGCGCTTTGTTTATGGGTGTTTTTGCCTGAACATCAAAAGCCAGATGAACAACTTCCTGAACTGAAAAAACAAATAAAGGAAATGTGGCAGGTTTTCCGGAGTAAAATTTTCTGGAGGATTGCGCCATTAGCCGCAATTTCACAGGGTTCAAATATGGCGATTCAGGGACTCTGGATGAAACCCTGGCTGAGGGATGTGGCTGGAATCAGTGGAGATGCTGCTGCTCAACTTTTATTTGCAATGATACTGGCATTTATTGCAGGTTTTTTGACACTTGGAATTATTGCCGAAAGACTCTCTCAGATTTTTGATGTACGTCCAATTCCAATTGGTGTATTAGGTATGTCATTATTTTTGTTTTCCCAGGGAGCGATGGCCTATGGATGGAACGGCAACCCTTTTCTTCTGGTTGTTTTGCTGGGATTTTTTGGATCAGCAAGCATTCTTGTCTATGCCGGATATGCGCAAATATTTCCCAAAGAGCTTTCCGGACGAGTTAGTACTCTCCTGAATTTGCTGGTTTTTATGGGAGCCTTCATTTTACAATGGGGTGTCGGTGCAATCATCGAAATGTGGCCGACTACGGAAAGCGGTTATGATCCGGTAAGTTATCAGGCTGCGCTAGGCGTACTGTTTTTGCTGCAGGCCGCCGGATTGGTTTGGTATTTATTCTCTCTTCAAATTACCAGGAAACTGCACGAAAGTTCTTAGCAGCTAATTCATTTTTTCAAAGAGCCGTGTAATTTCTTTAATTTTTACTGCGGCATCTTTTGAGTTTTTCGAGTGGAGTGCATCATTAACGCAATGCTGCAGGTGACTTTCTAAAATTCCGGATTCGATTTTACGCATTGCGCCTGTAACCGCCCTGATTTGCGAAAGCAGGTCCATGCAATATCGACGTTCCTCAATCATGGTTTGGATTCCGCGTACCTGACCTTCAACCTTTTTCAGGCGGACAAGTTGATTATCGTGATTTGGATGCATTGGTGACTCCTAAAAAAGTTGAATTTGATTTATATACCTTATGGGGGTATCAATAAAATGTCAAGTGAAATCCCGGTTTCAGCAAGAAATAATAGGTCGTATTTTAAAATTGTACCATGCCGAAAATAACCGCAATCCTGCCGACATGGAATCGTGCCGAATGGTTGGAAAAATCCATTCAGTCGGTTTTGGATCAGACTTTTGGTGATTTTGAATTGGTTGTAGTGGATGACGCTTCCACGGATTCTACAGCAGAAATTATAGAACGCTATTCCGGAAAAATCAGGACGATTGTTTTTTCGGAAAACCGGGGAGTCAGTGCCGCAAGAAATGCCGCTATCAAAAACAGCGACAGCGAGTGGATCGCTTTTTTGGATTCAGATGATTTTTGGCATCCGGACAAATTACAGAAACAAATTGCGCAAACTAAAATGCGTCCGGCATGTCCGCTTCATTTCACTGATGAAATTTGGATCAGGAACGGAGTCAGGGTCAATCCGAAAAAAAAGCATCAAAAAAAGGAGGGTTGGATTTTTCAGCCAAGTCTGGCACTGTGTTTGATGGCTCCTTCAACGGTGATATTGCGTCGCGAACTGTATGAAGTCCATGGTTTGTTTGATGAAAGCCTGCCCGTTTGTGAGGACTACGATCTTTGGCTCCGCTTAACCGCTCAGCATCCGGTTGCGCTACTCGATGAAAAATTGATGACTCGTCACGGAGGTCACGCGGATCAACTTTCACGAAGTGATTGGGGGATTGATCGCTATCGAGTGCAGTCCATTCAGAAAATATTAAAGACAGAAAGTCTGCGTCCGGAAGACAGAACCGCAGCGATACGGATGCTGATTGAAAAATGCGGAATTTTAGCCAAAGGTTTCCGCAAACGTGGTAATTTAAAAGAGGTAGAGAAATATGAAAAAATTATTAGACAATCTTCAATTTACTAAATGAGAACCCCATGACAGAAATTAAAACTGACTTCGAAATACGGCAAGCCGAAGAAGATGATGTCCCAGAAATATTAGTATTGATCAAAGCTCTTGCTGAGTATGAGCACCTTGCTGATGAAGTGGTTGCAACTGAAGAGTTGCTGAAGATAACGCTATTTGGCATAAATTCACCGGCAGAGGTGCAAATTGCTTACAACAAAAACCAGACCTTGGGATTTGCACTTTATTTTCGTACGTTCTCCACTTTTTTGGGACGTCCCGGAATTTATCTGGAGGACCTGTATGTGCGTGAAAGCGTTCGGGGTAAAGGCGTAGGAGAAGCATTGCTGCGCCGTACAGCACAACGTGCGCGGGAAATTGGCGGAGGACGTTTGGAATGGTCGGTACTAAACTGGAATGAACCCGCAATTAATTTTTATCAGAAAATGGGAGCATCTTCTTTAGATGAATGGACTATGTTCCGGGTGACCGGTAACAAGTTGAAGGAGTTGGCTGAAGAATAATTGCGGTAAACTGATTTAGATTTTAAAGTGTACAACAGCGAAATAATTTAAAATCCAATCAGCACCTAAATAGCCTCTTGATTTTTTCATTTCAGGATTGCCGATTTAGGTGCGGGGTGGATTTCAGACTTTTTTGGTGGACGATTTTCTTTTATATTTTGATTCCGGTTCAGGTTCTGTTTTGTCCGGTTCGTCTTTTGAATTTTCGTCTTTTGAATCATCTACTTTTTTTGCCAAAGCTTTGGTTTTTCTCTCTTCAGTTATTTGGTCATAAACTCTTTGCAAAACACGGTTTGTAAGACCGTGTGAAGTATCGTCCACAAAATCCTTACAGAGTTCCACAGCCTCATCGATGACGACGCTGTGAGACAATTCCGGGTGGTGATAAAGTTCGTAGGCTGCCAGACGTAATATATTCCGGATTGTTGTAGAAAGACGGTTCAGTTTCCAGTGTTCAAGATTGCGCCGCAAATAGCGGTCAAGGTGTTTGCGATGCTGGAGTGTTCCTGCCGCCAATTCCCGTGCAAATGTTTTTATTTCCGGACTGGTATCAAGTTGATCAAAAAAACGATCTGCGTGTTTCATGGCTTTACTTTGAATCAGTTCCGCCTGATAAAGTGCCTGTAGTGCGTATGATCGAGCTTGATGGCGCATTTTTTAAAAGTTTTGAGTTTTAAATTCCCTTTGACTCCGTTCAGGGAACGATTCGGTTAACACTATTTTTTCAAGTCGTCAGTGCAACATGGAGTTTTTGGACGAGTGCCTGATTGTAACCGTGTGATGTCATGTTGGCCACGACCCGACCTCTCAAGGGATAACCGAGCAAATAAAGGTCCCCGATGAGGTCCAGAATTTTGTGTCGTACAAACTCATCCGGAAAACGCAAATCCGTGTTGATCACTTTTCCGTCATGCAAAATGATATGGGAGTCCAGATAACCGCTGCCGACTGTTCCTGTTTTTTGTGCCAGATCAATATTTTCGAAGGTATTGAATGAACGTGCCGGCGCAATATCAAGGTCAAATGAATTCTGATCAGGATTAAATGTTAAATTTTGCTCACCGATCGGTGCAGAATAATCGATACGCATCTTGACCTCAAAGCCTTCAAACGGTTCCACATAAAGGTGTTTTTCTGCCAATTTTTTCCGCCCAACCTGTATTGGAGCCAACACTACCGCTTCTTTTGCCGGAACATCCTGATCCTGCACACCGGCCTCTTTGATAAGTTCGCTAAAATCCTGGGCTGATCCATCGACATTTGGTATTTCCTCATCGACTTTTGCCAAAACATTGGTGATTCCAGCCATGTGCAGGGATGCCATTAAATGCTCCACTGTGCGCACCCGCCGATTTTTGCGGGCTAATACAGTAGAATTTGCGCTGAAGGACTGCTGTTTCACCGATTGGGAAAAATTTTCAATATTCGTGATGTGCGCAGGTAAAGATGTATCATCCAGGGTTTGAAAAACAACACCGGAATTCGGATCAAGCGGACTTAAAATTACACCCGTGTTGCGTCCAGTCAAAAGCCCTTTGCCGTTCAAAACAACATTGCCTTTCAATGTGCGTTGTGGACGCTCCGAATCCTTGAGCCGCACTGCTCCGGAAGGTATGATTGGATTGATAATCTTGGCAACTTCCATCCTCGTATCTGATGCCAGATCTTTTATTCTCTCCGGAGGTTTGTTTGAAAGTACAACTGCAATTTTGTCGAGCAGTATTTCCAGGCGCAAAGGTTTTTCCATAAAATCAACAGCGCCCAGTTTAATTGCGTTTACTGCCGCATCAATACCCGCGTGTCCGCTCATCATGATTACCGGCAGTTCTGGATGGGTTTCACGCAGTTTACTGAGAATCGCCATACCGTCAATGCCGGGAAGCCAGATATCCAACAGCACTAAATCCGGTGTTTGCTGCTCCAATTCTGCAAAAAAGTGTATAGAATCCTTACAGGACATTACCGGATATCCTTCATCGGACAGCACGTTCTCAAGTGTTTCACGGATTGCTGCCTCGTCATCCACTATGCAAATGGTTTGTGATTTTGTCATTGTAGCGGTTTGGTTTATGTTGTCGGCAAGTCGGTCAAGTTTAAAAATTATAGTTCAAAATATCTCCCGGCTTAAGTCCCAGCTTGGAGGCACGTCCTGATTCAATTTCCAGCACAAAATTAGCCGGTTCCGAAGGCACCAAAACAGGGGGCTTTTCACCTTTTTTTACCATCTGGACATTCCTCAGAATGTGTACAATCCGATAATTATCAATCCATAATATATCCAAAGGGAATTGCATGTCTTTCATCCAAAAACGATGTGCTTTTCGTTTTGCAAAGACAAACAGCATCCCCCAGTTTTTTTTCAGTCCTGAGCGTTTTCCCAGTCCTAAACTCCGTTTTTTTTGTGTGTCAGCAACTTCCACAGGGATTTCAATTCCCGTGGAAGTGGTTACAAAAGCGTGGGCATAATTTAGTTGTTCGGCAAAAACAGTTTCGCTGCCAAAAAAAGGGGCAACCCAGAACGTTAGCAAAATAGTGCAAAAAAAAAGATGACGCGGAATCATGCCTCTGCTTTTGCGAGTTTTGTCAGCCGTTTTTTTACCATTTTCTGTTTTAGCACCGGCAAGTGATCAATGAATAAAACTCCGTTCAAATGGTCAATTTCATGCTGCAGACAAATGGACATCATATCCTCAGCATCCATTTTTTGGGCTTCGCCTCTGACATTCTGATACTCAACTGTTATTTTTTCTGCACGTTCAATTTCACCGCGGAATTCAATGACACTCAAGCAGCCTTCTTCTGAGACGGTTGTCCCTGATTCCTTTGCAATTTCAGGATTGATGAAAACATGTGGTTCGCGCAAACTGATTTCTTCCTCGCCGCTTTTTAAATCAATGACAATTATTTGTTTGAGGATTCCTGCCTGAATTGCCGCCAAACCGATTCCGCCGGAAACGTACATTGTTTCCAACATGGATTGCGTGGTTTCAGCAAGCTCGTGATTAAAAACTGTAACCGCCTCTGTTTTCTGTCTTAAAATTGGATCAGGAAAAGTATAGATTTCTAAAATTGTCACTGCTTTATTTAAACTGAAAAACCGCTTTCCATGCTGGAGATCTTTATTAACCAGATTCGATTTTAACCAAACTCATACTCAAACACAATCCGTGAAGTATAAAAAACTACATAAGTACCAGCTTTGACTTGAAGGCAGATGCCGGACTGAGTTAGTATGCGTCATGATTTGGAGCACAAAAATTATTACAGTAAATTAAACGGAGAAAAATGAAAACCGGATTTTATACGAATCCCATTTACCTCGAACACGACACAGGTTCTCATCCGGAAAACGCAAACCGTCTGAGAGCAATTCTGGAAAGACTTGAGTCCGGTGGTTTGATGGAAAAACTCAAAGTGCAACCGGGGCGTGCCGCGACCACAGCGGAGATAAAAATGCTGCATGCGGAAAAACTGATTTCGGAAGTCGAAGCCGCGGCAGTGAGCGGTGCAAAAATGCTTCATACACAGGATTGTGTTATATCTTCACAAACTTATAACGCGGCTTTACACGCAGTAGGTTCTGTGCTGGACGCGGCGCTGGAGGTTGCGGAACGCAGGATTGATAACGCGTTCTGCGCGGTTCGTCCGCCGGGACATCATGCGGAATATGAAACCGCAATGGGCTTTTGTTTTTTTAACAACATTGCGCTGGCGGCAGAATTTCTGACCAGAAAAAAGGGATTTCAGCGGGTGCTGATTTTTGATTTTGATGTGCATCATGGAAACGGCACGCAGCATTTTTTTGAGGAACGGGCAGATATTTATTTTGTCAGCATGCATCAGGATCCGCGTACCAGTTATCCCGGAACCGGTTTTGCGGATGAACGAGGTAGTGGTGCGGGATCCGGATTTACCCTCAATGTTCCTGTTCCTCCCGGAATGGAGGATGAAAAATATTTGCAAACATTTTATGCCAATGTGCAGCCGAAATTGTTGGAATACAATCCGGACTTTGTCTTGATCTCTGCAGGATTTGACGCACATCGTGATGATCCTTTAGCTTCGCTGAATCTCACTGAACGAACTTTCAGGGAGTTGACAATGGAACTGAAACAGTTGGCGGAGAAGTCTGCCGGAGGAAGAATTATGAGTCTGCTCGAAGGAGGTTATGATTTAAACGCCCTCTCTTCAAGTGTCCAGGAACATCTGACGGTTTTGCAGAATGATGACTGAAAATACAGGATTCTTTTCAATTTTCAACTTCATCTTCAAGCATTTCTTCCGGATGTTTTGGGATTTTATATTCACTGCTGTAAAGAAAATATGGTATTCCGCCTAAAAGATAAACGCCCAGTTGGACAATGACAAATAGATTGAAAATGTCCGCGCCTCCGGAAAAGCCGGCAAGCTGATAAAGTGATTCAAAAGCTACATGCCCTATTCCGATTCCGCCAGGCGCTAATGGAATTGCTACAGTGATCAGGCCGATCGGCATCAGAAAAAACTGGGTGGCCAGTTCCATTTCTTTAATTCCCATTAAACGCGTCACCTGGAAAAAAATCAATGCGATTAAAATGTGGATTCCAATTGACAGCAGGAGGGTAATGGTTAAAGTTGTTTTTTGGTGCTGATAACTTTTGAATGCGGAATAAACTTTGAGGCTAAACTTTTTTGCAGGCAGACGCTGAAAGAGCCGTACAAAGGGATCACGGCCTTCCTTAAATGGAAAAAGCGCTATCGCGTAAAATAAAACTGTTCCTCCAAAAAGAACCGTTATCATCCATGCGGGCGAGTGAAGACTTTCATGAGAAAGTATTAGTTCAAGATTAAAGACGAGCGCCAAAAAAGCCATCACAATCAAGCCGAATAATCCTACAAATCTGTCGATCAGCAGCGTCATAAAAGCTCTGGTACGTCCTTCTTCATGTTGTGCCTTGATTACGTAGTAACCCTTGACTACGTCTCCGGTAACTGCTCCCGGAAGTGTAGTGTTGAAAAAATTACCGATCCATGTCAGTAAGAATGTTTGTTTAGGATTTACCGGCACACCGATTGCCCGTAACAATAACCACCAGCGAAATGTCGCCATCGGTACAACGGCAAAAACAAGTACTCCAACCATCAGGGCAAGTATTTCCGGAGCATCCCGGAACAGCATCAATTTTTCGAAATTCAGTCGGCCGCTTTGGATAAGATAAACCAAAATGCTTCCTACAACTCCTATTTTGAGTAAAATTATCAGTAGTTTTTTCATTCGCTAATCAATAAGAGTAAGCGCCAAAATTTAAAATCAACAAAATTGCTCCTGCAAAAAACAGTGTTTTTCGTAATTGCTGACAGTTCCAGCAGTGTCCCAGAATCCACAAAAATGAAAAGGTAATACTGAATGTCAAAGGCAAAAACCAGCCTTGTAAAAACCAGCCCATCACCGCATACCACAAGCCATGCAGGGCTTCAGTCGAAATCGTTTTTATGCCGATTGCGGCATTGCATTTTCGGCAATGACCTCCACACATTAAATATGAAAACAGGGGAATATTTTCAAACCAGCGCAGCTGATGTCCGCATGAAAAGCAAAAAGAACGTGCAGGGTTGTATAAACTAAGCGTCTGATCCCGGATGTACTGTTTCAGGAAAGTGGACGTTTCAGGAGATGTCAACAGGTGTGAACGTTTTTCTTTGTCTGCAAACTGCAGAGGCAAACGCTCCAGGCAAACGTTGACAAAACTGCCCATGATCAGACCAAGCACAGCCCATGTTCCAATTACATAATACTGCACTATGACTCCGGATCAGGCTCATTTTTTATGGCGGGATTCAATACATCAAAACTGTTGGCGTATCCTCAAAAAACTGGCAAATCTCGGCAATCCTTTCTTTGTGGTTCCAGTGAATTTGAAGGTAATAACGGAACCAACCGGGGGCGGACTTCGACGCTCGTCGTTACTGAAACCTGTTCCTATGCGAAAGATGTGACCGCTTTGGTCTTTAACCAGTAATGAGCCCATCATTCCACTGAATTTACCTTTGCCTGGCAGGATTTCAATTACAGTAGCTTCAGCATCCTGCCATGGTTTCAGTTTAAGCAGGTCATCACTTCTGCCGCTGTGATAAAGCGAATCGGCCCGATGCAGCATCAAACCTTCACCTCCCTTTTTTACAACATCATCCAGCATCTTCAGCAGTTCCTCTTCCGACTTGAGGCGAATTTGCGGAATTACCTTCAGCCAGGGTATTTTTACGGACGTTGTCAATTTTATCATTTTTTGAACTCTAGCGGTGAAAGTGCCGGAATGGTCCGGAAGCTCAAATAACATGTAGCGCACTTGTTTCCATTCATTATCAACAGGAATCTTTTTGCGGACGATTCCGGAAAGTCTGTCAAAAGTCCCGCGTCCCACCCAAAGTTCGCCGTCCATCGGCAGATCAGGAAAATTTGCGGTAAACCAGAGCGGAGCATGAATTAAATTCCCGCTGCGAAAATGAAGTTTTTCGCCATTCCAAATCGCGCGTACTCCATCCAGTTTTTCACTGACCCACCATTTCGAAACATCTTCCTGACTGTAAACCTTTGCCAGCAACGGTTCAATGTTATGCTCTTTATCATCGGCATCACCTGCAACAAGCGGTGCTGAGAAGAAAATCAATTCCGCAAAAAGCAAAAACAGCAGAAGTTTTCGATAATGCGGTTTGTCTGACATTGTTGATTGTTGGAAATATTTTCTTTCGTTTTCGCTAACTCAGCTCTCCGGCCCTGGACAAAAGAAACCGGTCCAGCAATTCATTTGCGAGACGGATGTATCCGGTTGCGCCTGCTGAATTCAAGTGGCGCTGAATAACATCAATACCTAAATTACTGGCTTCAAGAATATATGGACAATTTGGAATAATGGTTTCAAAAACAGAGTCTCCCAGCGTCTGGCAAATCTGTTTGCAAACTTGACGGTGGGACAGAATTTCATCATCATACATGGTCAGTAAAATGCCTGCAAGACGCAGTCTCGGTTCAATTGTTCTTTGCAAGTCCTTAAAGGCCTGCAAAAAGCGTTTTAGAGATTTTATGGCTAAAGTTTCACATTCAAGCGGAACGATAATGAGGTCTGCCGCAAGCATCGCATTAATGCTGAGGGAGCTTGTGGAAGCAGGTGCGTCCATAATAATAAAGTCATAGATACCCGCGGCATTCTGCTCGATCCACTGCGCTACATGGTAATAATCGGCGGCAATTTTGTTGACAGTTTGTTCTGTCAGCAGGTCTTGAATATTTGAAAGCAGGAGGTCAAGATTTTGGTGCTTGCCGGTGTTTATAATTTCTTGGAGCGAAATATTGGGCGTACAAAAAACTTCACGTATGCCCAAACCGGCAGGATTTTCTACGCCCAGAGAGTGATGAACTGAGCCTTGTGGATCAAGGTCCACCAGGAGCGTCTTATAACCTCCAAGGGCAAAGGCGGTTGCCAGATGTACGGCTGATGTAGTTTTTCCCACCCCGCCTTTTTGGCTGGCGAATGTAATCACTTTTGCCATCGTTGAAGCCGCTCACCTGAAATAGAATTTAGTTTTGCTGTTATTTAAGTCACTCAAGTTGCAAAAGCGAGTGTAACACAGGATCAACGAAAAGCAAACTTTTCTCATCCGGACCTGCTACTTAAGCTCAAACTGAATCGAGTGCGCTTTGCAGTTTTTCCCGTACACTTTTAGCAAAATCATCTAAATCGGTTCTTCCGGTTGCCTGCACCATCATTTCCGGATCGATGATACCCAAAACAGTTTCTCCAGTTTTCGGATCTTCGTAAACAACAACGTTGCAGGGCAGCAGCAAACCGATATCTATTTCCTCAGATAAAACTTGAAAAGCAAGTCCCGGATTGCAGGCGCCGAGGATCACATATTTTGTGAAATCCTGATCAATTTTCTATTTCAATGTTGCTTTAACATCGATTTCTGTGAGAATGCCAAAACCCTGTTCTGAGAGTGCGGTGGTGATTTTTTCGACTGCTTCTTCATAGGAAAAAGGTACAACACGCTTCATACCGTATTTTAATATTGATGACATTTTTCTCCAAAAGATTAATGATTTGAATTTAATACTGCTGACGCACCCGGGACTTGCCAACATTCAGTTTTCAGGCAACAAAGCACATTACTTACAATGAGGAACACGCAAACTGACTATAGAAACAGCCGCATTCAGAACCTCCAGCTTGATTCTGGCGTTTCGGGAAATGCTTCTGAATCTTTTGACATTCAGATCGTGAAACAACTTTTCTGTATTTATGCATTTGAAATTATGAATCATTCTTTCATGATATGACGAGTGCCGTCATTCGTCAAGAAATGTTTTAAAATAGGATTTTTTGTTGCGTAAGGCCACCCTTTCCCCTTTAACCTCAAACTATGAACGTTAGCCCCGTACGCTGTTCCAAGGAAACGCAAGGATTGCCGAAAATACACCTTAACACACTGTCTCATTTATGGGGTCCACTATATTGATTTAGCGGAGACTTAAATCCGTAGTATTTATTTGACGAGCTTTTGTACGGTGGGGGCTATTTGGCATCTGTGAAGTTTTTCTTCAACGTACTGAGTTGTTATATTTTTAAAGTTTCAGGAAAGCACGAACTCCGACTTGCGGAAACCCTGGATATACAAAAGGGCGGTCAAATCGCCGTGATTGATGCAAGCATTTGCATATTTTTTCAGACTGTTAGAATTATGGAAGGCAACGCCGAGTCCGGCCCCTTTAATCATTTCAATGTCGTTGGCACCATCACCAACAGCAAGAACATCAGAAGGCTGGAGACCTTTTTCAGCACACAAACTTGTCAAAGTATTCAGTTTGGCAGATCGCCCAAGGAGCGGTTCAGGGATTTTCCCCGTCAGTTTTCCGCCTTCAAACACCAACTCGTTTCCTTGATGGTGGTGAAACCCGATACGTTCGGCGATGCGGCGGGTAAAAAAAGTAAATCCGCCGGAAACGAGGGTGCAAAAAGCTCCGTGATGACGCATGGTTTGAACAAGTGTCTGTGCTCCGGGTTTCAAAGAAATTCGTTTATTATAGACGCTTTCAAGTAAGTGGTACTCCATACCTTTCAGCATTGCCAAACGTTTGCGCATGGCATCAGCAACACTAACTTCGCCACGCACGAGGGAGGCGGTGATTTCTTTAATTTCTGAACCAAGGCCAACGGCATCGCCCAATTCATCAATACATTCTTGATTGATGATTGTGGAGTCCATGTCAGAAATAAGAATTTTTTTGCGCCGTCCATTGATGGGAGTACACACTGTGTCAATTTTCGTTCCGGATAAAGCATCTCTCGCTTTTTCGGCAATGTTTGTGGTGGAAAGCATGGTTTTGAGGAAAATGTCACAAGCCTCATTTTCTGCCAACCAGTCGGTCTTCAAGATTGTTGCAAAATTTCGATAAATTTTTGCAAGATGAATCGATTCGATGGGAGCCGATTTTGCGTTGCCGATTAAAGTGAGTACAAAGTGATTCATGAATTTATTGAGGTTTCGTTGTTACATGGAATTTGGGTGAACATTCACAATTCCTATTGACATAAAGTGCAGTTCAATATAGAATCGTTTTATGAAAAAGACTACTTGGACTATACCACAAACGATTCATTGGTCAATACCAAATGAAAACCGGAAGTCATGGAAACGCAGAATTCCGTACCATATCCATTTCCGAGATCATTTTGCAACACTGATTGAAGCGGAAACTCTGGCTCCAGGAAGTCAGCTTCCGCCGGAACGGGCTTTGGCTGAAGAATTTGACATTAGCCGGGTCACGGTACGTCAGGCACTGCTACGGATGGAGGCAGAAGGATTGATCTTTCGCGAGGAAAGGCGCGGATGGTTTGTCTCTCCTCCAAGAGTCCATTATGATCCTACCACGAACGCCAGCTTTACCGAAAGTATCGCAGAGCAAGGACGAGTGGCCGACACAACGGTTTTGTTCAAACAACAAATTGCGGCTTCGGAGTGGATCAGCACCCTTTTGGATTGTGCAATCAGTGCGCCTATTTTTATCATCAACCGTTTGCGGACTGTCGATGAAAGGGCAGTGTTGGTGGAACAAATTCATATCAAGGCGGAGCGTTGTCCGGGTCTTTTGGATTATCCGTTGGACCAGTCATTGACAGATTTGCTTGCAGATAAATACGGCATTATTGAGCATCGCTCGCAGATCAGTATGCGTTCGACGGCCTTAGCGGATGTTCCGGCCAAAGCACTTGGGGTCGCTGTCGGAACACCAAGTCTTTATTTGTCGCGGGCTATTCTCGATCAGTTCAATGAGGCGGTTGAATTTGATCAAGAATTCTGGCGGCATGATGCCATTGATATTTGCGTTTCAATGACTGGAAGTCCTGGAAAAAACAAAACAAATAGTGCTAAACGAGGAAGTAAAAATGCCGAATAAAACTCCGATTGTGGTGGTCAAAGATGTCTGCAAAACTTTCAAAGTTTCCAAACAGAAACCGGTGCACGCACTAAAAAATGTTAGCAACCAAGTTGACAAAGGTGAGGTGCTCGTGGTCATCGGACCGAGTGGTTCGGGCAAAAGTACTTTTCTGCGGGCACTCAACGGCTTGGAGCCAATTGACAGTGGTTCTATAATCATTGACGGTGTAGAATTGACCGACCCCAAAACGGACCTCAACCGGTTGCGTCAAGGTGTGGGCATGGTTTTTCAGCACTTTAATTTGTTCCAACATAAAACGGCATTGGAGAACATTACTATGCCGCAAATGGTTGTGCTTAAACGCTCACAGAGTGAAGCCGAAAAGGTCGGACAACGATTGCTTGACCGAGTCGGTATCGGCGAAAAGGGAGACAGCTACCCCAGCGAACTTTCCGGAGGACAGCAACAGCGTGTAGCCATAGCCCGCTCACTGGCCATGTCCCCCAAAGTCATGCTGTTCGATGAGGTAACATCGGCTCTTGATCCGGAAACGGTTGGCGGTGTTCTGGACTTAATGAAGGAGTTGGCTGCCGATGGAACAACTATGATTGTTGTAACCCACGAAATGGGTTTCGCCCGTGAGGCCGCTGACCGAGTAACTTTCATGGACGAAGGCCAAATTATTGAAGAAGGAACTCCGGAATCCGTCTTCGATAATCCGCAACTTGAACGGACAAAATTGTTTCTAAGTCAGATTATTTAATAATTATTCATTTTTGGTATTGACCAAGAAATATTTTTGGTATATAATTCTAAACAGTCTGGTAATAATGTCAGACACACTCCTGTATTAAGGTGACAAAATAGTTATCAGCTATCTTTGGAGTGACTCTGTTAACAATCAATTAGGAGATTGTGAGATGAGAAGAGTAAAAAAAATCAGCAAATTGTTAGGATTGGGTTTATGTGCGCTCGGATTAAGTGTGCTGTCTCAGTCCGCATCTGCTGATGTCTTAAACGACATCGTCAAGCGGGGCGAATTGCGTGTTGCTGTTCAGACACAAGGACCGCCCGTGAGCTTTGTCGATAAAAACGGCGAACGCACCGGGTTCGCCATTGAGGTGGTTAAGATGATGGCCAAAGACATGGGAGTCGAACTCAAACTTCTCGATTATGATTGGAAGGGCTTGATCCCTGCCGTCAATTCGGGAAAGGCCGATTTTCTGGCCGCAGACATGACACCCAATGCCAAGCGCACGTTGGTTTTGAGTTTCACCGAGCCGTATTTATACAGCGATGTGGTGCTGTATTCTAAAAAGAAACAGCCGTTCCAAAAATGGCAGGATGCCTGTAAGAAGGGGTTCTCCATCGGTGTAGTTCAAGGGAGTAGCAATGTCGGTTTGTTGAAAAAACTCTGTCCTGATACGACCATCAAAGAGTTCGCCGGCGGCGGCCCGGCAGTTGCTCAAGCTGTTGCCGCAGACCGCGCCGATGCCGGAATCAACGACATTGCTTCAGCTGCCGGTTATATGGTAGAATACACGGATTTCAAAATCCTTGACGGTGCGCCGAAACGTTGGCCTCTGAGTTTCGCCACCCGTCCAGACGAGCATCATTTGTTACGCTGGATGGATAATTATTTCATGTTGATCCGCAACGATGGCCGTTTGGAAAAATTGGCCGATTATTGGATGCGCGGTCCTGTTTGGAAAAAAGACCACTAAATCGCGGTTTCCATATTGTGATTATTTTCGAGGGTTCTGCTGTTACAGCAGAACCCTTTTTTCTTAGCCGTCAGCTTATTGAGACGTATTGGGAGCATGGACTGGATTCTTGATTTTTATAATTATCGGGTGGTTGCCCAATACCTGCCGGAGTTCGCCCGTGGACTCGGCTCAACAGCCTGGATTTCTTTGCTCGCTTTAGGAATTTCACTTTCCGTAGGCACAATCGTTGCCATCATGCGGATGTCATCTAATCCCTTACTTTGGCGATTTGCTGCCGCTTACATTCAGGCAATCCGCTCCACGCCGCTACTGATTCAAATCTATCTGATCTATTTCACCTTGCCTGCGTTGCCTCTGCTTGGCCGTCGTTTGGACGAACTCGAAGGAGGCATCATTGCGCTGGGCCTCAACGCCGGAGCTTACATGAGCGAGATCATCCGCGCCGGTATTGAATCCATTTCACGCGGACAGATTGAGGGAGCCATGTCCGTCGGAATGAACTATGTTAAACGGATGCGTTATGTGGTCTTGCCGCAAGCCTTCGCCCGTGTCGCACCACCTTTGCTGGGGCAGACTGCCGTTCTCATCAAAGACAGTTCCTTAGTCAGTTTTATCGGTGTTTTCGAGTTGTTTGGTGCGGGCCTTGTCATCCTCAACGAACGACTGATGCCGAACGAGGGGTTCTTGACCGTCGCCGTTTGTTACTTGTTTATCTATACCGTCATGTTATGGCTAACGGTTTACGCTCAACGTCATTTTGGTGGGTCCGGAGATTAGGAGCAACTCATGAATAACATCATTCTGTCAACTATGCCTTTTCTCTTGGATGGTCTTTGGATGACCGTCAAGATTTCTTTATTCACTATTTTTTTTGGTAGCTTGCTTGGGGTCGTTGTGGGGATGTTACGAACCCTTGATTATGCGGTGATTTCCTATCCGCTGGGAGCGTTTATTCATGCACTTCGGGGAACACCGTTTCTAATTCACCTTTATCTGGTTTATTTCATGCTACCGCTGACAGGAATTTCGTGGTTGCAGTTAGAAGCCTTTCCGGCGGCTGTCATCGCACTGAGTCTGTACACCTCGACTTATGTTGCAGAAATCGTCCGTAGCGCGATTCAGGCGGTCCCGCGTGGCCAAAGCGAAGCGGCGCGTTCAACCGGTATGACGGCTCTCCAGTCCATGTGGTTTGTGGTGTTGCCGCAAGCCGTAAAACTCATGATTCCGCCGATGGGCGGTGTTTATGTCATCATCATCAAAGGCACGTCGATTGTCTCGGTCATCGGCATTGCCGAATTGGTGCGTGCCGGAGAACACGCCACACAACGCCATCCCAAAGAAATGATGATGATTTACGGCCTGACCGCGCTTTTGTATTTCGCCTACTGTTATCCGGTTTTGCGTCTTGCCCGCTGGGCCGAGACTAAATTCGGTAGTGTTAGGTTGCCGTCTTAAAAAGGATTCCATGAAAATCGTCACCTATAATATCCAGTTTGGACTGGGCAAAGACGGTCGTTTCGATCTGGAAAGAGTCGCCGCCGAAGTGGACGGAGCCGATATCATCGCATTGCAGGAAGTCGAGCGCCATTGGCAACGTAGCGGTAACATTGATCAAGCGGCACAACTGGGACAAATTTTAAATAAATACTATTGGGTTTATGGCCCTTACTTTGATGTTGACGCAAGTAGTTCTCAGCCCGACGGTAGTATCAAAAATGTTCGCAGACAGTTCGGAAATATGATTTTATCTAAAACACCAATCTTGTCAACCAGACTTTTTCCTTTGCCAAAATCGGCTCTGCGTCAGCGTCATAATATGGTTGTTGGGGTTTTCGAGGGAGTTGTAAAGTTACGGCAGGATGGTGCTTTACGAATCTATAATGCTCATTTGGGTGCGCGTTCGCAGCTGGATCGTGTGGCGCAAATCGCCTCCATTCGCGAAACTATTCGCCGTGCGCCTGCTGAGGGCGGTGCTTGGACTGGTGAACTTGCGCATAATTTATGGGAACATCATGCGCATAATTTATGGGAAGAAGATGCAACCCCGCCTCCGATGCCGGAATCATTTGTTTTGCTGGGAGATTTCAACTTGGAAAGCAAAGACCCGGAATACGATTATCTGGTGGGGCCTAGAGATGGTGATCTGGGCCGAATTTCCTCCAAAGAGGAATTTATTGATACTTGGGTTGCGACTGGACATGACGAAGATGAAGGAGTAACCTATTCTGCTGATTCTTCTGTGATTGAGGATAAAGGGATGCGCATTGACTATACCTTCGTTGATCAGTCGATGCAGAAACGTGTTCTCGGAGCATGGATTGATAAAACTGCTCAAGGGTCAGACCATCAACCCTATTGGATTGAACTTGATTATGCTCCGAACGTATAGACACAACGGTTCATCAGCAAACTGCTGGCGCACCCGGCAGGAGTCGAACCTGCGACCCTCAGTACCGCAAACTTTGCTAGTAGGTATTCAGGGACAGACTGCAACAAACAAGGATAATAATATCAGCAAGTTGATTGATCTTCACTATTGCCACATTTCCCCTAATATGGCCTGTTTTTGTAAGCTAATGGCACAAAATTGGCACAAAAATTTACCTCTTACCGACCACAAAAATGGTGCTTCCGAATTGCATTGAATATCAGGGCTGATAGACACCTATATGGACACCTAAATATAAGCCCATATATATCCTTTTAGCTCCATCATCAACATCCCAGTGTTGAGGCTGGTGCTGTTAACTACTTTCTGTATGATGGGCGGGTGTCCGCTTTTATCAGTCCGGCATGTCAAGCAAAGAGCGAGAGGTCACTGAGTATGTCTTACAGGACAAACAGGCGGAATTCGCCATTCCTGACGTGCCGGTTAAGCTATCTCTTGAACATGACAGCATGTTATCCTTTATAAATGAACTTGGTGGAGAAACCAACTGAAGTAAATCATTCTGTCACCACTAAGGCCCTAGCACTATACCCCACTCCTACATACATCACTTTTGAATTACTCGGGGCGATTGTAATCTCATATCCACTATTTGAACCGTCAAAAGTTCCAAGATTAGTCCATGTTACATCGGATGTCGAAGCAGCTTTCACATTATCCGACCGCCAAAGTGCTTTATTTGCAGTGTACATTTTAGAAGAGTTATTGGGGTCAAGGATAAAGGGATTGATGAATGCACCTTTACCATAGGTACTGGTATCAATTCCGGATGAAATTCCACCAGAATAATTCGATATAGCACCGGTTGTTTCATTATCGACCGTTATGTCATGCCTCCTAATTGAAATATATACATAAGAAGAATACATAATGCTGGAATTATCAGGATCGATGGCATTATAAGCACCATCCCCACCAGCAATGGTTGTCCAATTATCTGAAGAACCATGATACAAAGTAACTCCTTGATCTTGCAATCCGCCTACTACATATTTCCCATCTTTTGAAACCGCACCATGGTAATATTGTGTCGTTCCGTACCCTTTCACAATCTCTTTATATTCCACTCCAATCGAAGAGTATTCACATGGGTTTGCTGTTGTTCCAGTTTTTGAATTGGTCGACACAAAAACACCGCCATCATTGGTAAAATACGCTCTTTTGTCCGTACCTCCATAACCTGGCATATCTCTACCATAGGTTGGACTAAAAGCGATGTAATGCTGATCGGCGTGCACGTAACTGCCTTCGCTACCATACCATACACTTGCTTTGTTAAAACTACCTGAAGCAGCAGCACTGTCAGAACGGAATAATTCTATACCTCCAACCCAGACAACATCCGCATCAGCTGGATCTACAGTTATATACTGATCATAATTACCTTGAGACCTGAGATCATTGAGATCAATGGTACCTCCAAAACAGTTTTTTCCGTTTCCATTATGGTCAAATACATCTGTGGAATCACTCAACAACCAGCTATCCGTTTTTGTAGTGTCATTATCCTGAGAAATCGTTTTGGTCCAATTTGCTCCATAATCCGAAGTTTTCCAGATACCATAAAGTTGACCGGCCGCATTTGAAACAAGTAAATACCCTCTCGAGGGAGTAGATTTAGAAAATGCAATCGATCCCCTTGAATAGTTGGGAGTTGTGTAATCATAAAGTGCAATTGAAGAAGAACCAACTTTATGTGTAAAATTAGCACCTCCATCAAAACTCACAATCAATCCTTTCCACTCTGAATATCCATAGACATAATCAGTACCATCTTTATTTACTACCGCTACATCAACTGAATAATCTGAATGAATGTTGGTCCATGTTATACCTTTATCCACACTTTTTTTTAGCCCCGCACTTCCTATACCAGACGTTGCAGCATATATCACATCAGAGTTATTCGGACTTACAACAATTTTATTGACAAACCATATATCACTACTATTATCCAACGCTGTCCAATTTGCTCCAGCATCTTCTGTTTTAAAGATTCCAGCACCTTTAAAACCTCCATACCTTTCACCAGTACCTGCATAGATTACATTATTATTTTTTGGATCTTGAGCCAGGGTATTGACATTAATATTCGGCATCAAATCATTGAGGGCTTTCCATGATTCACCTCCATCCGTAGACTTGAAAACTCCACCTGTAACCCCACCTGCATAGAGGGTGTGAATGCTAGATGCAGAATCCCCTTGTATCAAAAGCGATCTAGTCCGGCCACCAACATTAAGTGGCCCCATATGTGTCCAATTAGTTTTTGTCACAGAACTGTTATATAAAGATTCATATGTAGGTGCAGCAGAATCGTATTCCTCTTTTGCACAACCAAATATTAAGCCAAATACTAAAAGTATGATTATTATTTTCATTTTATTTTATGGTAATTTAATTGCAAAAACACCTCTACCATAGGTAAAAGCATATAACAACCTATTGACAACATCATAATCAAAACGTTCAGTAATGACATTGGCCATCCCATTTGTATTTATTGAGGCCCAGCTTTTTCCATCATTACCTGAATACATGACTCCAAGATCGGTTGCGAGGTAAAGTCTATTTGAGTCCTTTGGGTCTATGAAAATATGATTAACAGGAATATCAGGAATATTTCCATTGTCGAGGTTACTCCAAGTATCTCCACAGTCAGTTGATTTCCAAACTTTCGTATCCCCCCATGTCGAAGAAGTAACATAAACTATACTTTCATCCGATGGATGAACAACTATGGAACTTATAAACCCATCACCCTTCCATGTTGTAGCGATATCACGTGAATCATTAAGCTTTGTCATTGTAAAACCTGCATTAGAAGCTTTACAGGGATCATCTGTTCTCACAGTAGTTCTTTTAGCATTTCTAGGATCAATCGGTTTTACTATTCCTTCTATTGTTGTTTTATCTCTGAAATAATCTCTGTATTCTACATACTTTTCAAAATGTGTTTCTCCATAATTATCTTTTCTCTGATCGTGGAAATACTTACTTGCTTCATCAGGATTTGTAGGCTTATCTGGTGCGTATATATTTTTATTTTTTCGTTTATATGTTCCATGAAGTTTAGCAATCAATCTATTTTGATATTTTTTATTATAATACTTGAGTGATCGAATTGCTTTTATTTTGTATTCCTTATCAAAATTTTCATTGTTCAAAATGTTATGAACTCTTTCATCATGTTTGATTTCATAAAAATGATTGTTTTTTCGATTCACATGTGTCCCATAGATGTACAAAAAGCTTATACACAATAAAATCGGATAACATAATTTATTGTATTTTTTCATATCTATTTTAATAAATTAATGATAACCCAATAAGGTATTGAGAATTGTAACCTGTAGTGAAATTTGAAGTTGATATAGAATTTGCCGGTTGATCATATTTTGCATTTTGTTTTCTATAGCCAAAATTCAATGCAATGCCAGACGACCCGAACTGATATCCAAAATCATACATCGTTGAAGTCCCTCCCCTTTTTGCAGTAGACAACGTAAGCACCTCTTCCGACAGTTTGGGTCTTTTGTGTATTTCTGCACTGAGGCCTGTTATCTGAGAGTAGTCCAAAGTTCTGGATCCTGAAATAACCAAGCCGTATCCCAAACTCAAATAATAATCCAGATTCTTTGTTCCAAAGGTATAAGACACATCCACAACGTTATTTTTTTCTATGTCGTAAATCTCTTTTGACAATTTGTCAACACTTTGGGTTCGTGTTGTTTCGTTAGAATAAAATCCAACACCCCATTGATTCTGAAGAATATATCTTAATCCATAACCAGACGATTTCGAGGGTTTATTGGTATAACCATCAGATTCTTTATTGACACTTAATTCATGAATGGAAGTATGGACTTGGATTTGGTTCTTATTCCCATTCGAACAACCAATAAGCATCATCACAATTAAATATACAAATATTTTTTTCACATTATCTTGAATATACTGCATTATAAGATATCTGAAGTACTACTCGTTAATGTAAAATGGTTTCAAACAATAAGGTCAGGTTACAAAAAATTTAAATCAGCCAAACCCAGATTGACCTCTAAATTTATAAATTCTGTAAAGCAAATTATGTGCAACTCTTGAATTCACATAATAAGTGCACCACTTGATTCGGCCAGCGGGTATACTCCTGTTTTACGAATCTGGAGGTGCCCATGGAACGTTTGACGGAAGCCAGCTTAAAGTGGTGCAGTACCTACGACATTGGACGGGTTGCGGCCAAACATTTCAGTGACCCCAACCAGTTCAATGGCATGACTACCGAACTGGCAACTTGGGAGGGAAGCGTCCACGATCTTGCATCAGCAATGGAGGAAGTGACAAACCAAAAGACAGTAGGAAAGCTGGCGATGCCCAAGTTCTTTCGCAGACTCTTTTTAGGGTGTTTGCATAACATGTGCGAGTTTTTTGAGGCAGGTGGTGCTCTCAAAAGTCCTGGTTACGACATTGAGGCCAGCATACAACTTATTCCGAGTGCTTTCTCTGCGAAAGATTGGTTACGATTTCACCTGAGCAATATGGGAATGTTGAATATTAGTCCTGACCTGTACGAAAAAACTTAACATCTTCAGGCATAAATGCGACTAACTACTTTAAGTATCTTATGGGGAGGTACAAGCGAGCGCCCCGGGGGGTCTGTATGCAGAGCCTCACCCCCCCCTCACTCCTAAAGTTCGTCCATCTCCTGCATATCAATCAGTCCGGTGTACAGCACCTCATCTGTGACCTGACTGACGCTCATGCCAGTACGCTCTGACATTGAAACCAAGGTCTTTTTGATATCGGGGTGGATGGTTGCACTGAGTACGGGGCGTTTCACATAATCGCTTCGTCGAGGCACGCGGCTCGTTTCTCTGGCAAGGCGGGGATCTGTAATTGTCATCTTTTTCTCCTTTGTGATTGGTTGTAGGACTATTTTATTGTAGACGATCTTTGTAGAATTTGCTAGCATATTTTAACGTTAACAATCATTAACGTCATTTTTTTACAACACGGGAGAGGAGCTTCAAATGACCAAAAACAGTATCGAAATAGCTAAAGTACTAGTCCCAGATCAATCAACAAAACCACGCCTGAAGCAAGCACTGATTCAAAGTGCTGACTCAGCCTCTACGAGGAGGAACCGGCAGCACTTCTGGAAGAAGTTCAAGGAATGGTGTG
>JYMV01022609.1_pt1 | contig 24950 bp, 15 predicted proteins | sample 338911 | NCBI WGS metagenome assembly JYMV01 (sample SAMN03354496, study PRJNA234377) | hydrothermal vent metagenome | biome: Deep sea; feature: Hydrothermal plumes at the Eastern Lau Spreading Center, Western Pacific Ocean; material: Seawater | place: Tonga | collected 2009 | depth 2000 m m
CGCAGGTAACAACCGCCGCAACATGAACTACACCTCCACAGGCACAAAGAACGATGCGGGATTCAACCATTTTGACCCCCAAAAAATCAAGGCAATTCCTCCAACGGTTCACAAAATTGGCTAAAAGATTTGATGACTTACAAAAACGACCGACCTGTCAGAAACTTGTCCGCGCGACCGCCTTGCCTGGTCGATATGAGTCTATATCAACCCGGTGTACCAATGACTTCGTTGACGTGATGAACAAAAAAAAACGGCACGTCCGAAGACGCACCGTTTTAGTGTTTAAGTCTTGCAGCGCCTAGGGCTGAAAGAAGAACGGATTCTGATATCCCGGGGTGATTTTGTAACTACCATCACCGGCTTTGATTTCAGACACATTACCGCTGGGCCAATCGATGGTCGCAGCATCCCACATGTCATGATTGACCAATGCCACCTGCTCTTGCTCCCACACCAGGTTACTGTAGATGTAGATACGCAAAGTAATAAAGCTGGTGCCGTACTCGTGGTCACTCCAGTAGTGGACACCCACGCGATAGGTGGTGTCTTCCGGAATGTTCAGGTTCAAGTTCTCCGGACCTGCACCATCCGTATCATCACGGTCCAAACCGGGATCATCATCAATGCTCGGGTCAAAGCTGCCCCAGTTGGGATGGGCATTGAACCAGAAACAGTCGAACGGCTGATCGAACCATGGGTCGGGCAAACCGTCTTTGTCGAGGTCAGGACCCGATGCCGCATATTTGTCATGCACAAAGTGCAAGTCAACGTCGGAACCCGCCTCAGGCCCCTGGTCCGTCTCGTCCGGATCGTTGGGTGTGTGCCACAAAAGCTCCACGTGAATGGCCTCGTCTGGAATCACAAGCACCTTCTGCTTGAAAGGAATACAACTCTTGACGCCGTTGCCATCCCACACGTCCAGGCTAAACAAATATTCGCCCGCCGCATTCACCTCAAAGGTTGGATTGGGAAACTCGTCACTTGGAATAAATACCGATGCAGAACCAGCCGGCTGATCAACCGTCCACTTCCATTCGGCCACCGCACCGGCCGGTGCAAAGCTCTGGTCACCAAAGAGATGGAGGTTGGTCTGCGGAATGACCTGCTCGCCTTCCTGCACCACCACAACAGACGTGGGGCACTCCTTGGTTACGCCCAGGCCGGAGACTTCAATTTCCAATTTAGCATCAAAGGCGTTGGACTCAATTAAGATTGTGCCGTTGTCCAAAATGGGGAAACCGTCGTCGCCCACGGGATTCTCAATGCTGGGCACATAGGTCACATTGAACACGCCCTGGCTATTGACTTGAAGAACCAACGGATTGCTCTGACTGGGCGCCGAATTGTCCTCAAATCCCGGAAGCGTGTTGTACTCCAGCGCAAAATTCGTGTTGGAACCATCGGTCATGGTGACGTTATAAACTTCCAACGGAGCATTTCCCACGCTTCTGATTTCTACAGGAAGCGATGCTTTTTGACTGACCAGCTTACCGCCAAACTGAACCTTCTTGGGGTTGACCTGAATGGCCGGTCCATCCGTATTGGCCTTGAGCTGAACCAGAATACCCGTCGTCTTGGTAGGATCGTTGGTGTAGAAAACCACCTTGCCCTCAGCCGGGTCGGGAACTTGTGGAGAAAAAGTGACTACAAAGGATACAATGTCACCGGGCGCCACTGTGACAGGGGGATTGAATTGAATCTCATCTCCCGGGGCCCATTCACCACTCGAAACGCCGTCCTTATCTTGGAAGATAAAAGCGTAATCCGGGTGACCCTGAAACAAGACCTTGCTGATTGACAGCACGTCTGTACCGGTATTACTGACATTGATGCTTTTGGCTTTTTTCTCGCCGGCAGGAACCTGCCCATAATCCACCAAACTCGGCTGAACGTTTGCAACCGGCTTTCCTTCAGTGGTCTCAAAATTAATCATCAGGTTTTGAGAGTTGTCGGAGAGGGTGTTGCTCTTCACCTGGAGTGACGCATTGCGTGGGAGACTATCGTCGTAGCGTTTGTACTCAACCACTACCTCGAGCGACGTTCCACCGTCACCAACTGGGGAAATACTGATTGCAGCGGACAACCCGTTCTCTGAAATCGCCTGCGCCTCGCCACCCTTTTTGATGGAGACCAAACGAATGGCATCACCTGTGTCGGCAGCACCCGGAGGCGGAGTGTAGTTCAACTGAACAACGCTGACCGTAAGATTGTCGCTGCCCTGAATAGCAGTGTTCTTGATAACAATGGTCTCTTGAATGGTACTGCCAACATCAATCTGGCCTTTACTAAAGTAAATGGTCGGTAGGAGGTCTCCCTCTGAGTAGGCTTGACCGTTTATATCGAGTTCGATTCGCGGCTCTGTACTCAATCCAAAATCGCTGCCGCTGCTGCTGCCGCTGCCGCTACCGCTGCCGCCGTTGCCACCGGAATTCCCTGCACTACCAGCGCAACTCAAAGAAAAACACGATAGGAGTAAACAAATAGTCAGAATCAGAGTACGTCGAACAATCACAAGAGCCTCCTCGGGGGGCGTGCCAAATCATCTCGGATTCCACCGAGACGCGAAATTATAAGGTGGGCCGTCAAAGCAGGTCAATCGAATTAAGCGACAACAAGCACTGACCCTTCTCCACATAAGCTACCCGTGAGCCCAGAAAACATGATCACTTTATTAAACTAAGAGCTTCTCAAAATTACTATTGAACACTCTTTCTCATGGTCTGGGCCCACTAAAACAAACATGAACACTTCATCTAGGGCTGCGAGAAAAATGGATTCTGGTAATCAGAAACTATCTTGGGTGCCCCGTTCTCATTTTGAATCTCTTCAATTTTTCCGGACGGCCAGTGAATGTAGGCTACATCCCACAGATCATGTCCCGCCATAGGTACATGAGATTTTTCTAAGGCCAGGTTTCCATCAATGTAGATTCGAATGGTGGCGTAACTCATACCGTATCCATGGGGCGCCCAATAATGTGCCCCCACATGATAAACCCCGGGTTTCGGTTCAAAAAAGTTGAGATTTTCCGGTCCGGCGCCATCCGTATCATCACGGTCCAGCCCAGGATCATCACTGACAGACGGATCAAAATCGCCCCAGTTGGGATGTGCGTTGAACCAAAAACAATCAAACAGCGAATTGAACCAGGGATCGGGTTGGCCGTCTTTGTCCAGGTCGGGGCCCGTTGCAGCAAGTTCATCATGTACAAAATGCAAATCAAGGTCAGAACCCGCTTCAGGTCCCTGATCCGTCTCGTCCGGGTCATTGGGTGTGTGCCATAAGAGCTCCACGTGGATAGCTGCATCTGGAATCACAAACACTGTTTTCTCAAATGCAACAAGACTCTTGCCGCCATTTTCATCCCAGACTTCCAGACTAAAAACATATTCACCGGCTACATTTGCTTCAAAAACAGGATTGGGAAATTGGTCACTGGGCATGAATACGGATGTAGAGCCCGACGGTTGCTCAACCGTCCACTTCCACGTGGCCACATCGCCGCCGGGTGCACAACTCTCGTCGCCAATCAGGTGAAGCAGGGTTTGTGGAACCACCTGGTCGCCTTCCTCCACATGAATAGTCCCGGTGGGACATTCTGTTGCTGTGCCCAGACCGGAAAGCTCAATCTCCAACGTGGATTCTACGGCATTGGACTCAATCAAGAGGGTGGCCTGGTCGTAAACAGGTAAACCATCGTCATCAATAGGACTCTCAACCTGAGGTAAATAGATAACGCTTAACACCAACAGATTATCGGGTTGAAGGAGCAACGGATTGTTCTGGCTGGGCGCCAGCGCGCCTTCAAATCCCGGAAGCATGCTGTAGTCTAACGAGAAGTGACTGTTTGAATCGTCAATAATAGTGATTTTATAGACTTCCAACAGCGCACTCCCTGCGTTCTTAATTTCAATGGGCAACATCGCTTTCTGATTGACCAACTGGGCCCCAAAACCCAGCTTCATGGGATAGGCCTTAAGCACACTTTTGCCAGGCGTAGATTCGAGTAATATTTCCGAAATAAAGGCCTCAATAAGAGGAGGTGATGGCGACGGCGAATCGTTTTGCTCCAATGCCACCTGACCGATTTCACTGTCAGCACATCCTCCAACACTCCACACCACAAGAACAACAACAAGACCCAAAGAAAGCTTCATTTACTGACCTCCTGAGATTTACTTCCTGATTCACTCCCAGGCTCAGAAAAAGTGATCACTCTCAAATTTAAAACGCGGACGACTCTACAAATCCAAACAGTTTGAATGGCGTTCACTATCACTTCTAGATAGTATTCATTGCCCGCTCTAAAGGAACATAATCGATGTTCCACAGCTCCAGATGGAAAAAGTGGGTTGACGTGAAGCTTTCGCACACAGAGAATGGTGCGCGCTAAATACTCAGCCAAGGAACCCGGAATTGGGCCCTAAGTAGTTGAGACTCAAGAAGAACTTGCGATTCTACACACTGAATCGCCGCATCCTGAAGCTGGGAGGTTATTGCTGATGCGCTCCACTTGGTCGTCGTTCTTACGACTTCTTCCCATTGCGGGTATTATTCTGTCAGCGGCAACCTACGTTGCGTGCGACTCAACCGCCACGATCAAACCAACTTTTGTTTATTATAATAATATCAAAGTGGTCAGCTCCACACCGGTCAAACGATTGATGAGCGAAGGTGGACTCACGTGCGAAACGCTCAACGACTGCGAGTCGGGTTTCTTGTGTGTGAGCAAGCAGTGTAAGGAATTCCTTGGTTGGGCTCCTGCATGCAAGGAAGCTCCTGATGCCGTCCAGATCGCATTCAACATTGTTTCAACGGAACGAAACGACGGAGATAAGGATCTGCAAATCCGCCCGAAAGGAGACTACGTCAACGGTACACCATTCATTCTCGGCAAAGATCTTTCTGAGACGAATTTCAAGCTTGAACTGGCGTGCCTTGAAGAGCATGACGGCAATAATCCCCCCACTGGCACGTGTAAGCCGGGAACCAACACTCTCGTTAGCAGCACTGCCACAGAGTCTCCCCTGACCTTTGTGGACCATCTCCAGGGAAAAGGGCGAGACACGGCCATCGGCGTGGCATTCTTGGTTGATCAAAGCGGCTCCACATCTGGAATCGTTGATGGTTCCAAGAACAACAATCTCCCGCTCTGCCTCGAACGAGCAGTGGGCGGCGATTCTCAAAGCACTCCCAAAGACTGCTGGAGCGACCATGGCAGCCTCCGGTGGACCGAAGGTGTCCAACGGATAATAACATCACTCAATTCCAGGGATCCGGTGATTGTATTCGCCCAAAACGAAAATATGTTCGAGACCATCTGTGAATTACCCGGTTTACCGGACGCTTCACAAAACGAAAAAGAACAGAACTGCTACCACAAAGACCGAAAGTTAGCGTTGGGCCAACCTGGAGCCGAACCCCCCGTACCCGGCCCCTGGGAAAACTATAGAGGACACGGCGAAGGACGTTCAAATCTCTGGTCTTCGTTGTTAAGAACGTGGAACTTCATGAAAGAGAAAAAGCAGGTTGCGCGCCATATTGTGGTCATTGCTGATGGTCCCGATTCCTGCAATGCAACCAGCGATTCATTCCAACACTGTTTTAACGACGAACTGATTGAAGGCTTCCCAGAAGAAAAGCCTCAGACCTCTTGCGGTAATGCCAAGAAGTTCAAGACCGTTAAGGGCGAAATTGAAGGCTATGTGGCTCTGGGCTTGAACGACATGCATGTTTCGTTCATCCATTTCCAGGCTAAAGGCAGTCCAAAGGCAGATGAGCGCATGCAAGAGATTGCCTGCATGACGGGTGGTCACTACATCTTCCTGAATTTCAACACACTGGCTGCAAATGCACAGAGCCGAAGTGACGCCATGCGCCGTGCAGCCCTGGACATTCGATACTCAATGGGCGGCCATTGGAAATACACAGTCGACATTCCCAAATACCTGGATGATGTTTCGGCCACTGCCGCCAACGCTGAAGACGGCAAATTGTACAGCCTGGGAGGCATTATGGAGATTGATCTCCCCGCCTCATGGGGTGTGGCTTCAGACACCACGTCCAACTTCATTGTGGGCGGCAACAAATCTGACAACGCCGACGACCGCATCTTGTTGCGCAAGCATTGCAATGAGTCGGAACCAGCGGCTGGAGCCCCCGATGAATGCGGCATGCGGTGCTCATCGGAGACGGGCACCTATCAACAGGCGGCTTCAGGTTCGGTCTGTGGATTGGCACCCAATTTGGGGATTTGCTGTCAAGGCATCTGTGAACCCGGCAAGACCATTTGTAGCGGCCCGGTCTCCTGCCCTTAGATGACATTGAACAAAGCGGACACCAGAACTGATTCAGATTTTGAATTCATGAGTAAAGGAGACACTCTAGACGCAATGAATACTACACACCCAATGTTGACGCGCTTTGCATGCCTACTAATTGTAGGAATGCTGATAATTCCGGGAATGGTTCTAGCGGACAGCGATCCTCCCACAATGGAAGACCAATTTGACCTGTATTGGGCCAAACGGCGGGCAGTCAAAAACATTCACAAGCGATTATTTCGGAAGGATGGACGTCACGAATTTGCGTTGACCGCCGGCGTCATTCCAAACGACGAGTTTTTCAAGTACTTCCCGGTCGGAGTCAAATACGACTACTACTTCTCAGAGGATTTTGCGATTGAGGTTGCGGGAACCTACATGCCCAACCAAAAAACCGACCTTCAGAATTTCATTGAAACCGGAATCACCGAAGGCCTTGAAGTATTGTTACCCCAATACTTGGTCTGGCAAGCCGGATTGGGTGTGCTCTGGACGCCGCTTCACGGAAAAGTGGCTATTTTTGACACCAAGTTGGGGCATTTTGACTTTGGTATTGCCATGGGTGTGATGGTTCTGGGTTCTGACGTTACGAAAGGTGGTGCGAACAAATCAGATGGTTCGCAGGAGATTATTCCGCGTATGGACGTGGGTGGCAATCTAGGAGCCACCGTTCGTTTTTATCTGAGTGACTTCATTGCATTGAGAGTGGACTATCGCCATTTCTTCTTCAATGGACGAAACACCGACGACGAAGCAGCCGGCCTTTCGTTTCCAGCTGAAATCTCGCTGGGCCTAAGCTTCTTTACATCGGCACCGAAATAACCCGATGGCGACAGTTGCTAAAAGTAACGGACCTGAACGGTCCAAGCGGATTCGAGAGGCGCTGATGAAAAAATTGTGCATGGCATTTGCTTTAGTGAGCCTACTGTTGAGCGGGCAACACGCTTCTGCAATAACGCCGGAAGAAATCAAGACCCTTGCCAAAATTGGTGTAGCGGCTGACGAAATGATCAAAGCCATTGAGCGGGACAAGACGATATTCCGTCTAACAGTCTCCCAGATCTTGGGGCTCAAGCAGGCGGGCATTCCCGACAAAGTTCTGAAATTCATGCTCAGAACGCCTCAACTCTATGGCAAGTCACCCAAAGCGGGCGACGGCAAATCTGTCAGTGGCGTTGCCACAAGCGATGGTTCAATAGGTACAACGGCTCCCGAAGAAATGACTGCCGAGGAACGGGCTGCTCTGGAGGCTCGCCAAAGAGCCGAAGCTGAACGTCTGGCGGGAGAAGCACAACAAGCAGAAGAGGCACAACGACGCGCTTTTGCTGACGGCACACTCAGAAAGGGCATGGACCTGGCGCAGTCTGGAGACTGCGTTCCGGCCATCACCACTTTCTTAGAGTTTATTGCCAGCGGCGGTTACGACCGCGGCACCCCCGAGCACTATAAGGCCTGGTATGGCATTGCTCATGCGCTGGGCAAATGCGGCATGTACCAATCGGCTGCCCGCTACCTGGTCGATGTACTTCTTGAAGGGTCGGACAAGGACTTCTTCCAGCAGGCATTCTGGGACTTGCGTAAGATTCGTAAACGTATCAATTATTCCCCGCCCGACCTTGAGGAATTGACCAAGTTTGACCGAACCTCTTTTTCACAGGCGTTTCAGGATGAATACAACTACTTCATGGGTGAGTTTTTCTATGATTACAACAACTTCACCCGGGCGTTGACCTTTTTTGAGAAAGTGAGTGAGACCGCGCAAGACTTTGCAAAGGCCACCTATCTGACCGGCCTGGTTCAGGTGCAAAACAATCTCTATCGTTCGGCAGTCCAGAGTTTTCAGACGGCCATCATCTCAACAGAGAGCAACGAATCCGACGCCGAGGTTTCGGACCTGGCGTACCTGGCATTGGCCCGTATTGCATACGAAGCGGAGAACTTTGACGCGGCTGTTTATTACTATCGCAAGGTTCCGTCCAACTCGAATAAGATTGCGACTGCTTTTTACGAGTCCGCCTGGACCTATTTTGTCAAAGGCGACTACTCACGGGCATTGGGCACCTTCCAAGTGCTGCACTCGCCTTTCTTTGAGCATTATTTCTATCCTGAGTTGTGGATTCTTGAAGCCACTATTTACGTGAACCTCTGCCACTACGACAGCGCTCGTGAAGCAATCAATCAATTCAATACCAAAATTAGTGCACTCGCAATACCGCTCAAGCGGCTTCTGTCCCAGTTGCGTACACCGCAAGACTATTTCAAAGCACTCCAGAAGATTGCGACCGGTGATAATTTAAAATACGTAGGAATAAATCGCCGTATTGTCTTCCCGGTGCTGGCCAATGTTGAATTCTACAACTTGTTCAAAACGGTGAAACAGATCCGTTGGGAAGAAGACGAGATTTATAAGGTCAAGGAACAATTGGGACAATTCGGAAAGGACCTGCATTCCAAATTAGGCGCTCTGCGTTTGAGCGGAATCAATGCGGCCGGTATCAAGGTCCAGCAAGTGCTCAAGCAGGTAGAAGCTGAGCTGGCTGACTATGCTGTCAAGGTTACCGAGATTGAGGTGGACCTGTCGGCAGAAGAAATCATGCGCCAAACACGAAAGCTGCAAGGCGTTGAAGAAGAAACAGTAACAGCGACCGCCGAAACCGGTGGAACGCGCGCTATCGTCGGCTCCGACAGTATGTCCTGGCGCTTTGAAGGCGATTACTGGAAAGACGCACGTGGCGGCTTTCGTTCTTTCTTACAATCTAAGTGCGTAAAATAGTTGTTTTTTCAGAAGAGGTACTGCTGATGATGCGTTGGTTGTTTGTTGTTCTTGGATGCTCCGCAATGCTCGCAATTCCTGTGAGCGCACTTGCTCAAACCACTCCCAAACGGATGGAAACCCCTGGTAAGAAGAGAGCCAGCCGCGATAAGGAAACCAGCGGCAAGCTCAAGTCGGGTGGTTTTGACCTGAAAAACTTTGAACAAACCATGTTCAATTCTGAGCAAAAGGCTGTTCTCGAAAAGATATTCGGTCAGCGAAAAACCATTATTCAGAAATTAGAGACGCTGCTGCGAAACCGTCCTCTCTATCCCAGAAAAGCGGAAGTCTATTTTCGTTTGGGAGAAGAACACTGGGAAGTTGCCAAATACCAATTCCTGAAGGCTGTCGGTAAGTTTGATGCAGAATTGACGGCATTCGACAACGGTACTCTGACCATTAAGCCCCAACACCCGATTCAGGACTATTCGAGCGCGCTTTCGTACTACCGAAAAGTGATTCAGCAATTCCCCGACTATGCACGTATCGACGAAGTCATGTACTACCTCGGTCGAGGGGCGTTGGAACAGGGCAAAGAGAACAAGGATCGTGCGCTGGTCAAAGAAGGCGTCACCTATTTCCAAAAACTGGTTCAGAACTATCCGCGCAGCAAATTCATTGCCGAGTCACACCTGGCGTTGGGTGAGCATTTCTTCGATACGGACTCGCTCTATTACGCAAAAACAAACTACGAGAAAATCATCAACAATTTCCCCAAGTCCCCCATGTATAACTACGCGCTATACAAGCTGGGCTGGGTCTACTTCAACTTACGCGAATTCCGCCGCACAGTAGAAACCTTCCAGAATGTTGTGAAGAAAGTTTCGGCTCGAGCCGGCCAAGTGTCATTCCGCGAGCAAGCTCTGAATGACCTGGTCAAAACCTGGGCGGAAATGGACGACTCCTGGCGCGAGGCGCTCAGCTATTTCAAGACCGTCACCAAAGACGAAAAGGCTATTTACAAGCGCATGGAGAAGCTGGCTGACCTCTACGTCGGCTACGACAAAGACAAAGAGGCTGTGGAGCTCGTCAATCACTTCATTGAGCGTACACCCCTCGACCGCAAGGTGATTTCCTGGCTGGAACTTCTGCTCGATGTTCGCCGCAAAGTTAACGACTTTGGCAAAGTGGAAGACGAGATCCGCCGTATCCTCGGCTACTTCCAGCCCGATGGACGCTACTTTTCAGCACACAAGACCAATTCCGATATTATCGACGAAGCGACCAGGCTGGCGGAAACCAACCTCCTCTGGTTAGCCAACCACTGGCATGTCGAGGCTGAAAAAGCTGAGAAATACAAGAAGAGGAAAGTGGCCGACGAGCTCTACGCAAAGGCTGCCGCTGACTACAAGATCTTCCTGGCGCGTTTTCCCCAATCCAAGCACTCCTATCTCATTCGCTTCTATTACGCTGAAATCAACTACATCAAGACTCACAACTACGAGATTGCTTTGGAGCAATATCAGAAGGTCATCAACGAGGACAAGAAAGGCAAATTCATTGAAGATGCCGCTCTGGGTGTCATCTATTCCTCCTACGAAATCATGGTCAAGAAGGGTCTGAGAAAGAAAGGCAGTCGTGGCAAAGTCACCGTAAAGAAGCTGAGTGAAAAGGAAATCCGGAAACGGGAACACAAGAAGATTGAAAGATCGGAACTCCATTCTCTGGAAAAATCATACGTTGCGGCCGCTGACCAGTATGTCGACTTACTCCTGGGACTTCGAAAAGACGCCGAATGGAAACGTAAGAATCCCAAGCGTGGAGCTCAAATTCCTGAAATCATGTACATGGCGGCTGAGACTTTCTACCGGCATGGGCAATTCCGTGATGCCGTAAAACGGCTCAACAAGATCTTTGAATTTGACGCCAACCACAAGTACGCCGCTGTGGCAGTTGTAACGCTGGTGCAAGCCTACGCTCGTTTGCGCCGCTGGGAAAAAGTGGAACTGTGGGCCCGCGCGCTGATCAAGAAACGTAACTTCAAGTACAAGAGCAAGAAAGAGTTGGGTCGTTACATTGCTATCGCAATTAGCGAAAACGCGGGTGACCTCTCCAAAATGCAAAAACACGATGAAGCCATCAAAGAGTCCATGCGTTTGGTCAAGGAGTTCCGCGGCAGTAAGGAATTGGCCTCGAAGGCGCTAATGAATGTGGCGGTCATGTATGAGCGCGCCAAGCGCATCAAGGACGCCGTTCGAACCTACGAACGTGTGGTACGCGACTACAAGAGCCAGGGAGTCGCCTCAGAAGCCCAGTTCATTATTGGTCTGATCTACGAAAACCAAACCCGATTTGAAGAAGCTGCAGACGCCTTCATGAAAATGGGGAAATTCAAGAAGAAGAAACAGGCACCCGACGCTATTCGCTATGCCGCTCTGATTCGCGAGGCCCAAAAAGATTACAAGGGTTCCATCAAAGCCTTCCAAAAATGGCTGAAGCTGTGGCCCAAGAAGGACCTGGCCGCCACGGTGTTCTTCCGAATTGGCCTCTTGTACGAACGTATTGGTGACAAGCGCGCGCTAAAATCGGCTATCAAGCACTATCAAAAATTCGCCAAGAAGTTCCCCGAGCGCTACGTCATGAAAGTTGAAGCCTATGCACGGGCAGCAGATATCATGCGCAAGATGGACAAGGCGGACGACAAGAAATCAGAAGCCAAATGGATTGCCAAGAAGCGCAAGACTCCCTACAGACCTCGCATGCGCAACCGCAAGAAGATCAGCGCGTTGTTCGAAAAAGGTCTCGCGGAATTCCCCAAAGCGATGAATCAGGTAATGACCCTGCGCGGCAAGGATAAGATTGCCAAACATGCCACTGCCAAGAACTACGCTGCACAAGCTTCGTACTGGCTGGCGGACTACGTGTTCCACGACTTCGATAATGCAAAGATTCCAGGCACGCTCAAACCCAAGATTCTAAAGAAGGGATTGGTCGACAAAGCCGAACTGCATCAAACCGCAGAAAAGGCCTTTGACAAAGTGCTCACCTTCAAGAGCGCTGACTGGATTGCCTGCGCTGCCTTTCGAAGTGGTTTGCTGTACTACAACTTTGCAGAGGAATTGTTCCAGGTTCCCATTCCCTTTGGCTTGACGCCGGAACAAGAGGACGAGTATCGGGCTATCTTGGAAGAGATGGGCGCTCCCATTCAAGAGAAAGCGTTGATCTTGCTGAAAGCTGCAATCGATGTTGCCCACCTGAAGGGTGTGTACAACCAGTGTTCCAAAGAAGCCGGCGCTTATGCCATGAAAGTAAATCCTGAAGCTTTCCCCATTGCCAATGAAGACCAGGTGAAGCCCAATCATACGAATGACACGCTGCTCAGCGCCAACTTCATTCGTACGCTCCGCCGCGGTAACACGGCGGTCGACATGCTCAAGAAAACCACTAAGGACACGGACAAGTAGGAGGTATGCAGATGAGTATCCGTATGATGACAAAAAGTGTTCTTTTGGTGACGCTAGGCGCCACAATATTGGCGTGTGGGACCACTGCACCAGCCGAGAAAAGCACTCCAATTGAAACAGCCCCAGCCGAAACCAAAGAAGAAGACTTTGAGACGGTTCGGGTGATTAAGGCCGTCAAAGCCCCGGAGTATGTCAGTGGAATCAAACATTCCGCCCAGGATGCCTTTCGCCGCGGTGTGCAACTTGCTCACGAAGTTCCTCCCAGATATGACGAGGCGCTGGATCAATTTGAAGAAGCTATTTCAGAGGAAAGCAGCTTCATGGAGCCCTACTTCAACATTGCCATGATTCACGAACGTGAACGTCGCACCGAAAAAGCCCTTCAAACCTACCAACGCTCTCTGGAAGCAAATCCTGATAGTGCCGACGCACGCGCTTTTATTGGGAAAATATATCTGGCCAAAGCACGTACAGAGCTTGATCTGGGGCGGACGACTGAAGCCAATGTGCTCATGGCCAAAGGCAAGGCGCTCTTTGATAATGTGTTGTCCAACGATTACGAGAACGTCCCGGCAAACAACGCACTCGCACTCTATTGGTTGCTCAAAGGTAAGAAGGATCAGGCTGAGGAACACGTTCGCCAGGTCCTGATTATGCAACCCTACAATGTGACGGCGTTGAATACTCGTGGCCTCATTTATTTGAATGCTGGTGAGCTCGATATTGCCAAGTGGATCTTTAAACAAAAAGTGCTCGGGTTTGACCCCAACTCTGTGGAAGCATTGACAAATCTTGGCATCGTCTATGTCCGAATGAATGATTTACCAAAAGCCGTCCAACACTTCAGACGTTCCGTGAAGTTGGACAAGAGCAATGTTGCAGCGCGTCTCAATCTGGGTGCTATTCAGTTGAACTACCTGGACTACAAGGGAGCCAAGGAGCAGTACGATATTGTATTGTCTCTTCAGCCCAAGAATGTGGAGGCCATTATCGGCCTGGCATCCTCAAGTTACGGCCTGGGCGATTTCCAGGCAGCCATTGACGGTTACGAAAAGGCGCTCAGTCTGGACCCCCGTCGCGCCATACTGCTACTCAAATGCGGTGATTTGTACGAAAAGAAATTTGCCAATGACATTGCCGGCATGAAAAAAGCGATTGCATATTACGAGCGATATGCGGTCGCCGCTAACCTTCCGCCCACAAATAAACTGGTTCGGAAAATTCCTATACTGAAAGAAATGATTGAAAAGGGTATGATTGGACCGGTCAAAGAGAACATAGAACTCAAGACCCCTGAAGGCGACAGCGACACCACGAGTGAGGGTGACGCCAAGCCTGCTGAAGACGCCTCCAAGAAGCCGGAGGCCGCAGCACCTGCGGCGGTACCAGCGGAAGCTCCTGAAGCAACGCCTAAGCTCCCAAAATCAACGGAGCCGGCACCTGAAGAAGCACCATCAAAGGAGAGCTCCGATGATGGCGCCAACAAAGAGGAGGGCAAATAGCCATGAAACGTATTCTTACCGTTGCTGTTGCACTGTTGCTGATTGTGGCATTTTCAATGCCCGCGATTGCTAAGCCACCCAACGCCAAGTCCAAATTTTACGATTTTAGTGATCAGTTGATTGACGGTGAAATCCGCAAACCAACGGCTCTCTACACTGACGCGCGTCAAAAGGCTAAATTTGATCGATTGCTTCGCTTGAAGAAATCCTTCCTGCCGGCCATGTTCCGAACCAGCAAAGAAAAAGTCTTCAAATAGACCTTCCCCTCGGTTCACCGGCCTGCTTATCCTGAGCGCGCCCCCCATCGTTTCGCACTCATCCACGCGTTGTATCTTGAGATAGTTTCACTCTCTAAATCGCACAATATTGACTCCGCTAAACACTGAACATACTATCAGCCTGAACAGATGTATCGGGAGCCTCAATGTCTAGAAACGGTGAAATAACGCAAGTTCTCGGTCAATGGCTGAGCAATCCGCAACGCAAAGAAAGCATCACAGAGGCCCGCTACGTTGAAGCCGTGGAAGGACGCTATCAAGACCTTCCCAAGGTACTGAACCCAGCGCTAAAGCAGGCGCTCCAAAATCAAGGTATCAAACAGCTCTACAGTCATCAGAGCCAGGCTATTGATGCAGCCTGCAGCGGCCAAAACACAATGCTTGTCACACCTACGGCCAGTGGAAAAAGCCTTTGTTTCCACCTTCCGGTCTTAAACGACCTGATGGAGAATCCCAACGGTCGAGCACTTTACCTCTTTCCGACCAAAGCACTTACCCAAGACCAATACGCGAGTCTGCATCAATTGATTGAGCAATGCGAAAGCGAGATCAAGACCTTTACCTTTGATGGAGATACCCCGGCTGATGCACGAAGAGCCGTCAGAGAAATGGGACAGATCGTACTCACCAACCCAGACATGCTGCACTCAGGAGTACTTCCTCACCATACCCGCTGGCTCAAGCTCTTTCGCAATTTACGCTGGGTTATTATTGATGAAATCCACAGCTACAAGGGAGTCTTTGGCTCTCACCTGGCCAACGTAATTCGACGACTCAAACGTATCTGTGCATTTCACGGTAGTAGCCCCACCTTTGTCCTCGCGTCAGCAACCATCGCCAATGCCCGTGAATTTGGAGAACGGCTCCTGGAAGACACCATGACAATCGTAGACGAATCCGGTGCGCCACAAGCGGCCAAGCACATGGTTTTTGTAAACCCCAAAATTGTAAATCGCCAGCTCGGAATCAGGCGTAGCGCACTGAAAACCGCCCGAGATTTTGCTCGAGACCTATTGAGACGGAAAATACCCACCATTATCTTTGTGCAAAGCCGTCTCAATGTTGAAATTCTGGTCAAATACCTGCGGCAGGACATGAAGGCACAGCACGACAATCCCGAGCTGGTGCAGGGATATCGCGGTGGCTACCTACCCACGCACCGACGGGGTATTGAAGCCGGATTGCGGGCCGGGAAAATCCAGTGTGTCGTGGCCACAAACGCACTGGAGTTGGGAATTGATATTGGTGACCTTTCTGCCTGTGTCATTGTGGGATACCCCGGCTCAATCGCCAGCGTTTGGCAACAATCAGGACGTGCTGGACGCCGAAACGGAGAGTCCCTCACCGTTATGGTGGGACGATCGACTGCCCTGGATCAATACGTTGTAGAAACCCCAGACTACTTCTTTGGCCGTTCTCCTGAAGAGGTGCGCATTGATCCTGACAACGTGTTCATCCTGGTGGACCACGTCAAATGCGCCGCCTTTGAACTGCCCTTCGAAGAAGGTGAACGCTTTGGCACGATGTCATCAGTCGGCACCAACGAAGTGCTCGAACATCTGCAACGCCACGGTGTCCTACACAAAGCCGGCAAACTGTTCCATTGGATGGACCGGAGTTTCCCTGCCAATCACATTAGTTTGAGACGAGTGCACTCTGAGAATTTTGTGGTCATTGATATACATGGCAATCCAGACGGCACTGCCAAGGTCATTGCCGAGGTGGACTTCCATAGTGCACACACCACCTTGCATGAGCACGCCATCTACAACCTGGACGGCGCACAATATCAGGTTGAGCGCTTGGACTATGATGACCACAAGGCCTACGTACAGCGAGTAGACGCCGACTACTTTACTTATGCGCACTCCCATTTCCGGGTTCAGGTCTTAGCCACCGACGGACATGCCGGTCATGCGTCACACGGAGAAGTGTTAGTTGGCCTCAAGGTTGTTGGGTTCAAGAAGGTCAAATTCAACACTCACGAAAACATCGGCTACGGCGAAGTGCACCTCCCGGAAGTGGAAATGCACACCACTGCAACTTGGATCACGGTTCCCGAGACCACCATCAATCAATTTGGACGCGAAGCAATAGTCGACGCACTGCGCGGCCTTGGCCGGGCCATTCACACCATGGCCACCTTGCGAATGATGTGTGCATCTCGAGACATTGGACTCACTGTCGATGAACCTGATGATAGCGGTCCTCGCTTGTATTTATACGATAACTTTCCCGGGGGTATTGGCTTTGGAGAGCGACTTTTTGAACTGACTCGGCCACTCCTGGCCGGCGCCGCCGAACTTATTGCGCACTGCTCTTGCGCCAGCGGTTGCCCGGGATGTATTGGCGCTCATCGAACAGATAACGACAACACCAAGGAGTTAGCAGGCAAACTCGTTCAAGCGCTCCTCAAACGGCCGGCCCTCAATACCATCAATGAGGTCGCAAATCCCTGATGAGTCGTTTAGCCGATAAATTGGCGCGGCTAGTGGAGTCCGCGCGACCCACCGTTGTTGACGCTCATTTTGAGCCTTCACTGGAGACCGTTCGGCCTTGGATCACCGTGCAAACCCAGGCCGGCAGTTGCCTGGTCTATCGCAAAGAAGTTCCTTTGGACCTCAGCGCAGAGTGCACAGACTTTGACCAATGGGTTGGAGACTCCCGCCTCTCTGGCTTTTGCTTAGACAAGGCACTCTTTCTCGACATCGAAACGACGGGGCTCAGTTCAGGTGCCGGGACCATCGCTTTCTTGATTGGCCTGGCCTTTGTCGAAAACGGCAAGCTCATTCTGGAGCAACTCTTCCTGGATGATCCGGTTAACGAAGCGCCGTTGCTTGAACACCTATTGAATCGAGTCAACCAGGCTCAATACCTGGTGAGTTTCAATGGCAAGAGCTTTGACTTGTCGATTCTACAATCTCGACTCGTCATTACTCGCTTGCTCTCTCAACCCGAATCGGAACTCAAACTCAGGCCGCACCTCGACTTGCTTCATGTCTCCCGGAGCGCATATCGCGGCGTTTTTGCCAATGGGCGGCTTCAAACACTGGAACGCGAAGTACTGGGTCACCCCGAACACTTGCGAGCCGACGACATCCCAGGCTCGCTCATTCCAACCGTCTATTTTCACTTTCTTCAAAGCTCTGACACCCGTCAACTGGGCACGGTCCTTCGACACAACGAAATCGACGTTGTGAGTATGGTGGAATTGACTCTGCACCTGGCCACTCTGTTTCCAAATCCACCCAAAGAAACGCATCCGTTGGTTCTCCTCAATCTCGGCAAGACAGCGCTCCGCCTCAAACAAAACGAGCGCGCAGCCTGTCTTTTGTCTCGAGCAGCAGACGCCTGTGGACTCACCCCCGATCATCGCTATCAAGCTCTCGAGTTACTGGTTAGCGCGTACAGACGGGCGGGCAATTTAGAGGCAGCATTGTCGGCGGCACAGCGAAGTCTACAATGGCTGCCGCAGTGGGCCGCCATGGAAGACAAAAAATGGCGGCGACGCATTCAACTCTATTCCGGTCGGATTGCTCGAAGAAAACGAGTTGCCGTAAAGCCGCCGCCGCTCTTGACATGAAGCTTCTTAGTTCTTAGATTCCCGTCACTTGTGCAACAGCTATTAACAAGAATTGAAAAGAAGGATGCCGTCGTCGCTGTAATAGGCCTGGGCTATGTAGGCCTTCCTTTATCGATTGCGTGTGCCGAAGCCGGTTATCGCTGCATCGGTTTGGACATAAACAAAGACAAAGTATCCGCCGTCAACGCCGGGCAAAGCTATGTCCGGGACATTGACTCAAGCAGCCTGGCGGCACAGATAAATAGCAATCAACTCAGCGCCACATTGGACTACAGCGCATTGTCAGAAGTGGATGTCATCATCCTGTGTGTCCCCACGCCACTCAACAAGACCAAGGACCCTGACCTCAGCATGGTGGTCAATTCCTTGAAAGAGGTGGCATCAAACATTCAACGCAATCAACTCGTTGTCTTAGAAAGCACCACCTACCCCGGCTTCACGCGAGAAGTTGCGTGGCCGCTACTCGAAGAAAGCGGCCTCAAATGCGGTACCGATTTCTTCCTGGCCTTTTCACCTGAGCGCACCGACCCCGGTAATACTCAATTTGGAGTCACCAACACCACCAAAATCCTGGGTACAAACACGCCCTCTTGCTGCCAGGTGGCAACGGCTCTCTACAACAACATTATTGATGAAGTTCACGTCGTTTCCACCACGGATACGGCGGAAATGGTCAAGCTTCTGGAGAACACCTTTCGTGCCGTAAACATCGGCCTCGTCAACGAAGTGGCCATTATGTGTCATCATTTGGGAATCGATACCTGGGAGGTTATTGACGCGGCTCGGACCAAGCCCTTTGGTTTTATGCCCTTCTACCCGGGCCCCGGCCTGGGCGGCCATTGCATTCCGGTAGACCCACTGTATTTGAGTTGGAAACTGCGTTCACACAACTACACGGCCCGATTTGTGGAGCTTGCCCAAACCATCAACACCTCCATGCCCGATTTTGTGACGCACATGGTTGTGGATGCTCTGAACGATTACTGTAAAGCAGTCAACGGCGCTCAAGTCGTATTGTTCGGTGTGTCTTATAAGAAGAATACGGACGATGTTCGAGAATCGCCGGCGCTTGCCATCATAAGTTTGCTTCAAAAACGCGGCGCCATCATCAATTATTGTGACCCTCATGTGCCTGATGTGCAGGTAAACGGGTCCAGCTACAGTTCCATGTCTGAAAAGGATGCGCTGGACAAAGCCGACCTGGTATTGCTGACAGCAGATCACGACGCCTTTGATATGGAGCTCATTGTTGAAAAGGCCAAACTCATTGTAGACACTCGCAACGGTACGCAACGTGTCAGTCCCTCCCCGGAACAAAGGCAGAAGATCTACCTGTTGTGAGCCAGCCTACAAAAACCGCCATCAAGTGGCTTGTGGGTACTGCGCTCGGTCTTTTCTTCATTTGGTTAGGATCTCAGGACTGGCCCATAGACCTTCTTTTCAGCCAGGAAATCACAATGAACGGCACCGTCTTGGACGCCGGCACGTGGCGCATGGATCTGCTCTATCTGCTTCCCTATTTTGGAGCGCTGACCCTTATCCACTTTCTTCGGGTCATCCGATGGCAACCCCTGCTCGCCCCCATTGCCGATATTGGATTCTGGCGACTCAATCAAGTCAGCGCCGAAGGCTTCATGTGGCTCTTTCTTTTGCCATTTCGACTCGGTGAACTGGCACGCCCTTACTTGATTTCGGACCGAGGTGATGTGGGTATGGCCGAAGCCCTGGCCACAGTTGTGGTTGAGCGTATTGTGGATGGCCTCATTGTCAGCGCACTACTCTTTGTGGTGCTCTTCTTTCTCCCCGAACAAGGCTCTGCAAGCTATGTACAAATCAGAGGTGGTGCCTATCTAGCCATTGGAATCTTCAGCACGGCACTCGGTGTTCTTATTGCCGCCTGGTTCTGGCGCGACTGGACCATGAATCTACTTGACCGTATTTTCGGACTTTTATCCGCCCCGATCGCTGCAAAAGTCCGGACCTTAATTGAAGATTTCTACGACGGCCTCTCCGTACTCCCCAGCTGGAGACATCTAGCCACTTTTGTGAGCTACTCGCTCGTCTATTGGCTGCTCAATGGATACGCATACTACATTCTGGCGCTAGGCTTTGAGAATTTGGAAATCCCACTTCTGGCAGGCTATGCCATGATGTGCTGCGTGGTAGTTGGAATGATGCTCCCCAATCCACCGGCCAATGTGGGGGTTTTCTGGTATTTCCTTCTCAAACCCATGGCCCTATATGGAATTGCCACGGGTAACCCTTCAGCCACCGCCTTTGCGTTGGTGGCGTGGCTTGGACAGTTGATCCAACAAAGCGCTTTTGGACTCTACTACGTGGCTAAACCATCATCTGAATACGACGTTCAGAAGTCTCCAGAGACGGAGATTCCCCCTTCTCAGCCTGCTTGAGCATTTGCCAGATATGCGGTCCCAGAACGTCCAGTTCCGTTGAGGTATAGCGTTCACCGCCAAAACGGTCCACATTGCTCGACACAGATTGGAGCATGTCGGCGTCCTGCTTGAGAATACGCCACAAAACCGGCTCCACAAAGGGCTGAACAATCCATCCAGGAAGCGGCAACCGGTAGCTAATTGCAACATATCCGCGGGTCACAAAATCACTGACCGGCGTCAAAATTTGAGTGGCTAACAGCCGACTTTTTTCACCCAGGCGATATTCCACCTGAGCCATTGATGGCATCAAGAAGCGATCAAAATGAGCCACTTCGCCTCCACCGGGAGCCAACACCCTGCCCACCAGGCCCGTGGGACTCTTTTCGCCTATGAATTCAACCTCAACCTGGGTTGGAGTTCGTCGGATAACCGCCGTTATTTCCTGCCTTTCGCGATTGGTCCTAAACAAACCACCGTGAAGAAAGGCGGTGTGCGGCACATCTAGAATGTTTTCCAGGGTCGCGTGCATGGTTCCGTTAATGACGAATTCGCCCTTGACTGTAGTGAACCCTTTTTCGTCGGTTAGCGGCAACTTGAAAGGCGGATGCGACGCCTCTTCTTCGGGATTGCAATAGATCCACACATAGCCATCTTGTTCCACAGTTGAAAAGGCAGTAACCCGTCGACCACGAGCTCCCGGCTCGCCACAGAGGCCGGGTACTTCCACGCAATTGCCGTCGCCGGTAAAACGCCAGCCGTGGTATCCACAGCGTAATGTGTCGCCCTCCACCAGGCCGTTGGAAAGGAGGGCATTTCGATGGGGGCAACGGTCAATAAGACAATGCGCCGCACCGTTACTGTCTCTAAAAAGCACCAACGGCAGACCCAGAACCGTCCTGGACAGAGGCGTCTTGCTAAGTTCCTTAGAAAGGCAGGCGATATACCAATAGTTCGCTAGACGAGCCACAGAGACGTGTCCACGAGAGTTTGGAGGGCTCAGGACGGGTTGTCGTTCGTTCATGAATATTGTCCTTGTCGTCTGAACATCAGAAGAAGCGTTAGAAATATGAGCATCAGGGCATGCCCCTTCAAGGGCCGAGGCGCTGCGATGCAGCCACTACTCTCATCTCCCGGAAGCGTCAATATGGTGGGGTCTCGGCCACCGCTGCCGGCACCACTGGAGCTTCCAGCGCCGGTCTGAGTTCCGTCTCCACCATCAATGATAGGTGTCGTATCGTCACAATTGTTGGTCAGAGCTTTGCAGTCCATGTTCAACCCCGTGGCAGAACACACGGTCACGCCGGCCACCGTGCAGGACTCGAGTTCGACTTCGCAGGTGTTACCCAACTCAAACCCTTCATCCACAACGCCATCGCAATCATTATCCAGTCCATCGCAGCGCTCTTCTTGAATGTCAGGTTGTGGGGCCTTGCAATAAGCGGCACCGCGGCTGTCGCAGGTGAGAAAACCTTCAACTTTACAGGCCCCCTCCCCTTCGCTGCAGGCATCGCCAACCTGAAAACCTTCGTCCACCAGCCCATCACAATCATCGTCAACGCCGTTGCAAAGTTCCCGACCGGCTGCCGGTTCAGGCGCGGTGCAAACAACGTCACCGCTTTCAAGGTGGCAGGCCCACACCCCATTCGTTACACATCCACCCGACGTCTTTTCGCAATATTCCCCAAGATTCAGATCCTCATCGACCACGCCGTCACAGTCGTTATCCAGAAAGTCACAGAGTTCCGAGACTGGTTCAGCAGCGAATTGAGCATTGCATTCGGAGGCATTTGCACTCACACATTCTATAGTGCCCTGGCCCAAACAAGTGCCCTGCCCCACTGTGCATTCGGTACCCACAGCAAATCCTTCATCCATCTGTTCATTACAATTATTGTCAATGCCGTCGCAAATTTCTTGGGCATCTGGATGAATCTCGGCGTCCTGATCGTTGCAGTCATTCACATCCGACAGAAAGCCGTCCAAATCCTGATCGTTGATAGGCGGACCCGGCACTTCGACCGCTTCGGCCACAATGGCAAATGCATGAGGGATGGCAGCCGTGCTGTAAATCAGGGGCGTTGAATTCACAATCAACTGAGCGTGTTTGCCATCCATCATCAACTGCTGGGTCGCACCGAAATTCGACAGTACTGAGGCCGCGCTCGTTTGACTGGCATAACTCGAAACAAAAAAGAGGACCCGATCAGAAGCGTTTTTCCCGCCTGATTGAACACCCACAAAAGTCCGACCCGCATAGCCCAACTCCCCTTGCTTGGGCTTGACATCCAATCCTGCCACCATCTCCGGTCCACTGTTCTCATCATAGAGAGTGGCTGAATCAAATGATGTGATTTGAGCCTCCCCGGCCGCGTTGTCCACCTGTAAAAGACGAAGGTCAGCCACCAATTCAATCGTAGCGGCTGCTTTGCCGGAGACCACTTCACCGGCTGTCTTGACGGGATAGTTTAATGTGGGCGGATCCAGCAAATTGTTGAAGAACTGGCCGTTGATCACCGCAACCGTCTTGGGCCATTTCGCTTTGGCCGTCTGCCAATGATTGAGCAAACTCTTCTTTGTGAAGGTTACTTTAGCCTCGCCCCCAATTTCTGTTCCTGGCCCCGCAGTTCCAGGCTCACCCAATACGGAACGCAACTGTGCCCACTCCAAATCGACCACCAACACAAAGTCAGAAGGGCCGCTGTTGTAACTCTTTGAGTAGAGCTCGACACCGTCAGAGTTGAGTTGCAGCTTAAATCCGTTCGGTATTTCAGCGAAAGAATGCAGGGGCAGACAGATGGCCAACACCATCAAGGCACAAATTGTACGGAAATCTCGACTCACCTGGGCATTCTAACAGAGCTAGCTGCGCAAATTGAAACTGACTTTTCCAAGTTGCTTTTCTTTAGCAGCCAGGATGGCTACATAGCGTGCCATTCCGGTACTCGCTCGCAGCAAACTCTTGTCCAGGCTCAATGCCGACGGCAACATCTTTTTGGCAAAGCCGTTCGTACTTGCCTTTTCGGCAACACGACTCGCAGTCACGTGATGGAAAATACTCTCTTGCACAACCAGCAATTCTTCCACCGACGCCATTAGTTCGTTCCGGTCCAGGGCTCCTTTCGGCGCAATTGAACCCATCCCCTTGATCTTGCTACGCAAAAACAGCTGCCCCCCGGTCTTGAGCTCACGAGTCACCTTTTTCAGTAGCGGCTGGTATACCGTGTAACGATTGATGACATCCCACAACACGGCCAGGTTAAAGGCCCCCGGTTCAAATGTTCGTTCAATATAATTGCCGGCAATACAGGTGATCGTGGTCAATAGACCCGCCTCAGCGGCAGCAGCACTCATGGCGCTCAATAGAGCAGGATCGTCATCAACCACAGTGACAAACATATCCTTGCGAGCCAATTCAATAACCAGTTCCGGCCAGAAAGCTCCAACCACCAGCGCTTTGCGAGCTGGGTCAGCACCCCACTCGACCAATTTTAGCCGCAAATCACCATCCAGGGTTTCACGCAGTTCCTGATCGAATTGCCACTCAGATAAGGTGATTTCCGGGTCGAGCTTACATCGCTCAAGTGCGTCAATATCGGAGCGCAGTTGAACCAATTATTCTCCTTCAGGCAGGCGACGAGATGCAATTTCATCCTGACACCGCTCTGTAAAAGCCGCCACACTCAATGAACCCAACTGGCGATTGGCACGCGTTCGTACGCTCACTGTTCCTGATTGCTCTTCACGCTCGCCCACAACCAATTGATAGTTGACTCGTGCTAACTGAGCATCTCGAAGTTTCTTGCCCAGCGTTTCGTTACGGTCATCCACTTTCGAACGAATACCGACTGCCTTGAGTTGGGAGTCGAGTTCGCGGGCATAATCCAGAAACTTATCACTGACCGGTAAAAGCTGCGCCTGAACCGGAGCAAGCCACAATGGGAATTTACCGGCAAAATGCTCCACCAGAATTCCAATGAAACGCTCCAAACTACCCAGGATAGCGCGATGAACCATGACCGGAGTGTGTCTTTCGTTATCGGCCCCAGTATAGGAAGCCTCAAAGCGCACAGGCATATTGAAATCCAACTGAATTGTACCGCACTGCCACGAACGGCCCATACAATCCCGAATATGGAAGTCGATCTTGGGACCGTAGAAAGCACCGTCGCCCGGATTGATTTGATATTGGGTTTCGCGCCGTTCAAGAGCCGCCGTCAAAGCTGCCTCGGCATTATCCCAATCCGCTACTTCACCAATAAACTTGCTGGGCCTCGTGGACAACTCCACATGCACATCCTCGAAACCAAAAGCACCATAAATCCGCTGAACAAGCTCCAACACCTCAACAATTTGGTCTTCGATTTGCTCGCTGGTGCAAAAAATGTGCGCATCGTCTTGAGTAAACATGCGCACCCTGAAGAGACCGTGCAATACGCCGGACATCTCGTGACGGTGGACCAGGCCCAGCTCAGCAACCTTGAGTGGTAGTTCCCGATAACTGTGACGCTTGGCATTGAATACCAGTAATCCGCCCGGACAATTCATGGGTTTGACAGCAAAGCCCTGTCCGTCAATCTGGGTGAAGTACATGTTATTCTTATAGTTTTCGTAGTGTCCTGAACGGTGCCACAGTTCCTCGTTGAGCATGA
>JYMV01047137.1_pt1 | contig 24946 bp, 24 predicted proteins | sample 338911 | NCBI WGS metagenome assembly JYMV01 (sample SAMN03354496, study PRJNA234377) | hydrothermal vent metagenome | biome: Deep sea; feature: Hydrothermal plumes at the Eastern Lau Spreading Center, Western Pacific Ocean; material: Seawater | place: Tonga | collected 2009 | depth 2000 m m
TGGCTGATGAGATGGACGCTCCCAAACAAATACGGCGTCAATGCGCCAAAATAGTGTTTTCAAGCAAACTATTTACGTTAGGAGCGTCCGACTATGAAGCTTAGAACAATTGGTGTTGATCTGGCAAAAAATGTTTTTCAGGCCTGTGGAGTTAATGAGTATATAAAACCTCAGTTTAATACAAAGCTTAAACGAGCAGAGTTGCTGGATTTCATGAGGCAACAATCCCCTACAACCGTCATCATGGAGGCCTGCTATTCAGCACATTATTGGGGACGGGAAATCTCGAAGCTGGGCCATGACGTCAAACTTATTCCGGCACAACATGTTAGCCCGTTTGTCAGGGGAAACAAGAACGATCACAACGACGCGTTTGCCATTGTGGAAGCGAGTCAAAGAGCGCATATCCGGTTTGTCCCGATTAAAACGGAATATCAGCAGGAGATATGTTGCTTGCATCGTATTCGGGAGCGACTGATTAAAAACAAAACTGCGTTGAGTAATCAGGCCAGAGGGTTGTTCAGTGAGTTTGGCATTGTGTTTAGTGGCGGACATAAGGCGTTTACTGAATCACTGTCTCAGGTGATGAATGACCCCAAATACAGCGGCAACCTGCAAAACATGGCAACGGATTTCCTGGGTGAGTATGAACTCATAGTGTCTCGTATTAAACAAATTGAACGGCAGTTGAAGAGCTTTGTTGAGGGTTGTCAATCAGGACGGATTTTGATGAGTATTCCGGGCATTGGTTTCATCAATGCTTCAGCCATCCTTGCGGCGATTGATAAAGGTCAGGCCTTTAACACCCCTAAAGAGTTTGCTGTCTGGTTGGGATTAACTCCCAAACAGCATGCCTCCGGCAATATCAACAAAATGGGCGGCATCACCAAACGAGGTGACCGTTATCTGCGTAAACAACTGGTGCATGGTGCCAGAGCGCTGATTAGCCGCGCGGCCGGAAAAGAAGACGTGTTGTCGCAATGGGCCAATCACTTACGCCAAAGAAAGCCGTTCAATCAGGTCGCTGTTGCGATGGCGCATCGTCTGGCGCGACTGATCTGGATATTACTCACCAGGCAGGAACGTTATTGTGAAATTAAAGCGCAAAAGGCGGCCTGATATGAGAGTAGTTACGTTATCCCGTTCAGACTCAATTCCGTCCTGGACAAAGGTGTCAAACCTGTGTGGCTGTAGTGGAAGGTCTGATACGGGATAACACCTGAATTACCCGTCCTGTTTAGTCAACGAAAGATGAAATAAACGGTCAGACCTGCCTCATCAAAGCCAGACTGGAACACGGATTTCAAATCCGCGTGGTTGTATTTAAAGGTGATAAGGTACGGAGTTCATCAGAGGCCAGAAATGACTTTACCATTTCTATTTGAGAGCCTGAATATATGTCAGAACTAAACCAATTAATGCGCGTACATCTTTAAGTGGCAGACAGGAAACAAAGAGTGACAAAATATTCGCACTGCTGAGCAGCGCGAAGGGTTAGAAACTGTTTGACAACAGGGGAGCGTCCATATATGTCCGTCCATATATGTCCGGATAAGATTTGAGTGCTGCAAACTATGACGATGACAATCAGAGAAGCCAGAATTGAAGACATCCAGTGTTGGGTGGATATGCGCTCGAAGTTATGGCCTGGAGATCCAGAACAGCACTACAGTGAGTTGTCGCAGTATTTTGATGGTGCCTCGATTGATATTGAACAGGCCTATATTCTGTGTTCGGCAGAGGACCAGCCCATTGGATTTATGGAACTAAATATTCGGGAGTTCGCTGAGGGTAGTCGACATCCCCGGGTTCCCTATGTTGAAGGCTGGTTTGTGGAAGAAGCCTGGCAGGGTGTTGGCGGAGGCACTATGCTCATGGCTTGTGCTGAAAAATGGGCGAAAGAACAGGGATTTAATGAGCTTGCCAGTGATACAGAGGCCAGCAATACCAAGAGTATCGCCATTCATGGCAAACTGGGCTTTGTTGAAACAGAAAGAGTGGTATGTTTTCTGAAACAACTGGATTAGAGCGTGTTGATCTTTGCGGTACAATATTGCCGCAGTCTGTGTGCAATTTAGATAACCGTTGAGCTAATGCGTCTTAAGTTTACTCAATAACCGATAGAGTTGCTGAATAGCTTCATCAATGGCCTGTGAGCTTTGCTCCGAGGCCTGGGATAAAGCGGAAACTTCTCGGGTGGCGTCGCCAATGATAACCATATTGCGGTTTAGTTCTTCGCTGACCACGCTTTGTTCTTCTGCAGCGGTGGCCATCTGCATCATGCGTTCGCTGATTTCTGAAATCTGTTCGGCCGTGTCCCTCATGCGAGAGAAGGCTTCCTGAGATCGGCTTGAAGCCTGAACCGCTTGCTCGTTGCCAGTTTCTATAATGTTTACCGTGGAGTCTACTTCGCCCTGCAAGGCGTCAATAACCCCAGCGATTTCACTGACTGAGTCGGCGGTTTTTGATGCCAGTGCTCTTACTTCATCAGCTACCACGCTGAAACCTCTACCGTGTTCTCCAGCGCGAGCTGCTTCTATAGCGGCGTTGAGTGCTAATAAATTAGTTTGGTCAGCTATAGCGCCAATTACATCTAATATTTTCTTGATATCCAGACTGCGGGTGGATACCGCTTTTACCGCTTCTGAAGCGCTGGCCATTTCTTTGGAAAGTTTGCTGGCACTTTGCGTAGACAGGGACACCTGTTCTTCAGTTTGTTTGACATTGTCATTGGCTTTATCTGCGTTAACGGCTGCATCAGCTGCGGTGCGAGCGACTTCTTTGGCGGCTTCTGACATTTCTGTGATGGCGGTAACTACGCTGTCAACTTCGCTTAGTTGTACCTGAATTTGGGTATTGGTTTGCTGGGCCTGTACGCGGGTGGTTTTACTGCCTTCAAGTACCTGCTCACAAACATTTTTGGCCTGGTCCAGTAGTTCTCTGACTTTCTCTCTGAACAGGTTAAAAGCCTCCGACAGTTGGGTGAGTTCGGCATGTGACTTAACTGAAATATCCTGGGTCAGATCACCACCCTGGCCTGCCAACTCCGTCATTTTGTCGGCAATCAACTTGACCGGGCTGACAATACTGCGGGTGAACAGGTGAACCATGGCCAGGGCGACAATGGTGAGGATTATGGCGACAGTAATCAGTGATGCCATTAAGGCATTGATATTACTGGCGATAGTGTCGCTAACACGCCGCGCCGGGCTGAGCGCTGTTGCCACATCTACCCCAATGATCATTTTCCAGTTAGTACCAGGTGTGGTGAGTGGAATTTCCCGGACAACATACATCATGTTGTCAATGATGACGGAACCGCCCTTGCTACTTAGCCCAAGTATTTTCTGACTGGTGTTTTGGTTTTTGAATAATTCATTGAATTTTCGCGCGAGTTTATCTGGTGCTTCTGTTGCCGCAGCGACTATTTCATGTTGGCTGATAACATAGACCGCGGAATTACCCTGATAAAGAGACTGTTTAAGGGCTTCAGCTGATTGCTGCAATATGGGCAGGTTTAAATCGACACCCACTACGCCGCGAAAACGGCCATTCGCCACCACAGGGTAAGTCAAACTGGTCATCAGCTCTTCGTAACCTGGGCGGATCTCATAGTTATAGGGGCTAATTATACAGGGCTTGCGAGTGTCTTTAGCACACAGGAACCACTCTGCGGCCCGGAACCCAAATTCATCCAATGTAGTATCGAATTTTTCTTGGGCATCTTCGATGATTTCTTGCGTAATGGAGTTGTCTCGATTGCGAACAAAGTAGACTTCGAAGCTGCCATGTCCGGCAACTGAGTGTTCGAACCCTGATAAATATTGTTCACTGTTGCCATCAAACTGGTCTTTTTCAAACTGGGCATAAATTGATGATGTGGGACTGATTTTGAGTAAGCCAGCGGTCATATTTTGCAGTTGCTTACGGGTAAATTTAAGCTCGTCGTCTTCAGATTCGATACTTTGAGAGATTTGTTCCGCCAGGATGCGTGGAAAGGCGTACGCCTTCTCTATTGCCATGGCTATCTCAGCAGCTTGTTGCGAAGCCTTTGCAGCCACCGTACTTTCTATTTGCTGGGTCAGTTCATCGTTCACCTGTTCCACAATTTTGCTTTCCGTGGCGGTCAGTGAAAAATAGCTGACCACCATTAAAATTGCAGAAAGGGCGATCAACAGCGCGCCAACGACGCCAACCAGTTTAACTGCGAGACTTTGACCTTTTAAAATCATAAGAACCTCATCTTTATGGGACGAACTGCCCTTTAGAAACTAACGGTTTTACTGATAGTGGCCAGCAGGCGTGTGTCGCCATAGGTGTCCAAATCCGTCCCTTCTATGGTCAGGCTGGCGTCAAACGCGTCAAAGCTAAATTCTGAGCCAATTCGCCAGTGGATATAGTTGTCATCGCCATCTTCCCAGACAAATTCATCACTATCTAAACTTTGCGAGCGATCCACCGCAGCAATGAGCGTGGTTTGCTCAGATATGGGGTAGCTGTAGGAGAGGGCGGTTATCATGTGGCGAGCACCTGTTCCGGCATAATCCGGGGCGTACCAAAACTTTAGCTCCAGGTTATCCTTGCCAACAGCGGCGGCGATTTCTACATAGTTGGCATCATCACTGTCATCACCACCGTGGTAGGTGTAATACAGTAATGAAATGTCATACCAGACGCCGTGCTCCAGCTCGTTGTAATAACCGAGGTAGGCATCGACTTCCAGATTGGTATCGTCGCCAAAATCGACATTTGACGCCCAGGCACCAATGTAGAACCCAGAATCTAAGGCAAAGTCCAGACTGCCTTGAAGAGCTGGCTTTTCGTCTGTTTGGGTAATGCCGTTGAACAGGTAATCTGATGCCAATGTTATGGTGACAGAGCGCTCAGCGGCGAAACTCTGAAACGACATGAGCAGTATACAAAGTGTGATCAAACGGCCTTTCATAGGGCACCTGATTGGTTGTTATTTGCTCTAAGTATAGCAATCTTTAATTTTTTGCCTCTTTTTTGAACAGTTTTTTATCGCTATTTTCGCACCGTTACATTGCGCTAAAACAAAGGTGATTTTTATTGCATTTTTGTGAGCTCTTTCATGACCTTGTTAAACATCAGACTGGTTTTTTCGGTCTTTTGCAGTGACTGATTAAAATCCTCAAATGCGCTATCGATAATGTGATGGATGCGCTCTTCCTGATCCTCTTCCAGACCAAGAGTAGGCAATAACATGCCCAGGTCATGCATCATATTTCGAATGGTTTCGCTACTGCTATCGACGCTGTGTTGTAATTCATCAGAGGCTTTGTTTAACAGACCGGTGATATTCTTGACGGATTGTTGCCATTGTTCGGCGTTAACCAAAGCCAGGGTTTTGTTCAGAGCGTCGACTTTGACCTCAAAGGTTTCCATTAAAAAGCAAAGGTTATCTCGCAAGCGTCCGGTTTTTTCTTCATCGTCTGGCATATTCAGCACTAATAAAGAAGTATTGCCAAAGGTAAAAATGCACCTTGGGCCGCGCGTCCAAATGCGTTCAGATTGACGCACAACGGTAATAATTTCCTGCTCCATAGAAGTACTGGTTCGCCCTGCCGAGGCGACAAATTCAGCTTTTCCTTGTAATTCATAGTAGATCGTGGATTTTAACGAAAACTCAGACAGACAGGAGAACATCGCCTGCAACAGACTGGCGTTGTCTGATGCTTCAATGACTGCCTGAACACCGCGCATGATGATGCCCATTTCACTTTGAGCGGACATGGCCTGAAAAGCCGTGTGGCTGGCGTAATCCAGCTGCTTTTGCAGGTCGAGTGCGGAACCGAGTATATCCATAGCGGAGCGCACTTTACGGGATACTTCCACTATGTCGTAGGGCTTATTAATGTAGTCGTCTGCTCCGGCTTCCATACCTTTGATGCGCTCCTCTATAGAGGTATTGGCTGACAGGAATAGGGTATAAGTGGGGCAATGAGCAAAATCCGTTTCTATCGTATGGCAAATCTGGTAACCAGTGACGCCGGTTAAAAGAGTTTCTAAAATGACCAGGGTAGGTTGTTCAGGCTTCAGAGTTTGCAGCATGTCTTCGCCGTTGGTAAAGATCTCCACTTGGTAGTCATCTTCCAGCATGCCTTGTAGCAGTTCCTGCTCTATTTCGTCCGGTTCGACAATACAAATTCGGGGCTCAGACATTACGACTCCCTGTTTAGGTATTTTGAAAGCCACTATTGTGAAGCAAATACCGTTATTTACTATTAGACAATGGTCGGTAACACGCTCTGTCGGAATAGGTTTATTTTTATCAATGCGCAGATAAGCTAATCTCTGGTAAAATGGGCTAAAGCCGATAAAGCAGCAAAAAATTTAAGGGAAGCAAGTGACTCAACACTCAGAACGCTCAGACGACAATCATCAAACCACTCAGGAAACTACCCACTTTGGTTATAAACAGGTGGAGAAAAATGAAAAGGTGAACCTGGTGGCTGATGTGTTTCATTCTGTTGCCGCAAAATACGACATGATGAATGATTTCATGTCCATGGGTATTCACCGTTTGTGGAAACGATTCACTATCGATTGCAGCGGTGTGCGCAGTGGGCAAAAAGTCCTGGATCTGGCGGGTGGTACCGGCGATTTAACTGCCAAATTTTCCCGTTTGGTTGGCGAATCCGGTAAGGTGGTATTGGCGGATATCAATGGCTCGATGCTCAAAGTGGGCAGAGACAAATTGCGCGATATGGGCATTGTCGGAAACGTTGAAACAGTGCAGGCCAATGCTGAGTGTTTACCATTCCCGGATAATTATTTTGATATCGTGACCATCGCTTTTGGTTTGCGCAACGTCACAGATAAAGACGCCGCCCTGGCCTCCATCTTCAGAGTACTAAAGCCCGGTGGGCGTTTGTTAGTGTTGGAGTTCTCTAAGCCGGAAAACGAGCAGTTTGGCAAACTTTATGATTGGTACTCCTTTAATATCCTGCCCAAAATGGGGCAACTGGTGGCGAACGATGCGCAAAGTTATCAGTATCTGGCTGAATCCATCAGAATGCATCCGGATCAGGAAACCTTAAAGGGCATGATGCAAAACGTTGGTTTCGAGCAAGTGACTTATCACAATTTAACGGGGGGCATTGTCGCCTTGCATCGCGGGTTCAAATTCTGATGCCTGCTCCGCAACTTCTGTCAGCATTACTGGAGAAAGGCATTAACAAGTTATTGTCTTTGGATGAAGACAGTGCGTCGCGTATTGCCAGATTAAAGGGCAAGCGATTAACCTTGTCCCTGACCGAGTTGCCCGCGGACTTTTTGTTTGTATTCTCTGAATCGGTGGATGTGCTGGTGGCGGAACGGTCGTCTAACGATAGCTCCACTCCATCTGTCGCAGCGGACTCTGATTGTTTTATGGCCACCAGTTTATTCACACTCCCTGAATTACAAAACATCAGCAACATCACCCAGTTGATAAAACAAGACAAACTGGTACTGGAAGGTGATATTCAGGTGGCACAACAATTCAGCAATTTGATCAAAGCCCTGGATATAGACTGGGAAGAACAACTGGCTCGTCATACCGGTGATATTCTGGCCCATGAAGTCTTTCAATTTGCCGGACGTGTCAGCAAAGGTTTGCAGGCTGTTAAGCAACGACTTGATGCTACCTTCAAAGACGCGATGTTAGAAGAGAAGCAACTTGTTGCACCGGCCCCATTAGTGGATGAGTTTAGTAGCCAGGTGAGTGAACTACATCAGCGCGCTCAGCAGTTAGAGCGTCGACTGGACCGGTTGCAACCAAAGGAACAGGGCAGTTAAGTGCGAATATTTCGAATATACACCATTTTAAGTGTGCTACTAAAACACGGTCTGGATAAACTGATCCCCCAGCAGTTTCGGCCCTGGTACTTTTCTATAGTAAGAATGTCTTTGTTTTGGGTGCAAAACCAGTATCCCAACAAAAGCGAAGGGCAAAGAGTTCGTCTGGCCCTGGAATCCCTGGGGCCGGTGTTTATTAAGTTTGGACAGATGTTGTCCACTAGAAGAGATCTGTTAGATCAGGAGCTGGCGGATGAGCTGGCGTTGTTGCAGGATAAGGTAACGCCTTTTGATGGTGCTACGGCCCAACAAATCATCGAAAAATCCTTAAAACTAGGCTCCATCGACGAACTTTTTGCTGATTTTGATATAACTCCGCTGGCTTCTGCCTCCATCGCTCAGGTGCATGCCGCCCGCTTAAAAACCGATGGTCAGCAGGTCATTATTAAGGTAACCCGGCCTGATATTAAAAAGACTATCGAAGCTGACATAGAGCTGATGCGGGTATTGGCGAAAGTGGCGCAACGCGCCTTACCGGATGGCAGACGTCTGCGCCCGGTTGAAGTGGTAGAAGAGTATCGAAAAACCATTATTGATGAGCTGGATCTCTCAAGGGAAGCCGCCAACGGCAATCGTCTGCGCAATAACTTTGAGCAGTCCAACGAGCTGTACGTGCCAAGGATCTATCTGGACTATTGCCGGTCTAATGTATTGGTGATGGAGCGGATATCCGGCATTCCTGTGGCCAATGTGCAGCAGCTAAAAGACAACAATACCGATCTTAAGTTATTGGCTGAACGGGGTGTCAATATTTTCTTTACCCAAGTGTTTCGCGATAGCTTTTTCCACGCCGATATGCACCCTGGCAACATTTTTGTGTCCCGCGAAAATCCCAGCTCTCCGCAATATATAGCCATTGATTTTGGCATTGTCGGCACACTGAATCGCGAAGATAAACGCTATCTGGCAGAGAATTTTGTGGCCTTTTTTAACTCTGATTACCGTAAAGTGGCGGAGCTCCACGTCGATTCTGGTTGGGTGCCTGCCACCACTAATATTGATGACTTTGAAATGGCCATTCGTTCGGTTTGTGAGCCTATTTTCCACAAGCCTCTGGCGGAAATTTCTTTTGGACAGGTATTGCTCCAGCTGTTCAGTACCGCCCGACGCTTTGACATGGTGGTGCAGCCACAGCTTGTGTTATTGCAGAAAACCTTACTCTATGTTGAAGGACTGGGCCGGCAGCTATACCCACAATTAGATCTGTGGCAAACCGCCAAACCCTTTCTGGAAAACTGGATGAAGCAGCAGATGGGGTGGTCAGCCATGTTCGGGAAGGTTAAGACAAACTTACCTTACTGGAGTGAAAAACTGCCTGAAATGCCGGAGCTAGTGTTTGACACACTGCAACAGGCAAAACGCCTGCCTCAGAAGCAGCAACACTGGCACGAACAACAAATCTTACAACACAGAGAAAATACCAAGAGTGTGGTATATGCGGTTCTTGGTGGCACCTTCATATTGCTGGCGGCGCAGTTACCAAGCTACGCGCTACCGTTGTGGAGCAGTGTGCTATTCGCTGTATTAGGCCTGAGCTGCTGGCTCAAAACCTTGTTTAAGCTCTATAAACTCTAAACTGGCTCCTCGCCAAAATGGGCATGGTACATTTTCAGTAGTGACTGAGAGTTTTTGAAACCGCAGCGACGTGTCACTTCCTGCAATAAACAGCCTCGCCCTAATAAGTGCCGGGCCAGTTCCAGTCGTTTTTGGATCAGGTACTGCTTCGGAGTACAGCGCGTCAGGTTATTTACCCGTCGAAAAAACTGACGTTTAGACAGGGCAAATTGCTCGAAATAGTCTTCAAAGCGAAATTCGGCATTGTTGATTTGGGTTTCTATCAAACGATTCAGTTGGGCCAGAAAAATAGCGTCCCGAGATTGCTGGAATGGCACGTTTTCTTTAACTTCCTGAGTCTGCTGTCGCCTGGCATAATTGCTGTGTAGTTTTCGGGCACTTTCGAATAACAGCTCTTTGTTAAAGGGCTTGCCAAAGAATAAATGGATATCGAGGTCCAACGCTTTTAATCTGTGTGCAGTTGAATCCCGTGAGCTTATGATGATCACCGGCGGTGTGGGGTTGTCAGGCACGCTGAAAAATTTCTGTAGCAGGTCGAAACCATTGTCCCGCCCCTGAACCGGCTCCATAATGATAATGTCAGGTTGCCATTCAACTATTTTGTTCAGACCGGCCTGCAAATTAAACACCCCTTTACAGTTAAAGTGCTGACTTAAAATCTGCGTTAAACACATTTGCATTTCTGGACAAGGATCTAAGATCAGACATTTGGGGCTGTCGCTGTTGGGGCCGGATTTACTCAGCACAGGCTCTTGATAAGCCTCGAAAAATATCTGTGGCGGACAGGTTTCTTCATCTGCCCAACTCTCGCCAGATTGCGCAATAAATGAAGGAAAACAGATCTTCAGCAGTTGCCCCGGAGAGCTTCTGTCGAACAGGGAAGTGGCAACATCCAATTGCTTACCCAGACTCTCTATCAAAAAGTATCCAGATTCTTTTTCTGGCTGTGGTGCAGGGCTTATGTCGCCGGGCGTGGTATCACTGCAAATAAGCAGCGCGAGTTTGTTTTCCTGGACTTGTAAAAGTACCTGTAAATTGAAATTGCACGGAACGTGTTTTACCAGCAAGTGCAAATAGAATGAGATATATATCAGCAGGGCCTGGTCTTCAATGGGGACTATGTAATCCGTGTCTCCTGGTGCTTCAAAGTGCATATTCAGGCCGTGGTCTGCAAGTGGGAAGTTTTGCAACAGAATGGCCAGTGTTCGATTAAGGTTGCAGCATTGCTCCCCCTGTAATTGTCCGGTACTAGTGGTTTTTTTAGCGTACTGAGTGACAACCTGAGCGTGCTGAATCAGCTGTTCAACTTTAGCGATACTGGACTCCGTCGCCAGGGCTTTTTCCAGTACGTCCTGATCGAACCTGGCTTGCTGAAACCAATCAAGATAATTGTTTTTGATTACAGCAATGGGATTGCTCAGGTCATCTGAAAGGGCAAGCAGAAATGCATTGCGGGTTTCTTGTAGCTGTTGATTGCTGGACCTTAACTTATCCAGTAATACCTCTTGTTCGGCAATATCCTTTTGTTGTCGATCTTGTTTGGCGTGATAACGCATCAGCCGAAATTTCTCGATGCGCAATTTCAATCTGGCTTTCACCAGAAAAAACACTAACAACAGGCAAGTGAGACTGAGAATCGCCAACAGCGAAAAAAGCAGTATTAATTGTTGTTGATGGTCCGCTTCCGCATTCACGGGCGAAGTAATCATTTCGCCTGTAGATTGTGGTTGTTCCGCTAAGGTTAAAGCCGCTGGCAATAGCGGGTTGGGAAAGATGCTTTGGAATTCCCAGCTCGTTGATTTTCCGAAGATTTCATTGCCGTAGCTGAAAAGCGAGTTGAATTTACCTTGCTCTGATGTAAACAAAGCCAGATGCAGGTTGAAGTAGATGCTTAAAAACAGGCTAAACATTTATTGTCTGCTGCCTGATTTGAAGGGGTTATTCAATGCGTACGCATTATTTATTACTACCAGGATCATTGTGTCTGCTCTTTTTCTTATTTTTATCTGAGTGTGTTCTAAGGCTCCTTCCAGTTTCTACCAGTGCTAAAACCTGCACCGTTACTAAAAGGTAAAAAATATAACCTCTGGCAGATAAAACAATAATCCGCAGTATTTTTCAAGTTACAAATTTTGACGTTTTTGGAATTTTTTCTTTACGTATGTGATTTTGTACGCGCAAGGGGCTGTTTTCTGTATATTTTCTGTTCTGCCCGTTAGTGACATCCAATAAAGTGATAATAATCAATATGTTGTACTGAGTTGCTGGCTGTTCTGGACGTGGTCGTACCAGATCTAAGGGGTGTTTATTGTCATTCAAATGCTGAATTTATGAGGTAAGAAATGTACTCGTTTTTTTGTTTCTTAAAATTTAGCCTCCGGCGAATCGCGGTAACAGTGAATAGCAATAGAGAGGTGTCCGGGAAACAAAACTGCGAAGAGCTAAGTCCCGGTGTCGTTACGCAGTATCAGTAATGTCATTTGGAGTTTGCGGGAAAATAAATCCAATTATTATCAATGACAGGAACAATAAAAGATGTCTCTTAGATTAAATAAAATATTGCTAGGGTTAGGTATCTCCTCGCTCTCGCTTATCGCGAGTGCAACCCTTGCTCAGGATCTGGATTCTGCAGCAAAAGGTCCGATGAAAAGTGCCGCTGAAAAAGGCGCAAAGGTGCTTCAGGGCGCACCTGATTTATCTGAAATTCAACAGCGCTACATGGTGGTTTTCAAAGATGATGCCGTCATGGGTGATGCAGAATCTATTAAAAGCGGCCACGGTGTTTCTCTGTTTGACCGTGAAGGTAACTTAGATTCTCGCCTGGCAACAGATTTCTTACGCGGTCTGGGTGCAACGCCGATTAAAGCCATCAAAGGTCATAAAATGATGGTTGTTAATATGGACAAGGAAACTTTTAACACTGTGGCCAACCATCACAGCGTTGCTACAGCAGAAGTGGATCCTCGCCGTTACCTGATGGCGCAAACTACGCCGTACGGTGTTCCTATGGTACAGGCTGACCAGTTGTTCCAGAACAACCTGAGCGCTCGCAAAGTTTGTGTAATCGACACAGGTTACAACCTGGGCCACCCGGATCTGCCTGATCAAAACAACGGAGCTTCCGGTGTTGCTAATAACGGTAGTGTAGGTAACTGGTATAACGATGGCAATGGCCACGGTACCCACGTAGCCGGTACTATCGCTGCGCTGTCTAATAACGAAGGTGTATTAGGTGTATATCCTGGTGTGGATATTCACGCTGTTAAGATCTTTAACGATTCTGGCAACTGGACTTTTGCTTCTGATCTGATTGCTGGTATTCAGCAGTGTGCCGACGCTGGCGCCAATGTCGTCAACATGAGCTTGGGTGGCGGTAGCTCCTCTACTTCTGAATCCAACGCGATGCAAGGCTTCAACGATCAGGGCATCATGTTAGTTGCTGCGGCAGGTAACGATGGTAATAGCTCTTTCTCTTATCCAGCGTCTTATGATGCGGTTATTTCTGTTGCTGCTGTAACTTCAAGCGAAAGCCATGCTAGCTACTCTCAGTACAACAGTCAGGTTGAACTGGCGGGCCCAGGCTCTTCAGTTTATTCAACTTACCCAACTAATTCCTATGCCACATTAAGCGGTACTTCAATGGCAACACCACATGTTGTTGGTGTCGCTGCGTTAGTATGGAGTTTCTTCCCACAGTGTACTGACGATCAAATTCGTTCAGCACTGCAGGCCACTTCAAAAGACAAAGGTGCTTCTGGCAGAGATAACTACTACGGTTACGGTATCGTACAATCAGCTGACGCCTACAACTACCTGAACACTTATGGCTGTGACGGTGACGGCTCTGGTGGTGGCGGTGGTGGCGGCGGCGGTAACGTCGATCCGGTCAATGGCTCACTGTCTAATCTGAGCGGTGCTCGCCGTGCATGGGATCGCTATACCTGGGAAATTCCTGAGGGTGTAACTACCATGACAGTTAGTATCTCTGGTGGAACCGGTGATGCAGACCTGTACATGCGCTTTGGTTCACAGCCGTCAACAAGTACCTTTGATTGCCGTCCTTACACATACGGTAACAATGAGACTTGTACCTTTAACAACCCTGCAGCTGGTACCTGGCACATTGGTATCAGAGGTTACACCGCATACAGTGGCGTAACTATGAACTACAGCTACGAATAAGGCTGTTTGTGGTCTGAATGACTTCTTTTATGTGTTGGGAAGTCATCAGTTGAAGCGCACCGGAGCGATTGCTCCGGTGTTTTTATTTGGGGGATTTAATAGTCGCCGAAAAAGCCTTCTACCCTTAGAGCTAAACCATAGGAAGCGCTAAAGTCTTCATCTCTGCGCCATAAAATAAAGGGCTCCACTTCAAAATAAAGCCACTCTCTGATGGCATTTTTGCGCCAGCGGCTACTTATCAGATACTCTTCGATGCGATAATTGGGCTGACTTAAGCCTTCCACATAAAAACCGGTGATTAAGGCAGAGCTATCATCCAGTCTGTGCATACTGTAAAGATTGTGTTGCCATAACCAGTCGTTGCTTTCGTCCCGGAAAAAGAAGTTGTTATCCAGTCGTAACACTGAGCTGTTGAACAAATCCTGCTCTAACTGCAATCCCAGATGGCTGCCAAAACCATCGTTACTGTAAAAATAGGCAGCAGCTTCCCAGCGATAGCGCTGTGTATCGGTAAACTCGCCACGGGATGCGTATCGGGAACGGGCATAAGGTTGGGCTTTGCGGCCAATGCCGATGCGGTGTGACCACTGGCTATCTTCGGTTTGTTTTTGGGTCCATTTCAGGGCCAGATTAAAGCGGTTTTGTCGTGACAATACTTCGTTTTGTGCCGCCTTAACCGGTGCTCGTTCGAGATCTTCATCGTAATCGCTGAATACCAAATCCACCTGATTTTTCAAATTTGGCAGTTTAAACTTGAGTCGAATTTTGGTTTCAAATTCGGCGATGTCGCGACTGCGTGGCTCCCAGCCAAGACTAATTCTGGCTCCCCCTTTGGGCTGCTCATCAATTCTAAAGTTTTCATCGGCAAAAAAGTCATCCAGCCAGATGGCTGTTTCGTTAACTGAGCCGGTAACACTTTGATGCAGTGAGTCCCACCATTGCTGACCATCTTCGGCATGAGTCGATGGTAAAAACAAAAGGGTACTAATCAGGGCTATATTTACTTTTTGCAACAATCTGCTGAACCTTCCACTGTCTTTTTGTACTCTAAATAGTTGATAATGGTGCAGCGCCTGTTGAGCTTTTCTGTGCGAATAATTTTGTACTGCAAAGCTCAGCACGCTCTGATTATCATCATCTTGTTACGCTTAGTGTGGTCTATAACTGCCAATTCCGGCAACAATGATTTTGAGAAATAGACAACAAATATCAGCCTAAGTCTCTGCTTTTGCAGGTTGATTGGGTATAATGCTAAAAAATATTCAGGAGAGTTCTCATGGGTGGGATCAGTTTATGGCAATTGCTGATAATCTTTGCCATTGTCGTATTGTTATTCGGAACGAAAAAGTTGCGAACTCTGGGATCAGATTTAGGTTCTGCGGTAAAGGGCTTTAAGAGCGCGGTTACTGACGAAAATAAAGCAGATGCCGATTTTAAAGAGCCTGAAGGTGTTCAGGACCAATCCAACAAACAGCAAACTGCACAAACCAAAGAAAAGCAAAAAGCTGAATAATCAGGCAATAAACTATGTTTGATATCGGATTTTGGGAATTGCTGGTGATTGGCGTGATCGCGTTATTGGTGCTGGGGCCAGAGCGCTTACCTGGTGCGATTCGCTCTACCAGTCGCACTATCCGCAATATCAAAAATGTCGCCAATGGCTTTCGTCAGGAAATTGAGCAGCAAGTGCGAATTCAGGAGTTGCACGAAAATCTGAAAAAGGCTGAAGAGCAGCAAATGCAAAATCTTTCGCCGGAATTGCAGGAAAGTGTCGACGAGTTAAAAGCCGCCGCAGAGGCGGTTAATAAGCCTTATCAAAAAGAATCGAATTCATAGATGTCCGAAGCTTTCACATTGATTGATCACCTGGTGGAGCTACGCAATCGCCTGCTAAAAGCAGTGTTTAGCGTATTACTGGTGTTTCTGTGCCTGGCCTATTTTGCTCAGGATCTGTATGCCTTGATGTCAGAACCTTTGTTGAGCGTGATGCCCGAAGGCGCACAGATGATCGCCACAGATGTTGCCAGCCCGTTTTTTGCCCCCTTTAAATTAACCCTGGTGTTGTCCTTTTTTATTGCCATTCCCTACGTGCTCTATCAGGTATGGGCTTTTGTGGCGCCGGGCTTATATCAGAATGAAAAAAAGCTGGTGGCGCCGCTGATGCTCTCCAGCACTTTGTTGTTTTACGCTGGTATCGCCTTCGCGTTTTTTGTGATTTTCCCGCTGGCGTTTCCGTTCTTTATTGGCGTTGCACCCGAAGGCGTAGTGATCAGTACCGATATCAACAGTTATCTGAACTTTATTTTGAAATTGTTTTTTGCGTTCGGGGTGTCATTTCAAATCCCGATTGCCATTGTATTGTTGTGCTGGACAGGGTTTACCAGCGCAGAGAGTTTGCGGGAGAAACGGCCTTATGTGATTGTGGGGGTGTTCGTTGTTGGTATGTTAATGACACCACCAGATCCTATCTCTCAGACGCTGTTGGCACTGCCTATGTGGCTTTTATTTGAACTTGGTGTCATGATCGGTGGTCTATACGCAAACGCCAGAGAAAGCTCTGAACTTGACGAAGAAGAAAAAAGGATAGCGAAATAATATGAAATTAGCTCGATTAGCGTTAGTTGCTGTAGTAGTGCAACTGGTGAGTTTTAATCTGCAGGCCGAAACTTTAGCTCAGGCAGTGGAAAAATGCCGGGTAGTCAGTAACTCTTTAAAGCGACTGGTTTGTTACGATCAGTTAGCGCAAAGAGCCAACAACTTAGAAGATTCCGAACTGGCAGAGTTTTATGCCAACCGTCCGGTGGTTGCGCCAGTTCAGGGCCAGGAGCAAGCGGCTCAACCAGCGCCCAGGTCTTCTTTACCGGAAAATACTTTTGGTCTGGAAAATGAAGTATTGCGGGAGAAAAAAGCCGAAGCTTCAGAACAGACAGCTGTGGTGGGTAAAGTAGAAGAAGATCCATACGGCAAGCTGATCATCACGTTATCTAATGGTCAGGTATGGAAACAAACCGATGCTGGTTCCTACAAGTTGTCTTCAGGTGAAACTATCACTATTAGCCGTGGCTTCATGGGCTCGTTTTATCTGCAAAAAGACGGTCAAAATAAGCGTCTTCGCGTTAAGCGCCAAAGTTAACGAGGGCATAAATGTCCCCTTTGTTTGACATTGGCGTCAATCTGACCAATAACCGCTTCAATGATGACCTTGATGAGGTGCTCTCAAGGTCAAGAGAGGCGGGGGTGCAGGGGCTTTTAATCACCGGTACTTCGGAACAGGAAAGCAGCGATGCGTTGGCTATCAGTCATCGCTTCCCGGATATTTGCTGGTCCACCGCCGGGGTTCACCCCCATGACGCCGCCAATGTTTCAGACGATTTTGTGAATGTGCTGAGGCGCTTAGCCAGTGACGCTAAGGTCAAAGCGATTGGCGAATGCGGCCTGGATTTTAATCGCAATTTTTCCCCTCGCGAAGCACAGATCCGGGTATTTCAACAACAGCTGGAATTGGCCACTGAACTACAACTTCCCTTGTTTTTGCACGAGCGGGACGCCTTTGACGAGCAACACAAGTTACTTTCTGGCTTGCCAAATTTGCGCGGAGTAGCCCATTGCTTTACCGGCACTACAGAGCAAATGCAGGGCTATTTATCGCTGGGCCTCTATATCGGTATCACGGGGTGGGTTTGTGACCCCAAGCGTGGCCAGGAATTGCAACAAGCAGTTGCACACTTGCCTTTAGAGCGCTTGCTGTTGGAAACTGACGCACCCTTTCTGACACCCAAAACCCTGCCCGGCAAAATCAGGCGCAATGAACCCTGTTACTTACCCCATATCGCTGAAACAGTGGCCAGTTTAAAGCAGGTTCCTGTTGAAGAGGTGGTACGAGCATCTACTGAAAATGCCAAAACGCTGTTTGCAATACCTTAATTCCCGCCATTAATCAGGAGAACCTATGTCTTTTTCCCATTCAGCCTTTCCTGCTACACGTATGCGTCGTTTACGCCGACAAGGGTTTAGTCGTGATTTGGTGCGTGAACATCAATTAAGCGTTAATGATCTGATTTATCCTATGTTTGTGCTGGAAGGTGAACAGCAAAAGGAGGCTGTGCCTTCGATGCCGGGTATTGAAAGACTGTCCATTGATTTATTGTTAGAAGAATGTGCAACACTGGTGGCTTTGGGCATCCCTGCTATCGCATTGTTTCCTGTCACCCCTCAGTCTGCTAAAAGTGATGGCGCTGAAGCGGCCTGGGATCCGCAAGGTTTGGCACAGCGCACGGTCAGAGCGGTGAGAGCCAGATTTCCGCAATTAGGCGTCATTACCGATGTGGCGCTGGATCCTTTCACCAGCCACGGTCAGGATGGCCTGATTGATGAATCCGGCTATGTGTTGAATGACGAAACGGTTGCTGCGTTGGTCAAACAGGCCTTGTCTCATGCTGAAGCCGGTGCCGACATCGTTGCGCCTTCGGATATGATGGACGGGCGAATTGGCGCCATCAGAACGGCCCTGGAGCAGGCGGGACACAGTAACACCTGTATCATGGCCTACTCGGCCAAATATGCCTCACACTATTATGGACCGTTTCGCGATGCCGTTGGCTCTGCGGCCAATCTGAAAGGGGCTGATAAAAAGAGCTATCAGATGGATCCTGCTAATTCTGATGAAGCCATGCGTGAGATAGCGCTGGATATTCAGGAGGGCGCTGACATGGTGATGGTGAAGCCTGGCATGCCCTATCTGGATATTGTGCGCCGCTGTAAATCGGAATTGGCAGTTCCCACTTTTGCTTATCAGGTCAGTGGTGAATATGCCATGCATCAGGCGGCTTTTGCCAATGGCTGGTTGGCTAAAGATGCCACCATTCTGGAATCGCTACTGGCGTTTAAACGGGCCGGAGCTGATGGCATTTTGACTTACTTTGCCAAAGACGCCGCGCAATTACTCAAAGCTTAACTGCCAGTTCACGGCCTTGATGCTGGCTTGTTCTTCTTTTAGCAGGTGTTCCAGCAAGGGATTACTGGATAGGTAGTCTTTGTTGAATTTGAGTTGCCAGTGAGCTTCATTGATCTGAATATCCGGCACCATGAAGCGATTATCGATACGCTGGCTGCACAAAATGATGGCTAAACGCAGGGTTCTGATCAGCAAGTTGATCTGTTGATCATTGCTTTGAATACTCAGCCCGTCGGCGTGGATGGCATCGGTGTTAGAGCTTACCACTCGACCAATTAATTGCTTCTCTTCAAAATTCAACCAGGCCATATTGGTGTGCTGGATCAGATATCGACTGTGCTGATGATGATTCTTGAAACTCACCATTTGTCCGGCCTCATGCAATAAACAGGCGTTCTGCAGCACTTTTTGTTGCATCTTACTCAGGCGAGGCTCGGGATGGCAATTGGCCAATATTTGCTGACAACAGCGATAGACTCTGTGGGCCTGACTTTCATCTATGCGAAACAGGGCCAGCACTTTTTCCTGAGTGCGATTAAAGGGGGTTGGCAGTATGGTAGCCAGCACACCTTCTCGCAACGCGCCCTGAGCCAGGTGCATTTCTTTAATATTTAACGATTCAAACAGGGCAATCAGGATGGCAAGTCCGGCGGGGAAAATGGCCCGTCGATTTTCCTGTAATCCGGTGATCTTAAGGTTATCCAGATGCCAGGCGGAACAACAGGCCTCGGCCAGTTGCCGCAAAAAGGGCAAGGTGATGGTAGCAGGCAATTTCTGGGCAGTGAGGATTTCTACGATAGCTTGCGGCGTTCCAGAAGCGCCGAGACAATCATCTACTTTTAGATCGCGAAATTCATCCAGTACCGGTGCGATAACTTGCTTTGCCGAATCAACAGCCTGTTTAAAACTTTCGGCATTGAGTTGATTGTTGGCAAACCATTTATTAGTCCAGGTTACACAGCCCATATTCAGGCTCTGCAGCGCATTGGCCTGATTGCCTTTGCCCCAACCCAACTCGGTACTAGCACCGCCAATATCGATTACCAGAGAGGTTTGATTGGGCTTCTGGTCGCTAGTGACGCCATTAAAAATGAGGCGGGCTTCTTCTTCACCGCTGATCACCCGGATTTTATGACCCAGGATTTGCTCACCATGAGTCAGGAATTCCTGGCGGTTTTGTGCCAGCCTAAGAGTAGCGGTAGCCACTACTGCGATATTGCTTTTGGGGATATGTTGCAGTTGTTGCGCAAAGATGGCCAGACAATTCCAGCCTCTTTGCATACTTTCCAGATCCAGGTGTTGTTGCTCGTTAAGACCTGATGCCAGACGTACTTTCTGTTTAACCCGATTGCGTATGCGAATACCGTTTTTGGTATTTTCCACCACCAACAAGTGAAAACTGTTGGAGCCAAGGTCGACGGCGGCATAGGTATTTTCGAGCATGTCGTTGGGCATCTGTCTAAGGCAATTTACCTGTTGTTGTGGCGTTTTTGATTATGACGCTTATCGCGATGGACCCGTTTGCGATGATGTCGCTTCGGTGGATTCACATCTTCCAGCAAGGCATCGTGGAAATAGTCCGTTACCGGAATAGTGTGTCCGATGTATGTCTCAATTGCTGGTAAATTTAAGGCGTATTTTTCGCAGGCAAAGCTGATGGCGTGGCCACTTTTTCCGGCGCGCCCGGTTCGACCTATGCGATGCACATAATCTTCTGCATCGTCAGGTAAATCGTAGTTGTAAACGTGGGAAACCTTGTCAATGTGCAATCCACGCGCTGCTACGTCTGTGGCCACCAGAATATCCAGATGCCCTTTGTCGAAGTCTTGCAGTATGTTCAGGCGTTTTTTCTGTGGCACATCGCCACTTAATAAACCCACCCGATGGTTGTCAGCATTAAGCCAGTCAGTCACCAGTTCGCAGGTGTGTTTGGTGTTGGCAAACACAATCGCTTTTTCTGGCCAGTCTTCTTCTAATAAGGTCAATAGCAACAACATTTTGTCGTTGTCGGAAGGGTAAAATAGCTCTTCCACGATGCGACTGGCTGTTTTTTGTTCCGGCTCAACCTGTACGTGTACCGGGTTGTCCATGTGCTCGTAGGCCAGTTCCTGTACTCTGAATGACAAGGTGGCAGAAAACAGCATACTTAAGCGGTTTACCGCTGGCGGCATGCGACGGAACAGAAAACGAATATCTTTGATGAAGCCAAGGTCAAACATGCGGTCAGCTTCGTCTAAAACGGCAACCTGAATATGTTGCAGGCTGAATACCTGTTGTTTGTAATAATCGATGATTCGACCTGTGGTACCTATGACTATATCGACGCCTTTTTGTAAGGTTTCCAGTTGACTTTGGTAACCTTCACCACCATATATCAAGCCAAGTGATAAATCTGTATGTTTAGCCAGAATTTCGGCGTCTTTGTGGATTTGTACCGCCAGCTCTCGGGTTGGTGCCATGATGATGGCTCGGGGCTGACCGGTTTTATCTTTTTCATGGGTGAGCAGATGATTAAAAGTGGCGACTAAAAAAGCAATGGTTTTGCCGGTACCGGTTTGTGCCTGTCCAGCAACGTCCTGACCATTCAGGGATTGTGGCAACGCCAGTGCCTGAATAGGGGTACAATGTTCAAAACTGGCCGCCTGAAGTGCCTTTAAAATTTTCGGATGAATGTTCAGATCCGAAAAGTGGGTCTCTGTTAAATGTGTTGTTTGCATAGCTTATTGCTTATCAACCCTTGCATATTAATCCAGTTGCTATAAAAATAGCGCAATATTGGTTTCGTCTCACCTGATGAAACCACAAGCCTAACGTGGAGAGTTTAATGAGTGATAAAATAGTCACCTTGTCGGATAGTAGTTTTGAAAGCGATGTCATCAAATCAGAAAAACCTGTTTTGGTAGATTTCTGGGCTCCATGGTGTGGCCCATGTAAAATGATCGCGCCAATTCTGGATGCTATCGTAGAAGACGACAATTTCGCCAGCAAGATAACAGTTGGCAAGCTGAATGTCGATGATAATGTTGAAACTGCCGGTAAATACGGTGTTCGCGGCATTCCTACCCTGTTGATTTTCAAAAATGGCGAAGTAGCAGGTACCAAAGTTGGTGCATTGTCTCGCGCTCAGTTGGAACAATTCATCAACGAATCGATTGCATAATTGCATCTTTGTCAGTGGGTGTTATAAATAACACTCACTGATCCTTATTTTACCCCTCGCTGACCTTTTTCTGGTGATCTGTCTTAATAAAGGCACACACCAATTCAGATAAAATCTGCCCCGCTGCACGCATTTCCTGTGGCGATTCACAATCTGGTGCCGCTTCTGCCAGATGCAGATACTTCACCCTGGGTAACATGGCCATTTCAGTAACATAGTACAGGGCATCTTCATAAGGCATTCCCGCCGTAGTTATGGCACTGGCAGGCATATTGGCGATGCAGTCGACATCCAGCTCTACGCCTATTGGCAAGCCGGAGTGCATCAGATAACGGGCACAGTCTTCCAGACATTGGTCGAAATTCAGTTTTTTGCTCCAGTGGCTGTCCTGGATACTGATCCACCTAAAATCATGCTGTTGCATGGCATTTAAGGCGTCTTCGTTATTCTTTTGCTCGTGTAGTCCCAGCACCATATAGCGGGACATTAACTGCTCTGCAGCGGCATAGCGAAATGGATTGCCACTGTGGCGTCCTTCCTGAGCCCTGAAATCGCTATGCGGATCCAGGTTAGCTACGGCGAGCGGCAGTTCCTCAGATGTACTGCAGGCTTTGATTATGGGGTAAGCATTGTTGTGGCCACCGCCAATAATAATGGGGATCAATTGGGCATCAAAAATGCCTTCCAATAATTCGCTCACCCGCTGGTCGATATCGCAGCACAAATTGCGCAGGGTTTCGAGCGTAGTGTCTGATTGATCGGCAACTTTGTGTAAATCGGAAAAGTCCAGTTCCCCCAAAAGCGCGATTTTTTCTGTGGGAATAAAGCTGTTGTGCTGCAGATTGATAAAGCTTTTCAGAAAAGCCCGCCAACCATGTCGCGCTCCGCCGTTACCCAAATTGGCGCGGGGGCCAATATCTTCCGGTAAGCCCAATAAAACGTATTCGATACCTGCTCTTTTCAGGGCGTTAAAATCGGTGTGTTGTGCAAAGCACAGGACTTCGCCGATTTTGGTTTCCCCAGCCCGCTGGTTTAACAGAGAAGCGATATCATCCAGACAATAAAAGTTGAGTTCTGTGCTCATCTGATAACCTGCCTGTTATTCGATGTCCAAAGGTTCCGGTGACAATACAATGCCGGTACTGTCGGCATAAATATGGTCTTCTGGCAGAAAGGTAACACCGGCAAAGTTAACCGCGATATTAATATCACCAATGTCGTCGGAATCGGCTCCCACAGGGATTGAAGCAACCGCATGTATGCCGATGTCTGAATCTTCTAACACATCTACGTCGCGCACACTGCCGTAACAGATGATGCCTTCCCATTGATTTTCCACGGCCGTCTGAACATTCATGGCATCCAGCAATGCTCTGCGAGTAGAGCCGCCACCGTCGATTAATAAGACTTTTCCGGCGCCGTTTTCATTAACCACTTTGTCGATCAGACCTTTGTCCTCAAAACATTTTACCGTGGTGACTTCACCACCAAACGAATTACGGCCACCAAAACTGATAAAAATCGGATCCAGAACATCGATGCTATCAGCAAATAAGTCACAAAGTTCAGAAGTGTTGTATTCCATGTCAGACCTCAAAAGGGCAATTTTTTCTTAGTCTACGCCAAGTTAAGCGCTTTGTCAGGCTCATTAAATCACAGTGTTAGGCTTTATTATTAGTTTGTCATATTAGTGTCTTTTTAATGTCACCACAGGTTAATAAATAGTCGGTAATCTGCAATTAATGTGAAGTACCACGAATTCAAACTGACTGGTAGAACATAGTGATGAACCTGATTACACGTGTCGATTTACAGTTATTTCAATGGCTGTTTAGCAAAAGCACCGGACGAGACTGTTCGCTATTTCGCTATATTTCAAAAACTGGCGATGGCCACGTCTACCTGTTACTGGCGTTGGTGTTGTGGATGTTTGAACCCACGCAAGGCGCCCTGTTCTTATATACCGGATTGTTAGCTTACGCGATGGAGTTACCTCTTTATGTCATGCTGAAAAAGCTGTTTAAGCGGGCAAGACCTTGTGATTTTCGCTGTGACATCACCGCTCATGTGCAACCCTCAGATAAATTTAGTCTGCCATCCGGTCATACCGCAGCAGGCTTTTTAATGGCAACATTATTAGCCAATTTTTATCCGTCATTTGCTGTGTTGGCCTACAGCTGGGCCAGTCTGATTGCACTATCGCGCATAATGCTGGGCGTTCATTATCCCGGAGACATTCTGGCTGGGGCAACACTGGGCGTCGCAATTTCCACCATCAGCATCAACATTTTAGCTTGAGCAGTAACAAGTAAAGCAACATGACATTAAATATTTTGTACGGCGTTCAGGGCACCGGAAACGGCCACACCACTCGTGCCAGAGTAATGGCAAAAGCCTTTCAAGAGCGTGCTGATGTAAAGGTGGATTTTCTGTTTAGTGGTCGACCCAAAGATAAGTACTTTGATATGGAAGTCTTTGGTGATTTCCAGACCCGGAAAGGTCTGACGTTTATTCATTCAGACGGGGCAATCGACCAGCTGAAAACCGTTCTGCAGGCCAAACCCCTACAGTTGATAAAGGATATCAGAGGCCTGGATTTGTCGGGATACGATTTGGTGCTCAACGACTTTGAACCTGTCTCGGCATGGGCATCGAGATTGCAAAAAGTGCCTTCCATCTCCATCAGTCATCAGGCGGCCTTTGCTCATGATGTGCCTAAGGCCGGGCAAAGTTTTACTGACCGAATAATCATGAACTGTTTTGCTCCGACACAGATGAGTTTGGGAGTGCATTGGTACCACTTTGGTCACAGTATCCTGCCGCCCTTTATCGAAGATCAGATTTCTGATGTTATTGCCGGTAGTCATTATCTGGTGTATTTGCCTTTTGAAAGCCTGTCGGAAATAAGGACATTGTTGGAAAGTTTGAGCGAATATAACTTTTTGTGTTTTCACCCAGATGTTAACCAGGATCAGGATGAAGGCCATATTTCCTGGCGTAAAACCAGCAAAACTGGGTTTCACAAAGCCCTGCACAGTTGTGCCGGCGTGATAGCCAATGGAGGATTTGAGTTATCCAGCGAATGCCTGCAACTGGGGAAAAAGCTATTGATTAAACCGTTACATGGTCAATTCGAGCAGCTTTCTAACGCCAAAACCCTGGACAGGCTTTCAAAAGGCAAATACACCAGATAATGACTACCGGCAATAACATCA